>Ga0315277_10001590_pt1 | contig 32892 bp, 30 predicted proteins | sample YL17G05_15_MG_FD_203695 | JGI IMG/M metagenome (GOLD analysis project Ga0315277, IMG submission 203695) | Sediment microbial communities from Yellowstone Lake, YNP, Wyoming, USA - YL17G05_15 | ecosystem: Environmental > Aquatic > Freshwater > Lake > Sediment | place: USA: Wyoming | collected...
GGAGTTTCGGAAAGGCTGAATAAGGAATTGTGAAGGCAGAAGTTAGGAGGCGGACGGACCTGATAGATCTGTAGCCTATGGCTAAACTCGTGGCATGGGCTCCGAAGTGAAACCTGCCGATTCCGATGCCTCCCTTCCGAAGGAAGCAGGGAAGGACGGGGCAGAGGAAAGCACAGACGCCAATCCCGATAGAGCAGGCCTGCAAGTTCGCTGAACTCGCCCTCGAAGGTCTCGACCGGCAACTCCGGCGCAAGTAGCGCTGGCTAGCTGCTCTGACGGTTCCGACCTTGACCTCTTGACACGCTTTTGACCAGAAAAATGGAGCGTCCCTATTCACCTCGGGCGCGGATGATGTCCGCGGGCTCGCGCCGGGAGTCTACCTCGTGCGCGAGGAGCTCATGCCCCAGAGTCAGGCTATCCGAAAGGTCTTGCTGACCCAGTAGTCGGAGACGGCGCCCTATCGCAAGACAGTGAGCTTTCGGCGTTCCGTCTGATTCCGGCCCGAGACCCCAGCAGACAGGAAGTAGACTCCAGAACTGAGCATCGACAGACTCTGCGTATATTGCGACGTGCCGGCCGGCGCGCGCAGTTGCCATCCTGCCGCTCGGCGGCCCTGAAGGTCGTAGAGCGACAGAGAGACCGTGACTGGCTCGGCTAGCTTCATGGTGTAGGTGAGCACGCGGTTCTGGACCGAAGCAGCCATCAGGCCGGGCGTCGGGCGCGCCTTTCGCGGTCGCCCTTCCGCGACTCCCAACGCCGGATCCAGGCTGATGACCGCGATATCGTATCCCGTTCCGATGCCGCGGGAACTTCCAGCCGCATAGACATAGCCGTCCCCGCCGTAGACTACTGAATTGGCAGCATCATCGTTGAGTCCCGGGCCGTCATACCGATAGACCCAGCGCTGGCTGCCGTCCGGGGTTAAACTCGCAACCGCAAGATCGCCTGCCGTTCCCATGCCGGGGCTGAGTCCGGCCGCATAGATGTTGCCGTCTGGGCCACAGACCATCGAATAGGCGAGGTCCCAGCTGTTCGCTGGGCCATTGTAACGATAGACCCAGCGTTCGCTGTCGGCCGGAGTCAGGCTGATCACCGTTAGGTCGTAGTCCGTTACGCTGTCGACGCAGCCTCCGGCCGCATAGATGTTGCCGTCCGCGCCGTAGCCGAGCGAGTAGGCCTCATCGTCGCCGTTTCCCGGGCCGTTGTAACGATAGACCCAGCGCTCACTGCCGGCCGGGGTCAGACTGATGACGGTGAAATCCGAGTTGTTTGCGATCCCCATGCTGGATCCAGCTAGATAGATGCTGCCGTCAGCGCCGTAGACGAGCGATGTGGCGTAGTAATATCCTATCCCGGGTCCGCTATAGCGATAGACCCAGCGCTCGCTGTCGGCCGGAGTCAAGCTGATGACCGTGCAAGCCCAGCCGGAATCGATCCCGGTGCTGTATCCCGCCGCATAGATATTGCCGTCTGCACCGTAGATCAACCGCATGGCATAGTCATTGGCATTCCCCGGGCCGTTGTAGCGATGGACCCAGCGCTCGCTGCCGGCCGGGGTCAGACTGATGACGGTGAAATCGTTGCCGGTTCCGCTGCCGCGACTGCCTCCGGCCGCATAGATATTGCCGTCTGCGGCGTAGACCAGATCGTTGCCTCCGTCAGCGCTGTCCCCTGGTCCGTCATAGCGATAGACCCAGCGCTCGGTGCCGGCCGGCGTCAGGCTGATGACCGTGAAGTCTGTGCCGGTTCCGCTATCGGAGCTGGTTCCGACCGCATAGATATTGCTGTCAGGTCCGAAGACGAGCGAATAGGCGGCGTCATCACCGTTGCCGGATCCGTTGCAACGATAGACCCAGCGCTCGCTGTCTGTCGGGGTCAGACTGATGACGGTGAAATCCTCGCCGGTTCCGCTGCCGGTGCTGTACCCGGCTACATAGATGTTGCCGTCCGCGCCATAGACCGCGGCATATGCATAGTCATCGCCATTACCCGGGCCGTTGTAGCGATGGACCCAGCGCTCGGCCTGGCCCATGGCGATTGTCGCCAGGGCCATGAGCCAAACCACCATTCGTACCATTGCTTCCTCCTCGCTCAGGTCTCATGTACCGGTGCTGATTCCTCGGATCTCCACTCGGATCGTCCCTAGCGCGCCCAAGGGGTAGAATCCGAGTGCAGCTTATACAACTATCGACCGGGAGTCAAGCAGTCTGTTGACTTCGTGAGTCGCCGCTGCATAATGGGTGGCACAAAGGAGGAAGAATGAAAGAGCTGATTCTCGTCGTTGTCATCGGCGCGCTGGCCACAGCGGGCGGTCTTGCGGCGGGGCCGACCGGCGAGTTGGCGCTGCCGAACATCCCGCAGACATGGTTTGATGAGCCGGCAACCCGTCCTGTCGCCCCACTGCACTGGGTGCCGAAGCAACCCGGGCACTACACCCTGACTGACTGGCGCCGGGTGATAGACTCTACCTGGGGTCCGGGTCTGCCGACTGCGGACAAGCTGGCGATCTTCGACCTGTTCTGGAACACAATTGACAGCAGCTTCGCCTGCTTCAATAACCTCACCGTCAACTGGGATTCGCTGCGCACCGTCTATCGCACAGAGGTCGAGGACTCAGTCAGCCGCGGAAGGTTTGCCGCAATCATGACGCAATTGGCACTGGCGCTGAGGGAAGCGCACACAACCATTAACGACAGCCTGGTGAATCATACTGCGTTGCTGCCCGGCGTACCGCTGTGGGTGATTGGCGCCTGGTGGTATGCCAACCACTTCGGCGCGGCTCTGACCCCGCTGCCGGACAGCTCGCTCCTGGTCTACCGGGTCGTCCCAAGTCATCCTCTGGGACTGGAGCCCGGAGATGTGGTTCTAGGCTACGACCATCGAAGATGGACCGAAATCCTCCGCGAACTGCAGGAAGCACAACTGCCGATTGTCGTTAGCGGGATGTGGGGCAGTTGCAGCACTGCGATGACGCATGCGCTGTTGATTGGCGCCGGCTTGAACTGGCACCTGTTTGATACCATCGACATCGCGAAGTACTCCACCGGCGACACTGTGCACCTCCCGACTTCGCTGCTTGCTGGTCAGACCACGCGCCTGCTCGGCACCGAGCAGATGGACATCCCAGGGGTGCCGATGCCCGACATCGACAGCACGCCTTCGGTCACGTATGGAGTCGTAAACGGGACTCGCATCGGTTACATCTACGGGTGGAGATGGAAGTACAACTCCGCGGCCGAGTTCCATAATGCCGTCAACGCGCTGGTCAACGACACGACGCTCAAGGGTATGATTATCGACTTCCGATACAACCTGGGCGGCAACATGTCCCTGAGTGACAGCGGGCTGCGGCTCCTGTTCCGTGACTCGGTAGCACCGATACGTTGGGCATATCGAACCGACCCCGGCAACCACCTGTCGATGACGCTGGTCCCCGGTGCCGTTTTCATACCGGGCAACGGGACAGGGTACGACAAGCCCATTGCGGTACTGGTCGGGCCGGGCGCAGCCAGCTCTGGAGACCAGGTGGCGTTCCGCATGACATTTCATCCGAGGGTGAAGACATTCGGTAAGTCGACTAATGCCGCATTCAACGGACCAACGATGCTGAGCATGCCTGCTGGCTGGGGCGCGCGCTATGCGCTAGTTGAGGCCTGCCTGGCTTCCGACACAACGTACTTTCTCACCCATCGCGAGTTTCCGGTTGACGTCCCGGTCTGGCACACACGCGATGCCGTGGCGCGTGGTGAGGACACTGTCGTGACCGCCGCCATGGCTTGGATCGACAGCGCAGCAGCGGTGGCCGAGGAACTCGAACCGCTCACCGCCGATGGCTCACCGCTCGCCGCAACCATCATCCGCGGCGTGCTGGTGCTCGGCGCAGCAGACAGTAAACAGAATATAGGAGACAGGGCGGAGTTGCTGGACATTGCGGGCCGAAAGGCGCTTGACCTACGACCCGGGGCGAATGACGTGTCTCGGTTGAGCCCCGGCGTCTACTTCGTCAGGTCCGAGCCGTCAGCCGCGAGTCGTGGGCCGTCGACCGTCACAAAGGTCGTGATTCAGCGCTGAGCAGCGCAAGCGCAAGCTCAAGCGCAGGCCCCGGCCCGAACCCGAGCCATCTACGTGGTCTGCGCAATCTGCGGATAATACTCCTCGTTCCCTGGTTGTCCTGACATCTGTGTCATCTGCGTAATCTGCGGTTGATCCTCTCCGACCCTTGGCGTTCTTGGCGGCCTTGGCGGTTCATCTGTGTCCATCCGTGTTTATCCGCGGTTGTTCCTGAGAGACGGCGTCCGCCTGTGTTTGACAAGTCGGCGTCAGGCGCTTAGCATCATCCTTCATATGTCGCACATCAAACACGTTAAGGACGAGCTGGCGAAGCGGAACCAGGCCGCGCAACTGGGCGGGGGTGAAGAGGCCATCGCCAAGCAGCACAAGGCGGGCAAGCTGACTGCGCGGGAGCGTATCGACATTCTGCTGGACAAGGGCAGTTTCGTAGAACTGGACCGGCTCAGGGTCCATGACTGTCACGACTTCGGGATGGAGAAGCGCAGGATTCCCGGTGACGCAGTGGTGACCGGGCATGGTCGTATCAATGGCCGGCCCGTGGCGGTCTTCTCCCAGGATTTCACCGTGTTCGGCGGCACGCTCTCACGCGTGTTCGGCGAGAAGGTGTGCAAGGTGATGGATATGGCGATGCGCACCGGGATGCCGGTTGTCGGCCTGAATGATTCGGGCGGGGCGCGGATTCAGGAGGGTGTGGACAGCCTCGGCGCGTACGCCGACATCTTCCTGCGCAACACGCTCGCCTCAGGTGTGGTTCCTCAGATCTCGGTCGTGCTCGGGCCGTGCGCGGGTGGCGCGGTCTATTCTCCGGCCCTGACCGACTTCATCATCATGTCCGAGCGGACCAGCTACATGTTCATCACCGGGCCTGAGGTCATCAAGTCCGTGACCAAGGAAGAGGTGACCAAGGAGAAGCTGGGCGGGGCCGAAACGCACAACGAGACTTCGGGCGTGGCCCATTTCAAGGCGATTGACGACAAGGACGCGCTGGAGATGTGCCGCAAGCTGCTCTCCTATCTGCCGCAGAACAACCGCGAGAAGCCGCCCGCAGAGTCCACGCGCGACGACCCGAACCGGCCGAGCGAAGGTATCGACGAGATAATCCCCGACGATACGCGCAAGCCGTACGATATGACCCAGATAATCCACAAGGTTGTTGACCGGGGCAGCTTCTTTGAGGTGCAGAAGTTCTGGGCGAAGAATATCGTCATCGGGTTCGCGCGGATGAACGGCGAGGTCATCGGCATCGTGGCGAACCAGCCGAAATTCCTGGCCGGGTGCCTTGACATCGACGCATCGTGCAAGGCAGGCAGGTTCGTGCGGTTCCTCGACTGCTTCAACATCCCGATACTGACTTTCGTAGACGTGCCCGGGTTCCTGCCCGGGACCAACCAGGAGTACGGCGGAATCATCCGGCACGGGGCCAAGTTGCTCTATGCTTTCTGTGAAGCGACCGTGCCCAAGGTGACGATTATCACGCGCCGGGCATACGGCGGAGCGTATGACGTGATGTCCTCCAAGCACATCCGCGGGGACTTCAACTTCGCGTATCCGACCGCGGAGATTGCCGTCATGGGCTCGGACGGCGCGGTGAGCATCATCCACCGGAAGAAGATTGCCGAGTCGGCGGACCCGGAAGGGACGCGGAAGAAGCTGGTCGAGGACTACGAAGAGACGTTCGGCAACCCGTTCAAGGCGGCGGAACTAGGGTTTGTGGACGAGGTGATTGAGTTCGAGGATACGCGCCGCCGGGTCGCTGAGTCTCTTGAGATACTGAAGGAGAAGCAGGCGGCGAATCCGCCGAGGAAGCACGGGAACATACCGCTTTGAGGAAATGACGAAGTTCGAAGTACGAATGACGAAGTGCGGATGACGGACGAAGAGAACCACCAAGGACGCCAGGGGTCGGACCCCGATCCCCGACCCCGGACCCCCGGTTCCTTGTCAGCGATGGTGCAGAAGTGGGAGCAAGAGACGGTAGCTCCTGTACTTAAGAAGGCGCCGGAGAGGGCGGAGGCGAGCGAGACGGTTTCGGGACTGCTGCTGAAGCGGGCGTATACGCCGGAAGATTGGGACGAGGAGAGCTACTCGGAGCAGCTCGGAATGCCGGGAAGCTTCCCGTTCACGCGCGGGGTGCAGCCGACGATGTACCGCAGTCGGTTCTGGACCATGCGCCAGTATGCGGGGTTCGGTTCGGCCGAGGACACGAACAAGCGCTACCATTACCTGCTGGGGCAGGGCCAGACCGGGCTGTCGGTCGCGTTCGACCTGCCGACCCAGATGGGCTATGACTCGGATTCCGCAATCGCCAAAGGTGAAGTTGGCAAGGTCGGGGTCGCCATCTCGTCACTGGAGGACATGGAGACCCTGTTTGCGGGAATCCCGCTCGACAAGGTCTCGACCTCAATGACTATTAACGCAACTGCCGGCATCCTGCTTGCCATGTATTGTGTTGTGGCGGAGAAGCAAGGCGCTGGCATCGGGGCCTTGCAGGGCACGATACAGAATGACATCCTTAAAGAATACGTGGCACGCGGGACGTACATTTTCCCGCCGAGGCCATCGCTGAGACTGGTGACGGACATCATCGCGTGGTGCGCGGAGAATGTGCCGAAGTGGAACACGGTGAGCGTGTCCGGCTATCACATGCGCGAGGCAGGCGCGACTGCAGTGCAGGAAGTCGCCTTCACAATCGCGGATGGGCTTGAGTACATCAAGGCGGCGCTGAGCGCAGGGCTCGCGATTGACAAGTTCGCGCCAAGGCTTTCGTTCTTCTTCGCCGCCCACTCGAACATCCTAGAAGAGGTGGCGAAGTTCAGAGCCGCCCGGAGGCTATGGGCGCGGCTGCTACGAGAGCGTTGGTGCGCTTCGGACGAGTCGTGCAAACTCAGGTTCCACACCCAGACCGGCGGCGTCACCTTGACTGCCCAGCAGCCGGAGAACAATGTCATCCGGGTCGCGTTTCAGGCTCTGGCCGCCGCGCTGGGCGGAACGCAGAGCCTGCACACCAACTCGCGCGACGAGGCCCTGGCCCTGCCCAGTCAGGAGGCCGTGCTCATCGCTCTGCGGACCCAGCAGATTGTCGCGCACGAGTCCGGGGTGGCAGATACGGTCGACCCGCTGGCCGGATCGTACGCGGTCGAGTCGCTGACCGACGAGATAGAGAAGCGGGCGCGTGAGTTGATTGGCAAGGTTGAGCAGATGGGCGGCGTGGTGGCGGCCATCGAGCAGGGATTCATGCAGAACGAGATTGCCGACAGCGCGTACAAGTACCAGCAGGCGGTGGAGAAGGGGCAGAGAATAGTTGTCGGGGTGAATAAGTACCAGGACGGGACGCAGTCGAAGTCAGAAGTCAGAAGCCAGATGTCAGATGTCAGAAGTGAGGAGAGCGACAAAGGGATCGAGGGGAAGTTGCTGAAGGTTGACCAGGAGCTCGGCAAGAAGCGGGCCGTGGATCTCGCCCGGTTCAGGCAAGCACGGGATGGCGCTAGGCTGAGCACCGCCATGTCAGAATTGCGCGAGGCGGCAAAGGGCACCGCCAATCTGATGAAGCCGATCGGGGCTGCGGTGCGGGTCGGTGCAACCGTGGGCGAAGTGTCGGACACGCTCAGAGACGTGTTCGGAGAGTACGATAGGCAGAAGTGAACCGCCAAGAAGACACGGACATAGATGAAAACCGCCAAGGACGCCAAGAACGCCAAGAGGAGACGAACAACGCTGAGGCCAGATCGGAGGGCTCAGAAGACGGAATGGCGGATAGAGGCAACCGCCAAGGACGCCAAGAACGCCAAGACGCAGAGCCGCAGAACTCAGAAAGACCAAGGACAGAGCCGGATGCGGAATCCGACCGGCTGGCGCAGGAAGTCATCGGCGCGGCTATCGAGATCCACCGTGCGCTCGGGCCGGGTTTCCTGGAATCGGTCTACGAGCAGGCCATGGGCATCGAACTTGGTCTCCGCGGTATCTCATCTGAGCGGCAGGTTCCAGTCGCTGTGAACTACAAAGGGCATTCGATTGGGGAGAGCAGACTCGACCTGCTTGTCGATGGTCGGCTGGTTGTCGAACTGAAGGCGGTCGACCAGTTCGCCCCGATTCACACGGCGCAGGTCATGTCCTACCTGAAGGCAACCGGGCATCAACTCGGGTTGCTCATCAACTTCAACGTTGTTCGGCTCAAAGATGGAGTCAAGCGTGTCGTTCTTTCCTAGCCTTGGCGACCTTGGCGCTCTTGGCGGTTTTCACTCCGGGAGGTCCGAATGGTGAAGAAAGTCTCACACATTGCAGTGGCGGTTTCTGACGTGTCCGAGGCGGCGAAGTTCTACGAGGAGAAGCTGGGTCTGAAACTGGTCGGCCGGGAGAATGTCGCCGGCTCGAAGGTGACAGTCGGCTTCATACCTGTGGGTGAGACCCGCATCGAACTGGTTCAGCCGGCTGCCCCGGATTCGCCCATCGCCAAGTTTCTTGAGACTCGCGGGCCCGGACTACAGCACATCTGTTTCGAGGTAGACGATGTGGCGGCCGAGCTGAAGCGTTTGGACGCGGCGGGTGTCAGGCTGATTGATAAGGTGCCGCATCCGGGAGCGCACGGGACAATGGTCGGCTTCATACACCCTTCAGCAACAGGTGGCGTACTGCTGGAAATGTCCCAACAGATCGGGAATGACCAATGACCAAGCGCCAATTCTCAATCAATGCCCAGAGGGTCGAAACGACCAAGCGTCAATGGGAATTGGGGTTTGATTGGTCATTGGGCCTTGAGAATTGGCAATTGAGCCAGACCGAACGCTGACTACATGGAATACAAAGACTACTACGAGGTCCTCGGTGTCCCCAAGGACGCGGACGAGAAGGCAATCAAGACCGCTTACAGGAAGCTGGCGCGGAAGTATCACCCCGATGTCAATCCGAACAAGGCCGAGGCTGAAAGCAGGTTCAAAGAGATCAACGAAGCCTACGAGGTCCTCTCCGATAAGGAGAAGCGGGCCAAGTACGACCAGTTCGGCGCCGACTGGCAACGGGCCCAGCAGTCAGGGCAGACGGGAGACTTTGACTGGAGCAGGTACCAGGCCGGGCAACAGCAGGGCGGCTATACAAGGTACACGACCGAAGACCTGCAGGACCTGTTCGGCGAGGGCGCGCCGTTCTCGGACTTCTTCACGCACCTGTTCGGAGCCGAAGCTGCGCAGGCTCAGCCGCGAGCTGCACGGGGACGCGACATCGAGCAGCCCGTCACCGTTACCCTGGCCGAGGCATACAAGGGCACGACCCGCAGGCTGAAGCGTTCTGACGGGCCGACAATCGAGGTGAAGATACCACCGGGCGTCGACAATGGGTCGCGCATGCGAGTGAAGGGTCAAGGCATGTCCGGCAGACGGGGACAACCCGGCGACCTCTGGCTCGTGATTAGTGTCGAGGATGACCCACGGTTCGTCCGCAAGGGCAATGACCTGCATACTCGGGTTCAGGTTCCGCTCTATGCGGCTATGCTCGGCGGCGAGGTGACTGTCCCGCTGCTCGAGGGCAAGGCGCGGCTTCGGATACCGGCAGAAACGCAGCCGGGAAGTGACCTCCGGCTCAAGGGCCAGGGGATGCCGGTCTACGGCGATACCGGCACGCGGGGCGACCTCTATGTCGCGATTGATGTCCGGCTGCCGGTTCGGCTCTCTGAGAAGGAGCGGGCGCTGCTCAAGGAACTTGCCGGGATGCGGCCCGAGGAGAAGTGATGCAGGGCTACGAAATCCAGGTACTGGTCGAGATCACGGGTCTCGACGAGCTCATCATAGTCGAGTGTGTGCAGCGTGAGGTGATTCACGCCAGGACGGCAGAGGCAGGCCGACTGCTGCTGGACGATGCCGACCTTGCCCGGCTGCGCCGAGTCCGTCGGCTGATGACCGACTTCGACATCGGACTCGATGCAGTCGAACTGATACTGAGCCTTCAGGATGAGATCAGTCGCTTGCGCGGCGGAAGTCCTGAATCCAGCGGAATATAGGAGAAGTCTAATTCATGTTCGAGGCGGCCGCAGAATTCATGCAAGTAGCAAATCCAAGGAGAGCACGTAAATGGAGCTCAAAGGAAGCAAGACCGAGAAGAACCTGCTGACTGCCTTTGCCGGCGAGTCGCAGGCACGGAATCGTTACACATATTTCTCAAGTCAGGCGCGTACGGAAGGTCTTATCCAGATATCCCTGATATTCGAGGAGACCGCAAACCAGGAGAAGGAGCACGCCAAGCGGTTCTTCCAGTTTCTGCAGGGCGGCGATGTAATGGTGCAGGCTGCGTTCCCGGCGGGCAGAATAGGGACCACGGTCGAGAACCTCAAGGCGGCAGCGGCCGGCGAGATGTTCGAATGGGGCACGCTGTATCCCGACTTCGCAAAGACCGCAGAGCAGGAGGGCTTTGCCGATGTCGCGGCCGTGTTCCGCAACATCGCTGTTGCCGAGAAGCAGCACGAGAAGCGGTACCGGGACCTGGCAGCGAATGTCGAGGCGGGTCGGGTGTTCAGGCGCGAGAAGAAGGTCGTCTGGCGGTGCCTGAACTGCGGCTACCTCCACGAGGGCACGGAGCCGCCGGCAATGTGTCCGGCCTGCGCCCACCCTCAGGCCTACTATGAGCTTCTCGGCGAGAACTGGTAGGACCGCCGACAATGGCTGAGCGAACAGGACTGGTGACGATGGGCGGAAAGCCGGTGACGTTGCTGGGCAACGAGGTGAAAGTCGGAGACGTGGCGCCGGACTTCACCGCGGTTGGCAATGACCTGAAGCTGGTGTCACTGTCTCAGTTCAAGGGCAAGGTGGCGGTCATCGCGTCCGTGCCGTCGCTGGACACGCCGGTCTGCGACCTTGAGACCCGGCGGTTCAACGCCGAAGCGTCAAAGCTGGGCAACGACGTCGTGATCCTGACTGTGAGCATGGACCTGCCGTTCGCGCAGAAGCGGTGGTGCGGCGCGGCCGGCGTAGACCGGGTCATTACGGTATCAGACCATCGCGACGCGTCGTTCGGCACGGCATACGGCGTGCTGGTCAAGGACGTACGGCTGCTGGCGCGCGCGGTGTTCGTGGTCGACCGCCAGGGCATCATTAGGTACATCCAACCGGTGAAGGATACCGGTACTCAGCCAGACTACGCGCCGGTGCTCGATGCTGTGAAGGGGTTGCAGTGACCTTGGGCATGGAAAAGGACAATCGATGACGGCAAAACAACAGGTCTACAGTTGCGGTGAGTGCGGGCAGATCGCGGCCGTGGTCCATCAGGGCGGCGGAGGCTCGTGTGCTGCGGCAAGCCGATGATGCTGGCCGGTGAAGAGAAAGCGGGCACAGCGCAGGGCCGCACCGCGGTCAGGCGGCAGCCCGTGGCCTCGGCGTTAGCCCCGGCCGATGCTCCCTACTGGCAGTGCAGCAAGTGTCACTATGTGCTGCAGACGGCGCAGCCGCCGGAGTCCTGCCCGTCCTGCCGTGAGGTGTGCCAGTTCACGAACGTGACGTGCTATATACCGGAGTGTGGATTCGCCGGGCCGGATGCCCGGCTGATCGGGTAGGGACTAACGTGTTTGACAGAGGAGGAAACTGAAATGGCAAAGCGCTTGGAAGTCTACAGGTGCGAGGTCTGCGGGAACATAGTCGAGGTTCTGCACGGCGGCAACGGGCAACTGGTCTGCTGCGGGCAGCCGATGAAGCTGCTGGTCGAGAACACGACCGATGCTTCAAGAGAGAAGCATGTCCCCGTGGTTGAGAAGGTCGCAGGCGGGTACAAGGTGAAGGTCGGCAGCGTGCCACACCCGATGGAGGAGAAGCATTTCATCGAGTGGATTGAGCTCGTGGCCGATGACAAAGCATACCGGCAGTTCCTGTCCCCCGGACAGGCACCCGAGGCGTTCTTCTCGGTTGAGGCCAAGGGCGTGTTCGCCCGCGAGTACTGCAACATCCACGGGCTCTGGAAAGGACAGTGACCATGGTACCCAAGAAGATTGAAGAGGCCTTCAGCGAGCAGATCAAGTACGAGCTCGAATCAGCCTACATCTACCTGTCGATGGCTGCGTACTTTGACGCCGAGGGGTTTGCCGGCATGGGTACGTGGATGCGGGCCCAGGTGCAGGAAGAGGTAACCCACGCGATGCGGTTCTACAAGCACATCGTTGAGCGGGGTGGGCACGTGAAGCTCCACCCGCTCGACGCGCCGCCGCAGGACTGGACGTCGCCGCTGGCCGCCTTCGAGGCCGCGTATGAGCACGAGAAGTTCATCACCGCGAAGATTGACGGCCTGGTCAAGCTGGCTCTGGCCGAGGGCGACCACGCGTCGAGAACCCTGCTGCAGTGGTTCGTCGACGAGCAGGTCGAGGAGGAAGCGAATACATCCAAGGTCGCGCAGGACCTGAGGCTCGTGGGCAATGACGGACGCGGCATCCTGATGCTGGACCGCGAACTCGGCGCCCGGACGTTCGTGCTTGCGCCGGAGCTGACTGCGCTCTACGCGATGGGCGCAGCAGCCGGGGCCTAGCGCGTGAGTGTGAGCGACCGCGGCTTCTCAGCGGTCCGAGTCGGCGAGCACGTCTGGTGGGTCGGTGCGATTGACTGGGCTTTGCGTGACTTCCACGGTTACTCGACCCAGCGCGGTTCGACCTACAACGCCTATCTCGTCATGGGCGACTGCCCGGTGTTGATTGATACAGTCAAGGCGCCATTCCGTGACGAGATGTTGGCCCGGGTAGCGTCCGTAGTGAACCCGACCGACGTCAAAGTGATCGTCTCGCACCATGCGGAGATGGACCACTCGGGGTGCCTGCCGCAGGTGGTAGACCTCATCAAGCCGGACAAGGTCTACGCGTCGCAGATGGGAGTTAGGAACCTGCACGACGAGTTCCACGGACTCGGTGAGGTCATCGCGGTCAAGGACTCGGAGACACTCAAGCTCGGCGGACTGACCTTTACGTTCCTGGAAACGCGGATGCTCCACTGGCCGGACTCGATGATATCCTACCTGCGCGAGGACGAGCTGGTCTTCTCGCAAGACGGGTTCGGGATGCACCTGGCAACTCCGAAGCTGTTCGCGGACGAGAACGACCCGGCTGTGCTCCTGGACGAGGGCCGAAAGTACTTCGCAAACATCCTGTTGCCGTACTCGGCGCTGGTTCTGAAGCTGCTGGAGCGCATCAAATCGCTGGGCATCAGCATCAAGGCGATTGCCCCGGACCACGGACCGGTCTGGCGGAAGGACCTCGGCACGCTGCTTGGCTGGTATTCGAAGTGGGCCACGCAGAAGCCTGAGAACCGGGCAGTGGTTGCTTACGACACGATGTGGCAGAGCACCGCGACAATGGCCCGCTCGATTGCCGACGGGCTGCGCGACGGCGGGGCCGACGTGGCGGTCATGCCGATGAACTGCATGACCCGGTCGGACGTGATGACCGAGCTCCTCTGCGCAGGCGCGTTCCTGGTCGGGACACCGACTATCAACAACACCATCTTCCCGACCCTTGCCGATGTGCTCGCGTATGCGCGCGGACTGAAGCCGAAGAACCTCATCGGGGCCGCGTTCGGTTCCTACGGTTGGAGCGGCGAGGCGTGCGCCCAGGTTGAGGCGACTTTGCGCGAGATGGGAGTAGAGATAGCGCTACCGGCACTGAGGCTGAAGTTCGTGCCGGATGCCGTCGCGCTCAGTCAGTGCCGCGAGTTCGGCAAGGCGGTCGCCGTGAAGCTGAAAGAGCGGGTCGGCAAGTGATTGAGCAGGCCGGGACCGGTGCCCACTGTGAGATTGACCGGTCAAGGATTGACCTGGCCGCGTTCAATGCCATCACCTATGGACTCTACGTCGTCACGGCGCGCGACGGCGAGAGGCGGAACGGATGCATCGTCAACACGGTGGTCCAGGTAGCGGGCGAGCCCTGCCAAGTCTCGGTCAGTGTGAGCAAGGCCAACTTCACCCATGACATGATCATGAACACCGGTCAGTTCGGGGTCGCGGTGCTGGAGCAGGACACACCGTTGCCGTTCATCGGCATATTCGGATTCCGTTCCGGTCGCGACTTTGACAAGTTCGCTCACGCCAAGTACCGCGATAGTCTGACCGGCTGCCCGCTGCTTGCCGAGCACACGCTGGCAGTGATTGAAGGGAAAGTCAGAACGGCGGTCGACTGCGGCTCGCACACTGCATTCATAGCCGACGCGGTCGCGAGCGAACTCGTCCGGCCGGGCGCGCCGCTGACCTATGCCTACTACCATGAAGTCAAGGGCGGCAAGACCGGCAAGAATGCACCGACCTATGCGGCGACGATGGCCGTGAAGAACGCCGAGGACTCTGAAAGGACCAAGAGGATGAAGAAGTACGTTTGTCAGGTATGTGGATACGTGTATGACCCGGCGACCGGCGACCCGGACAACGGTGTTCCGGCCGGCACGCCATTCGAGAAGCTGCCTGGAGATTGGGTCTGTCCGGTGTGCGGGGCTGCCAAAGACCAGTTTGAGCCGGAGGCGTAGTCCCTGGGAAGGGACGAATTCAGAACTCAGAGACCAGAAGTCAGAATGCAGAATTCGGCAGCAGGAAGGCGGACCTGAGAAGAAGCTACTGAGCTTTGCGCTGCAGCCGCCTGGGGACGTACTCGGGCGGCTGTTTCATTCTCACCGTGCGGTCGGTGATGATGCACTCTTCGACGTCCGGGCGTGATGGCAGCTCGAACATGATGTTGAGCATCGTTTCTTCCAGAACGGCGCGCAGGGCACGGGCACCGGTCTTTCGCGCGGCCGCGAGTTCGGCGACCGCACTGAGCGCTTCCGGCGTGAAGGTCAGCTTCACGCCTTCCATCTCGAAATAGAAGGCGAACTGGCGGGTGAGAGCGTTGCGGGGCTTGGTCAGGATGTCAACCAGCGCTTCCTTGGACAGGCTGTGCAGTCCGGCGATGACCGGTAGCCGGCCGACCAGTTCCGGTATGAGCCCATACTTGATCAGGTCGTCCGGCTCGACCAGCGGCAGAAGCTCGTCGCAGGTCCGCTGCCTGCGCTCGGCAATGTCGGCGCCGAACCCGAGCGTGCTTGACCGGATGCGGCGCTCGACGACCCGCTCGAGGCCGTCGAACATACCGCCGCAGATGAACAGGATGTGCCGCGTATCGATCGGGATGTACTGCTGCTCCGGGTGCTTTCTGCCGCCCTGCGGCGGCACGCTGGCCATCGTCCCCTCGAGGATCTTCAGCAGGGCCTGCTGCACGCCCTCGCCGGAAACGTCGCGCGTTATCGAAGGCGAGTCGGTCTTCCTTCCCAGCTTGTCGATCTCGTCTAGGTAGACAATCCCGGTTTCGGCCCGGCGGACGTCGCCGCCCGCGGCCTGGATCAGGCGCAGGAGGATGTTCTCGACATCTTCACCCACGTATCCGGCCTCGGTCAGCGGGGTGGCGTCGGAGATGGAGAACGGGACGTGCAGGAACCGGGCAAGGGTTTCGGCAATCAGGGTCTTGCCAACGCCGGTCGGTCCGATGAGCAGGATGTTCGACTTCTCGACCTCGATGTCGGTCCGGCGCGAGAAGACCCGCTTGTAGTGGTTGTAAACTGCGACCGAGATGACCTTTTTGGCGTGTTCCTGCCCGATAACGTACTCGTCGAGGAAGGACTTGATCTCGGCCGGTTTGGGAACCGTCGTCGGCGGGGGAACCCGGGGCGCGTTCTTCTGCTCGAGGAAGAGGCCGGAAACCGTTGCCGAGCAGCGTTCGCAGATACGGCCGGTCCGACCCTGGACCAGTTTCAGCTCCGGGCCGGCTTCGAGTCCGCAGAACGAGCAGCGGTTGCGGGTCGTCCGCCGCTTCGGGTCGGTGGTCACTTCCGTTTCTCGATTACGTCGTCAATCAGGCCGTAGGCCTTGGCCTCTTCCGCAGACATGAAGAAGTTGCGGTCCGAATCAGCGACGATTCTCTCGAGCGGCTGGCCCGTGTGTTTGGCCATGATTTTCGACAGCTCTTCCTTCAGCTTAAGTATCTCGCGGGCGTGGATCTCGATGTCCGTGGCTTGGCCGGAGATGCCGTGGGCCGAAGGCTGGTGAATCATTACCCGGGCATTAGGCAGGGCGAACCGCTTGCCATTCTCGCCGGCGGCGAGCAGCAGCGCGGCAATCGAGGCCGCCTCGCCGACGCAGGTGGTCGAGACCTTGGCCTTGATGTAGCGCATCGTGTCGTAGATGGCAAGGCCGGAGGAGACCACGCCGCCCGGCGAATTCACGTAGAGATTGATGTCCTTCTCCGAATCCTCGGCCTCAAGGAATAGTAGCTGGGCGACGATGAGATTGGCGACGTTGTCGTCAATCGGCGAGCCCAGAAAGATGATACGCTCTTTCAGCAGCCGGGAGTAGATGTCATACGCACGCTCTCCGCGGCCGGTCTGTTCGATGACCATTGGAATTAACACGGGAACCTCCGTCTCATTATCCATTCTGGATTCAAGATTGCAGATTCTAGATTGTGGAAGCGTAGCAGACAGCCGCCAGGACTGGGACATTGGGCCACTCGGGCTTGAATGGTCATTGGGATTTGGGACTTGGTGCTTCTGTCTAAGTGACATTCGCTTTCTCCACGATCAACTTCAACACCTTTTCGCGCAGGAGCTGATTCTTGTAGACCGCGCTAGAGAGCATCGACTCGACCTCTTCAACCGGCCGCTTCGACTCCTCGGCCACCTCCTGCGCCTGCTGCTTCAGCTCTTCGTCGGTCACGGTGAGGCTTTCCTTTTCGGCAATCCTCGCCACGATGCAGTCGAACTTCGCCCACTTCTGCGCGACCGGCATCAGCTTTTCCCGGGTCGCATCGTCTTCGGGCAGGTTATACTGGGTGCGCAAGCGGTCGAGCGATGACTCGACCCATGACTCGGGCGGCTCGAACTGGTGCTCGGCAGTGAGGAAATCAAACGCCTGGTTCTTCAGTCCGTTCTGTACCAGGCGCTTCCGGTCGGCCAGAATCGACTCATTGATTTCGATACGGAGCTTGTCCATGCTCTCGAACCCGAGGTCGGTGGCGAACTCCTCATTGACCTCGGGCAGAATTCGCTCCTTCACGTCGCGGACCACGAGTTTGTAGGTCAAGGTCTTGCCCGCAAGCTTCTTGTCGGCGTGGTCGGCCGGGAACGTGGTTTCGGCGGTCCGTTCATCGCCGGGCTTGGCGCCGACCAGCGCCGTATTGACCTCAGGCGAGTTCATCGCGTCGCCGAGTTCCATCATCACGTTGGTGCGCGGCTTGCCGGTTTCCGTGTCACCGACAAATGTCTTGTAGTCAACCACGACGAAATCGTGTTCCTGCGCGGCACGGCTGACCGGCCTGAAGGTCGCGCACTTCTCGCGCAGCTCCTGCAGGCGGCGCTCGAATTCGGCCTCAAACCCGGTCGGTTCTTCTTTCTTGAGCGTGAGTCCGACGTAGTCCTTTAGCTGGAAATCGGGGATGACCTCGTAGGAGAGCTGGAACTTGATGGTCTTGTCCGGTGCGATTTCCAGATTGGTGAACTTGGGCTGGGTGATTGGCTTGATTGAGTCGTCGGTCAGCACTTCCCGGACGGCGTCTTCGACCAGCTCCTCAGCGGCAGCGCTCTCGAGCTGGCTGCCGACACGGCGTTCGAGCAACGCGCGCGGCACGTGACCCACCCGGAACCCGGGGACTACGGCCTTGGGTTGCAGCTCGACGAATGACTCCTCAATCTTCGCCTTCAGCTTGTCGGGCTCGAGTGTTACGTCAATCTCGCGCAGCCACTCTTTCGGTGACCGGACTGTCTTTTCCAAATAGCACTCCTATAGAAGGTCGAGGTCTAGGTTAAGGTCAATGAGAAGACTGACTCGGTGCTACGGCTTCGGGCTCAACCTTTGCCTCAGCCTCAACCTTCTCCTTGATTGCATGCGAGGAGGGGGAGTTGAACCCCCATCCGGTTAAGGACTGGATCCTAAATCCAGCGCGTATGCCAGTTCCGCCACCCTCGCATGGCCGGTCAGTATAGCCAAGGGCAGAACCCAAGTCAAAGAACAGACACCGAAACCGCCAAGAACGCCAAGAGGCGATGTCATTCCGACCGGAGCGAAGCGAAGTGGAGGAATCCTTCAGGAACTGCCAACTGCGAACTGGAAACTGGCTACTCGCGCCCGTAGGGCGCGGTGGCTTGCGCTGATGGCAGGGGAGACCGCGACCGCAATCGGCAATCCTAAATGCCTGGCGATGACCGGGCGGGATTGGGGCGTGTCACCGGGACTCCGCGTCATCGCTTCATCCGGCGCCGGTGCCGGTTGACCATCCGGTAACGGCGTGTCTCCCTGATTCCCTTCGGAGTCAGCGCCCAGACTCTCGGACGGTCGCCTTCTCCAAGTAGAGCTGCGACAAGGCCGCGCCTTCTCAACTGACGAAGCAGCGCCCCGGTTGCCGACAGCTCCCTGGCCGTGAGTGGACCCTTGTCACAGAGCAGGACGGCCACCTTGAACTGTTTGGAGTCGGCTATCTCACCAGCGGCATCAAGGTCCGCCGGCAGCCGGGACGGGGGACGAACATAGCTGGCGGCGGTCAGCACGACGGGCGGGGCAGACGGCCTGCCGAGCATCGGGCTTGCGCGCATCCAGTTCAGGTAGGACCTCCGAGCCCGACGCGTCGCCTCGCGACCTCTGGCGGTGAGCAGCCACCTCTTCGGCTGCTGCCGGTCGGCACGGATCGGCGCTACGAGTCCGCGTTTCTTCATCTGGGCAAGCATGCTTCCGGTCGTGTTCAGCTCTCCCGCCGCCAGCGGGCCTCGATAGTCGAGCAGAACGGCTATATCGAACTGCCTCATCGACGCTATCGCGGCGGTTCCCTGCCAGCGACTTGTCTTCCGATGCGTCTTCGCGGGCTCGGCCATGCGGCGCTTGCGGGCTTCCGGCGGGGGTCGCTTGAGGCGCAAGTCGCGGAGCGCCTGGCGCACGCGGCTCTCACCGTAGACGGGTATGACCGGCCGACCCAAATGCATATAGGGGCGTCCCGCCCCAATGCCCACGACGCGGAGCAACCTGAGGATTTCTGCGGCTTCGGAAATGTCCAGGGCCCTGAATCTGATCTCATACCCTTTCTTGTACCTCTGCCACGTCTCGGCGCGGCGGCGGGCTTCGTTTGGGACGAGCAGGTATCCGCATCTGGAATATAGCTCGCGCAGACGCGCGGTCGCAGCCTCATACCTCGCGGACCTAGACCTGGAAGCTGGCACGGGCCATTATCTGCAATCGGACTCGCGTGTCAAATCGGCGGGCGGAATTGGGGCAAGGTCCCGAGACTCCCGTGGTCTATGGGTCATTCGGTAGTGACAAAGACCTGCTCCATGACGACTGGGGTGAGCGGTCTGTCGTCGGAGCCGGTCTTGGTCTTCTCGAGCGAATCCAGCACTTCCCAGCCCTCGACCAGCTGGCCGATGACCGTGTACTGGCCGTCAAGCTGCGGTGTGGGTTGGAAGCAGATGTAGAACTGGCTGCCGTTTGAGCGCTTCTTGGGATTGACCTGGTCGCCCTCACGCGCCATCGCCATCGAGCCCCGTTCGTGCTTGCGCTTGATCTCGGCAGGCACAGTGTAGCCGGGTCCGCCCGTGCCGTCGCCGTTCGGGTCTCCGCCCTGAATCATGAAGCCCGGAATCAGGCGGTGGAAAGTCAGGGCGTTGTAGAATCCGCTTTCGGCAAGGTGAACTACGTTCGCTACGTTCCGCGGCGCGTCTCGGCTGAAGAGCTCGATCTTCATCGTTCCGTAGTTCGAGACCTTGATGCTCAGGTACTGGTCCTTCTGAGGGGTGCTGCAACCGACCACGAACGATGAGGCGACAAGCGCCAGAACGAGCGTCCTCATCGCGGACATACTAGGACTCGCGGGCGGGGATGTCAAATGGTCGAGGGGCTGGCCAATCTACAATCGACAATCTAGAATCTACAATGGTTTGGATGTCCCGAAGCTTCCCGGAATACGGTGCCTGTCCCTAGCATCCTCAGGTCAACGTGCGTTCTCGTCGCCAACTTGAGCTTGCCGGTTGCGGCTTGGGCTGCGACGCCAGTCGCTCGCTTCGGAATCTGAATCATCGTGGCCCCGGAACTCCGGAGATGACAATTACCTAGTACCACACACGAGGAATGGCAGTGTGGCCGTGGCTAGCAGTGCAAGGAGCAGGCAGACCGATACAAGCCGCCGCCTCTTGTGCGCAGGGTGACCCCGGGTCGCCGGATCGTCGCTGAGCAGGCCGAGGAGATAGCCGACCATGCCGCACATGAGTGGAAATACGCTGGCAACGGCACTGATGCGGGACACGTCTTGGTAGTAATGCCCTGAGTGCTGGAACAGCTGAAGGGCAAAGAGGTCCTTCAGCAGGAACCACAGCAGCGCGCCGAAGAGCGCTGCCAGCACAGTGAACCAGAACCGGCGTCGCGCGCCGATGTCCGAGCGGTACGCGTGCAGTACGCCGGCTACGCCCCCCATCATGCCTGCCGTGGCACCGGCCGCGCCGTACAGCGTGTACACGACTATCCCCAGCGTGATCTTGACTATCTCGCCTTCGGCCGCGTCGCTCCAGCTCCCACCAATCGCGCGGGCGACCAGCAGTCCGATGTGGCCCCCCGTGATGGCGGCTACCACGCCGCCTCCAGCCGTTTCCAGGACCACCTTCCCAGGCGTGCGGTGTACGAAGCCGAAAAGCAACAGGGCGTACGCCGGCCACATCATCCAGAGCAGAAAGCGCGGTACGTACACGACGAAGGAGCTGCTGGCCAGAGAGCCGTTGGGGAGTGAGAATGCGGACGTCACTATCATGAGACCCAGCGAGGAGGAACAGAGGACGATGCCCGAGCCGATCATCAGCCAGGAAACACGTCGGCTCCGGTCGCGCTGCTGCAGCCCGAATCCGATACCAAGCACGCCCAGCGCGGCGTTGACTAGCAGAAAGGCCGGGAAGACCATGTCTTTACCAAATGTCCTACGGACCCAGGTCCGTCAATGATGGACGCGTGTCTGACATGCGTCCATTGTAGAACCCGCGGGCGGGGTGTCAAATGGGCGGGCGAAGATGCCAAGATGTCCCGGAGCTTCACAGAATAGGGTTGCCTGTCCCTAATCACTCCCTATTCGACCAGCAGGACCTTTCTCGGCACGGCCGTGGTCGTGGTTCTCAGGAAGTAGATGCCGGGCTTCGCGTGCAGCACGCGCCTGCCCATTGCGTCGAAGGCGACGCAGGAGGCAAGACGCCGGACGCCTGACGCTCCGGACAGAACCGTTGTGCCGAGCCTACCGCGCATGGCCTGCGGCTTGGGGCTTTCTTCCGCCACGCCGACATTGCCCAGCGAGTCGGTCTTGATGAGATAGACATCATCGCTCCCTGCGCCGAAGGACGCGGTCGAGCCTGCGATGATGTAGCCGCCATCTGAGGTCTGCTGGACCGAGTAGCCCTCATCGTCGCCCGTCCCGCCATAGGTTCTGGTCCATTGCGTATCGCCAGAAGCGTCGGTCTTGATGAGATAGACGTCGCCTGCCCCTGCACCGAACGACATGGTGTAGCCTGCGATGATGTAACCGCTATCTGAGGTCTGCTGGCCCGAGTAGCCATAGTCGGAGTACGTCCCTCCATAGGTTCTGGTCCAGAGCGTATCGCCTTGAGCATTGGTCTTGATGAGATGGAAATTGGCACTGTCCGGTGTCCCTGCACCGAAGGACCGGGTGCCGCCTGTGATGATGTAGCCGCTATCTGCGGCCTGCTGGACCGAGTGGCCCTCATCATCGCCCGTCCCACCATAGGTTCTGGTCCAGAGCGTATCGCCTTGAGCATTGGTCTTGATGAGATAGAAATTGGCACTGTCCGGTGTCCCTGCACCGAAGGACCGGGTGTAGCCTGCGATGATGTAGCCGCCATCTGAGGTTTGCTGGACCGACAAGCCATTATCGATGTCCGTCCCGCCATAGGCTCTGGTCCACAGGGTATCGCCTGAGGCGTCGGTCTTAATGAGATAGACATCGTAGAACCCTGTGCCGAAGGACCAGGTGCCGCCTGCGATGATGTAGCCGCTATCTGCGGTCTGCTGGACCGACCGGCCATAGTCATAGCTCGTCCCGCCATAGGTGCTGGTCCACAGGGTATCGCCTGAGGCGTTGGTCTTGATGAGATAGACATCGCAGTACCCTGCGCCGAAGGACCGGGTGGAGCCTGCGACGATGTAGCCGCCATCTGCGGTCTGCAGGACCGAGTTGCCCCCATCGTAGCTCGTCCCGCCGTAGGTTCTCCACCAGCTTGTCTGGGCACGGGCAATGGAAGTGAGACAGACAGCGGCCAGCATGGCGCAACCCACGACCAGAATGCGCGTCCTCATCGCGGACATGATAGACTCGCGGGTGGCGGTGTCAAATGACGTAGGTGGTCGAGCGATGGGATGGACCGCCGCATTGCCTGCGACTGACCTGGCGCCGAACTTAGGGTCAAACTCGTCGTCAGACTCAGCGACGTTCCTACCGCAGAAGACAACCGAGAAGACCCTCGGTAGGACATCCGAGAAGACAATCTAGAGGACGCCGAAAAGAACGCGGGAGCACTGGAGTAGCCGTTCGAGAGCGTATCCCGTGCTCGGAGACCTGTGCCGGTTCACGAAGTAGGGGAGGAGCTGGTCAGTGACCTGCCTGTCTTCCAACCCGAGGCGTAGCCAGAGACCCTTGATAAGGGAGAACCCGGCACCGTTGCCGAGGGCTTTTCTGCTGACCCGGCCCTGAGCCTGGACACGACCCTGGCCAAGGGCCTCGACCAGAGCCTGGTCGAGAGCCTTGTCCGGAACCTGGCCGAGACCTTGGTCGAGAGCGAGGATGAGGACGAACTTGAGGCCCTGGCTATCTTCCAACTCAAGGACTTACGCGCGGAAGTACCCGCGGACCAACGCGTCGGAGTTCCCGCCGGGATACCCTCCCCCGGACGACCCACCTGGGTGGGTCGCATGTCCGTTACATCCAGTTCCAGCACTTCGGCAAACATATCATGTAGGTGCCAGAATGAAAGGAGCATCGAAATGGCCGTGAAAGCACTCCGCAAAGGTCTGAATCGCGAAACGCGAGCCCTGCTGGAATACATCCGCAGGGTAGGGCCGGTGAGCAGGCTCTGTGGCGCTCGGCCCGAGGCCTAAGCCGGCACTTCTACCGGCAATAGGGGGGTCAATCCGGGGGTGAGTGCGGGGTTCAATGCGGAGTAGACTGCGGCCATCAATGTGGCCGTGAATCATGGACTTAACTCGCTTGTCAGCCGTGCGACGAGTTCGGGGCTCAGCGCGGCGGCCAATCGCGCCGAGACTCGGGAGTTCAGCGCCGCTGTCAGTCAGGACGTCAACGCCTTTCTCAACCTGGCAGTGAGCAGGGCGGCGAGTCGCGCAGCGAGTTCCGGCTTGACTTGCGCGTTCAGCCGCGAGTTGAATTCGGCGTTGAACCGCGCGCTGAGTCTGCGGTCGAGCGTGGCACTGAGTACGGAAGCGAACGCCGCAGTTCCGGTGCGAGTACTCTGAACCGCAGTTCCTCACGCTCGGAACTCTTGCGAGCAGCGCATGAAACCGGCTTGAGCGTCTGCCTTCGTCCCATGTGTTTTCTCGCCACGCGCCCCGCGTTTCCTCGGAAAGGCGGCAGCTTAGCTGGCGCGGTCCAGAGCGCTGACCGCCACCTACATGTAGTAGTGCGTCGATGCCCGGACACAATTCTCCCGTGGGGGTAGCGGACCGGAGTCTGCCTGGGAGGTAGCAGTCGAGGAAGGAACAGGTTGAGGTTAAGGTTAAGGTTCAGAGCGAAGAATAGGTTGAGGTTCAGGTCGAGGTTTGAACCAAAGAACAGGTTGAGGTTAAGGTTGAGGTCTAGACCGGCAATTGAGCCGAGGGATGCGCGAAGCGGTGGCGTAAGCGTTTGAGCGAGCGATGGATCAAGGAGTGAGTTGAGGCCTGAAACAAGGCTTCGACCATGGCTTCCAGCGAAGCTTCTAGTGAGGTTTCAGACGAGGCTTCCAGCGAGGATTCAGATGAGGATTGGCGCGCTGATTTCGTGCCAGCACAAAAGCAGGCGCCCGCCGACAGGTTGTGTCGGCGGGCGATGATGCTTAAGAGCTAGTCTTCGACTTTGATGGCGCTGGACGGGCAGTCTTCGGCTGCCTGCTGGACGCACTCTTCGGCCCCTTCGGGGATTATGTCGACCTTGGCCTTGGCCACATCGCCGTCGATTTCGAAGATGTCCGGGCAGCTACTGACACACAACTCGCAGCCGGTGCAGAGCTCTTTGTCCACTGATGCTTTCATGCAGACCTCCATTCAAGGCCGGCTGATACGGTCCAACCGGCGCAGTTAATTCGCTTCAAGCGGTGTAATCTAATAGCGGAATTCGGTTTGTCAAGACTTGGTTTGACACGGAGAATCCGGAGGGAGTCAACCACAGAGGCCGCAGAGAACACAGAGCCGGATGAGAGTCAAATCCGTGTTCGGACTCCCAAATCTCTGTGTGCTCTGTGGTTTACTTCTTGTCCTCGTTTGCGGCTGCTTCGGGGCGGGTGAGATAGGCGTGGACGAAGCCGTCGATGTGCCCGTCCATGATGCCGACGAGGTCATGGCTCGTGTAGTCGGTACGATGGTCTTTGACCTGTTGGTAGGGGAAGAAGACGTAGGAGCGGATCTGGTGGCCCCAGGCGATTTCGGTCTTGGCCGCATCCAGCTTCTCGCGCTTCTCGTCCTGCTCACGTTTGTGGAGGTCATAGAGCCGGGAGCGAAGAATCTTCAGGGCATTGGTCTTGTTCTGGAACTGGGAGCGTTCGTTCTGGCAGACGACGACGATGTTGGTCGGAATGTGGGTGATGCGTACGGCCGAGCTGACCTTGTTGACGTTCTGGCCGCCGTGGCCGCCGGCGCGGAAGGTGTCGAACTTGAGGTCGCTCGGGTTGATATCGACCTCGATGTCTTCGACTTCGGGATAGACCGAGACTGCCGCGAAGCTGGTGTGGCGCCGCTTGTTGGCGTCGAACGGCGACACCCGGACCAGGCGGTGAACGCCGATTTCGGACTTGAGCAGACCGAAGGCGTACGTGCCGCTGACTTCGAGCGTCGCGCCCTTGATGCCGGCTTCGTCGTTGGGCTGGAGGTCGAGCACGTCACACTTGAGGCCCTGCAGTTCGATGTAGCGGGTGAGCATCCGGTAGAGCATTTCGGTCCAGTCGCAGGACTCGGTGCCGCCCGCGCCGGGGTGAATCGAGACGATGGCGGCGCGGGAGTCTTCCTGGGACCGGAACATCGCCCGTTCTTCGAGCGCTTCGAGTTCGTGGCCCATGGCCTCGACCTGTCCGGTCAGTTCTTTGCGGGCGGACTCGTCCGACTCTTCGAAGAGCCCGAGCATTTCGGTTGTGTCCTTGGTTTCGCCGGCGAGCCGGTCCACGCGGCTGAGCATGTCGTTCAGTTCCGCGATACGGCGCATCGTGGTCTGGGCGCGCTCGGCCACGCTCCAGAAGTCGGGCTGGGAGCTGGCCTTGGTGAGTTCGGCTAGTTCAGACCGGCGAGCGGGCAGGTCAAAGAAACTCCTGCAGCTTATGCAGGCGCTCGGCTAAGTGCGCAAGCTCGGGCGCTGCGGCTCGGGAGTCTCCGGTCATCAGGAGCGGCTTTCTGCCAGGAGTCCGGGTCTACCACAATGACACGAAGACACAGAGCCAAGGACCAAGTGATAAGGACAAAGGACTAAGCAATTTGGAAAGGACAAAGTTGCCAGGCCGAAACGGCTTACCCCTTGATACTTTCCCATTGCTTTGTCCTTTGGACTTTGTCCTTGGTACTTCCGCTGCTACTCGGTCTTCGTTTCGGGCTCAGCCGCAGGAGTGGCCGGCTGCGCATCTGCCGCGGGCTTGGCTGCCTTGGGCTTCCGGGCCTTCGGGGGCTTCGGGGGCTTGGGCGGCTTCACAACCTTCACCGGCTTGGTCGGGACCACGTCGCCGTACTTACGGCGGAACTTCTCGACTCGGCCGGCGGTGTCAACGAGGTGCTGCTTGCCGGTGAAGAACGGGTGACAGGCGGAGCAGAGGTCAACGTTCATCTTCGGCTTGGTCGAACGGGTTTTGACCACGTTGCCGCAGGCGCAGGTGATGATCGACTCAACGTACTTGGGATGAATCTTCGGTTTCATTTCACATCAACTCTCGCTCATCGATTCGAGGAACTCTTTATTGTTACGGGTCAGGCGCAGCTTGTCAAGCACGAACTCCATCATCTCGACCGGGTTCAGCTCGGCCAGCAGCTTGCGCATGAGCCAGATGCGGTTGAGTTCGAACTCGGACAGGAGCAGTTCTTCCTTGCGGGTGCCGGAGCGCTGCAGGTCGATGGCCGGGAAGATGCGGCGGTCGGCCAGCTTCCGGTCGAGGATGAGCTCCATGTTGCCGGTGCCCTTGAACTCCTCAAAGATGACTTCATCCATGCGCGAGCCGGTCTCGATCAGCGCGGTCGCGATGATGGTCAGCGACCCGCCCTCTTCGATGTTGCGGGCCGCGCCGAAGAACTTCTTGGGCTTCTGCAGGGCGTTGGAGTCGAGACCGCCGGAAAGGGTGCGGCCGGAGTGCGGCACGACGAGGTTGTGGGCGCGGGCGAGGCGGGTAATCGAGTCGAGCAGGATGACGACGTCGTAGCTGTGCTCGACCAGCCGCTTGGCCTTCTCCAGCACCATGTCGGCGACCTGGACGTGGCGCTCGGGCACCTCGTCGAAGGTCGAGCTGATGACCTCGGCCTTGACCGAACGTTCCATGTCGGTCACTTCCTCGGGCCGCTCGTCGATGAGCAGGATAATGAGCTTGATCTCGGGATGGTTGGCAGTGATGCAGTTGGCAATCTTCTGGAGCAGGATGGTCTTGCCGGCGCGCGGGGGAGAGACGATAATGCCGCGCTGCCCTTTACCGATGGGCACGAACAAGTCTTCAACCCGCATCGAGAAGTCGTTCTTTTCCGGCACCTCGAGCCCGATCCGTTGCAGCGGGTAGAGCGGGGTCAGGGCCTCGAACGGGATGCGACGGCGGTCCTCGGCAAGCGGCGTGCCGTTCTCGGTGTCGATCTTCAGGAGAGCGAAATAGCGCTCGCTGTTCTTGGGCGGCCGCGCGTGCCCGACGATCGTATCGCCGGTCCGGAGCCCGAACCGCTTGATCTGGGACGGCGACACATAGACGTCGTCGGACGAAGGCAGGTAGCTGTAGTCGGGCGAACGAAGGAACCCGAAACCCTCCTCGAGGATTTCGAGCACGCCCGTCACCTCGATGCCTTCGGCCCCGATATTGTGCTGGCGGGCGTCGGCCTCCATGATGGCCAGGACCAGGCCCTGTTTGTTGCGGTCCCGGTAATCAGGGACGTTGAGCTTCTCAGCGAGGTCGAAAAGCTCGGTGATCTTCTTGCGCTTTAGTTCTTCCTGAATCACTGTCTCTCCTTGTCGGGGCGGATACTCCGGCCGGAAAACTGAAGCTCTGCGCGGAGAACCGCCCGATTCGACTCACGTTGCCAGGCTGTCATCACTGCCCGGTCGTCAGAACTGCCGATTAGGCATCAGATAGCTGGGTTGGAAACCGGCAGGCCTGATTCTGAACAGACTGGGGTACTTTCTCTGAAGGACAATGGGGTTCCCGGCGTTCCGGCTCACCCCATCCTTCGAAAGTATAGACCCCCTTGTCTTCATGTCAAGTAAGGATACCGCCTCTCCTGAGACGAACCGGCCGAAGTCAGATGTCAGAATCCAGAGATCAGAGCTCAGAAGCGGCGTGCAGGATGTTCGCGGGGCCTCGGCGGCCAACTGTCTCACTCCGGGATCTGCCCCGAATCCGATATTGAACCACCAAGACACCAAGAACACCAAGCATACATGGACGTTTCCGGCCGCACCCGACTTTGTGTCTTTGTGCCTTGGTGGTGAACTCCTATGTCGGTTCTGGGGATCGGCGGACTGCTTGCCTGTCCAGCGGAATTGCGCTAGAGTATTGACACTATGAAGACGATCGTCATTGCTCTGTCAGTATGTGCCTGCGTTCTCATCGGAACCGGGTGCAAAAAGAACTCCCCGCCCGTGACTCCGGCGCCGCCGGATGGGCCGTCAGTCGGCGCGCCCGACGAGACCCTCAAGTTCCGTGTCGTTACCAGCGACCCGGAGAACGACGGTGTGTTGTACCGTTTCGACTGGGGCGGGGACACGTCGGGGTGGTACGGCGTGTTCCCGGTCGGTGAGACCTGCCAGGTGAAGCACGCGTGGGCGGATGCGGGCACCTATCAGGTGCGGGCCCAGGCTCAGGACGACGAAGGCAAGCTGTCTTTGTGGTCGGATGCGCACGCGCTGTCGATCGAGAGCGTCTCCGTGCACCCAGCCCGGGGCGTCGCCCAAGTACCGGTGGTTTGGCAGCGCTCACACATCCCGGTCGCACCCAACCGCGGGGACAAGTTTTCCATCGTCGAGCACTGAGTGCTGCTGACGCGGTCGGGACGGTGCGGCGTGGCGCTGGCCGGGCTGGAATCCGGGTCGTGTGCAATCCGTCCCGGCATGGCATCACGTTCCGCGCTGACGGGGCTGCTAACGTCGTCGTGCTGGATGCTGCGGGCAGGGTCGTGATGAGCCAGGCTGCGACCAACGGTATAAACTCCCTGCCGTTGCCCAAAGCTGGCGCGTACTTCGTTAGGGCGAACTCACACACCATCAGGGTTGTCGTAACGGACTAGACAGGCCCGTTTGTTGTGCACTCGCTGCCCGCGTCCTTGCGGGCAGTCCTCTTGTACCCGCGTAGGCGGGTCTACGGTTCACGGTGTGCAGTTGTCTGAAGTCAGAAGTCCGGAGTCCAACCACTGCCAACTGCAAACTGGGAACTGGAAACTCGCGGCCTTCGGCCGCGGCCGATGGCAGGGGAGACGCCCGCGCGTCAGGTAGCTCTCACTGCGTCACGGTAACTCAAATAAAAAGGAGAGTCACGGATAGTCCAGTATCGCGGCAATGTCTTTGACCGAGCCGTGTATTTGATACCGAACTACCGTGCTCTCAAATCTCCTTACGCATCAGGGCCATGCATCAAGCGACGGTCGCCATCATCTTGCTGCCTGTCCGGGGCAATCCGGGTATTCGGTCGCGGCAATACGTGTCTTGCCGCTTGCCGGTTCACCCGATCGCCACCATTAGGCAGCTCAGCACCACGCCCACGGCTGCGAACAGCAGCCAACTGATGCTGTTTCTCATGCCACTCGCTCCTCACCGCTGCGTGCTTATCGAACAGGGTAGGACCGACGCTGTTCCCTGTCCGGCACGCAGCTACGAACACTCTCGAACCGTGCGGTGACTCTTGTCGGAGCCCATTTTCCGCCCACAGGAAATGGGCCCGAAGCACGGTTCCAGTCAGCGAGCACCGGAGGCGCTCCCCTTCGGTACCCGACTCTCGACGGACGACCCCATCAGACCCTCCGGTTCTTTCAGGGACCTTGCCCAAGGTCCCGGCCAGTCGCTAGCCAACCCGAACCACCAAGTTGCATGATGTGTGCCAAGGCACGCGGCCTACCTTCACGACGTATGTTCCATGTTTACAAGCACTAACGGCAATACCCGTTCGATTGACGGCACTGGAAGGCAAGCCGTCGGTCCAGGTGTTCGCTACCGCATGTCACTAAACTACGATACTTACAGCGGTGCGACACAGAAAAGACGTCACACCTGCGCGTATTCGAGCCATCGCAGCAGCGGGTGACATCTAGCCGCACCTATTGAAAGCGAACCCGCCGAATACCGACAAATCGTAGCCCCACAGCCAGCTGCCCTGAGCACTACGCCAGCAACCGCCAATTGCAGACCGGCGCTGAGCCGCCCTGAGCGGAAGCGAGAGGGTCTCTCGTGTCTGGGAATTGGGAATTCGCGCAAGAGACGCCGCTAGTCTAGAACCGACGCCGCGTCGCCCTGAGGGAGTCCGGACGCACTGTTCGACAGGGGCCGCCGAGGCCAACCGAAGGGTCTCTTCATCCTGCTAACTTCGCCGTCCTACGGCGACGGCTCACGGCTTGCGCTGATGGCAGGGGAGACGCCGCCCGCCCGTCGGACCGGCGTAGGCATGGCGGGTCTCAGAAACGCTCACTTCCGGCTTCCGCAAATGACCGCGGATACGATCGTGGTCGCGCCGGAGGGCTAGCAGGTCAAACGTTTGCCCCGGATGACTGCATCCAGGATTCTGTCTACCCCGACCTGCTTCTCTTTGATGACATTGTACAGGGCGCGGAAGCTGTCGTTGGCTTCTTTGGCTTTCAACTCCTTCGTCGAGAAGGCGACGAATTCCACACGTCCGTCGAACTCGATTGGATCCATGCGGGCCATAGACTGAAGCTCCTCGGGTCCTGGATAGTAGTACAGCCACCAGTCATCACCGTCACGATCGGGCTGCAACGACCACTTGTACTCTCCGTCATACAGGAAGTAGTACTCGCCTTCACGTCCGACGACTATTGGGTTTATCTTGTCCGGATTGTCGGCCATGGCATTCGCGGCTGCGACTATCTTAATCACCAATGCCTCCGTTCCCACGGGTCAAGTTAGCGCCCAGATTCGGTGCACTCCATGTTCCCAGCCTTCGGCGGGCCGACCCGGGCTCGATCATGAGCCAGATTCTAGGACTCGCGGGCCGGCGTGTCAAGGCGGCGGGACGCGCCGGAGGCGTGAGTTTCCAGTGTCCAGTTTGCAGGTTGCAGGTTGGTCGGCTTGCGGTGTACGGTGCACGGTGTACGGAAGACGGCCAACCGCTCACGGCTTGCGCTGATGGCAGGACGGCCGCCGCGCGCGAGGAGTCGCCTATGCCGCCGCCGAGATACTACCGCCCTCCGCCGACGCGGCCGGTGTTCCTGATGTCATGGTGGAACTTGGGCCACGGCGTATCAGCCAGTGTGCCGGTGCCCTTGAGCGCGTACAGGTAGCGGTCGTTGCTCGTGAAGTAGATCGTGCCGTCGGGCCCGATGGTCGGCGCAGACCTGACGTCGCCGCCGGTTTCGTACCGCAACTTCAGCGTACCGTCCGGGTTCAGCGCGTAGAGGAAGTTGTCCTGCGAACCCACGTAGACCGTGCCGTCGGAGCCGATTGCCGGAGAGGAGTAAATGATGTCCCCGTCGGTCTGGTAGCTCCACTTCAGGGAGCCGTCAGGGTTCAGGGCGTAGACATTGCTGCGGTCCGTTCCGATGTAGATGGTGCCGTCAGCCGCGACTGCCGGGGATGACCGGACGTTGCGGCCGGCCGTATAGGACCACCTGCGGGTGCCGTCAGGATTCAGCGCGTAGAAGTTCTCAGTTAACCGGTTCAGGTCAGAACCGCAGTAGATCGTACCGTCAGAGCCGATGGCCGCTGATGCGTAGTTGACGTGGCCCGTGAGATCTAGGTTCCACTTCTGCGTTCCGTCCGGGTTCAGGGCGTAGAAGCAGTGGTCGTCTGACCCGAAATAGATGATGCCGTCAGCCGCAATGGCCGGGGATGAGGTGACTTTACCGCCGGCCAGGAAGCTCCATTTGAGGGTGCCGTCCGGGTTCAGTGCGTAGAGGCGGTTGTCATATGAGCCGACATACACCGTCCCGTCAACGGCGATCGCCGGGGCGGTCTGCACGTTCCCGGAAGTCAGGTAGCTCCATTTGACGGTGCCGTCGTCCGGGTTAAGAGCGTACAGATGGTTGTCATCCGAGCCGAAGTAGACCGTTCCGTCAGCACCAATGGCCGGGGAGGAGCGCACCGACGCCTGGGTCAGATAGCGCCACTTGAGCGTGCCGTTGGGATTGACCGCGTAGAGCGCGCTGTCGTATGACCCGACGTAGATGGTGCCGTCCGGTCCGATAGCCGGCGACGAGTACAAGGAGGTCACCTGGCCGGCTGCGATCTGGAAGCGCCAGATGCGCATGGTGTCCGGCGGACGGATGACGATGCTGTGCGGGGCAGACCACGGGGATGGCGCGTTGCCGGTGTCCTTCGCCTGCGCCGTTACCTCGTAGGTGTCGGGTGCGGCCCAGGCGTGACTCGTGCCTACCGATTCGCCGGAGGCAACGAAAGCGCTCCACTCGGAAGTGTCGCCGTCGCCCCACGCGTACCTGATCGCCACCATGATGCTGTCAGGCTGGAGGGCGGCGGCGGTGAAAGTGTAGGCAGAGTCCTGGCCGCCCAGGTCCGGACCCGACGGTGCCGCCGGCGGTGCGGGCGTGCGCCGTACCACTACCGTTGTCGGGGGCGCGCCGGACCAGTCGGAGCTGAGGAGCTTCTGGTCCCTTGCCTGGGCGACCACCTTGTAGGTCCCCTCGCTGAACCACGCGTGAGTCAGCGCGATCGTGTCCCCGCTTGTGAACCAGCCGGTCCAGTTCGAGACCGTGGAATCGCCCCAGTCGAAGCGGACGGCCACGCTGTCGTCGTCAGGATCGGTAGCGACTACTGCGAACGTGTAGGTCGTGTCTTTCAGAAAGTATTCGGGGACGGCCAACGCGGCCGTCACGTCCGGCGGGTGGTTCTTCTGGCAGCCCAGGAGCAGCACCATCACTGCCAGCAGCAGGAATAGCCTTTTCATAAGACCTCCTATTCGCTGCGACATGATAGAATTGCACAATGGTGCAGTCAACCGTCTTCTCGCTCAACCGAGTCAAGTCCAGCGGCGCTGTCAGCTGATGGCTGACGGTGCGCCGTCTACGGCCTACGGTGTGCGGTTCACGGACAACGGCTTGCGGCCTGAGGCTTGTCGCTGCGACGCAGTCGCGATGGCGGGCGGAATCTTCCAAGATGTCCCGAGGCTTCCCGGAACAGGGCGCCTGTTCCCAGTAACCCCGGAGCTTCCGTTCCCCGAGCTTCCCCTTACAAGGAGATCGGTGTGCCCTTCTTCCACAAGTCATCGA
>Ga0315277_10001591_pt1 | contig 32881 bp, 26 predicted proteins | sample YL17G05_15_MG_FD_203695 | JGI IMG/M metagenome (GOLD analysis project Ga0315277, IMG submission 203695) | Sediment microbial communities from Yellowstone Lake, YNP, Wyoming, USA - YL17G05_15 | ecosystem: Environmental > Aquatic > Freshwater > Lake > Sediment | place: USA: Wyoming | collected...
GGTTTCCGTCATTGACGGATAATGCTCTTTGGGAACAAGCAAAGCATGGCCGGGAGTAACCGGATTTATATCCAGAAAGGCCAGACATTTTTCGTCTTCGTAAATTTTTTCCGCCGCAATTTCACCCGCGGCGATTTTGCAAAAAATACAAAACATATTTATTTATTGTTATTTTTTAATTTTTTAAGCCACCATTCCCGGTTATTTTTATACCAGGCAATTGTTTCTTTAAGGCCGATTTCAAAATCAATCTCCTTTTTCCAGCCTAATTGCTTTTGCGCCTTGGCTGAATCAATGGCATAGCGCTGATCATGGCCGGGGCGATCGGCGACAAATTCAATCTTATCTTTGCTTTCGCCCATTAACTCCAAAATCTTTTTCGCCAAAGTCAGGTTGGTCATCTCTCCATTGCCCCCCAGACAGTAAGTTTCACCGGGACGGCCGTTCTTAATTATCATTTCCACGCCGCGGTTATGATCGCGGACATGGATCCAGTCGCGGATATTCTCCCCCCGGCCGTAGATGGGAATTATTTTGCCTTGCAAAATATCAGTGATAGCCGTTGGAATCATTTTTTCCGGATATTGATACGGGCCGTAATTATTGGAGCAGTTGGAAATCGTCACCGGCAAATTATAAGTATGAAAATAAGCGCGGACTAAATGATCGGCCGCCGCCTTGGAAGCGCTATACGGGCTGCGCGGATTATACGGCGTGTTTTCATTAAAAGCCGAGTCGCTTAGGCCAAGATGGCCGAAAACCTCATCCGTAGAAATATGGTGGAAGCGGATATTGCCGTTATTTTTGGCAGCTTCCAATAAAGTATGAGTGCCGACGACATTAGTGCGGATAAAATCAGCACTATTGGCAATGGAGCGGTCAACATGCGTTTCAGCCGCAAAATGAACAATTAAATTAATGCCTTTCACCAGCTTATTAACTAATTTAGCGTTGCAAATATCGCCTTTAACAAACTTATAATTCGGATTATTTTTCACCTCTCGCAAATTTTCCAAATCCCCGGCGTAAGTCAAAAGATCAAGATTGACAATCTGGTCTTGCGGATTTTTCTCCAGCCAATACCTGATAAAATCCGAACCGATAAATCCGGCTCCACCGGTGACTAAAATCTTCATAGTTTTATATCTAAAAACACTCTTTGTTATTTTCCTTGGAAATTTAATCTTACCTCTTTTCCCTCCAAAAATCAAACGAAAATTTAAAAAAAGGCCGGGCAATTATTACCGCCCGGCCCTTAAATCATCTGGCAAAATCTACTATCTTTTATTTCGGAGGCACTAACACCGAGCAGCGCCAAGTTATTTCCGCTTTTTTTGTTTCCTCGCTGACAACGCAAGATGGACTGCAACCCTTTCGCGTCGCGTTGAGATTGGCGTCAAACCACCAGGTTTTGGAATTCTTATCGTATGAGCCGACAGTTAGCGCCTCGCCGCCTTTAATGCAAGATTTTTCGGCAATTACGCGCGCTGCGGCTTCTGAAAGCAAGCTATTCTGAGTAGATGTTGCTTGCTCCCCGCAAGATTCTTCCCAGAGCCGCAAACATTTCTGTTTTGCTTCGCACCAGGAATAGCCGGCTGAACCGATACAGCCGTGCTCGTCGCGATCATTGCCAACCAATATCGATTTGCTTTGCGCCGCCTCCTGCGGAACGGCTTTTTGCGGAACGGCTTTTACCCAGGGGTTAGCGCAGCCAGCCGCCAAAAACGCGATTGAAATGAGAACAAAAAATGTCTTTTTCATAGATTTTTATTATTAAAGATTTGTCGTCAAATGCTCTTTCTGACAAAATTTGAAGATTATGACGAAAACGGCATTTGGCGATAGACCTTTGGAATATCTCTTATTATTATAACGCAAAATTGGAAAAATAATAATAGCCAGAATTTGATTTCCATATTTTTCCCCGGCAAATCAAGCGAAAATTACGAAAAATCTGCCAGTCAACCAAAAATCAAGCCGAATTCCGGCTTGATTTCGTTTATTTTTAGCTTATTTATTCTCTTATTTTTTCTCAGTTTTTCTTTTAACAATTAAAATGGTTTGGGCAATCAGCCAAGCGGCGACGGCCGAGCCAATACTTATGATCAGAGATTCTAGGGCACCAAGTTGGATTAAAAAAATTATCAGCAACAAAACGGCGAGTATGCGATATTTATTTTTACCACCGAAAATGGTCATGGCCAAGGTAACAAAAAACGAATAACTGATAACAAGCCCTGTTCCATAAGCCTTACCGGAAAGCCCAAAAAATCCAAAATGAGTTCCTTCTCCTGTAATTTTTGCAAACAAATCCAAGAATGGTGATGTGAAGACAACTATCAGAATAATCGTGAACAAAATTACTAAAAAATTTTTTACTTTATTCATAATTTATAAATTATTTTCTAAATACTCTAGATTGTTTTTAATTATATCATATCCTGTCTGGTTAAGGTAATTTGATTTCTCGGCTTTATTAAGCGTTTTCTCAAAAATAGCCAGATCTAATTTAATTATCTTTTCTCGATTTTTAACTAATTTGATTAGCTCTTTATTTAATTCGGCAATAAATTTTTCTTTTGCTTTAACGCTTAGCTTGGTATTATTTTCTGTTTCTTCAATTTTTTCGCTTATTTCATTTTTAGCCTTATCAAACAAATTAAGCGCGCCGTCTAAAATTTTTAGTTCGCCGATCAAAATATTTTTTCGGGAAGAGCTTTTCAGCCAGCTTCTTTTATATATTTCCTCAATATCGGCGATGGCGCTTTTTATATCCGCGGTTATGCTAAAAGCTACTTTCTTTTCCGTTGTATTGCCGGCTTCATCATAAACAAGAATGGATAAGGTGTGCGTACCAATTTGATAATCAAACAAATCAACTGTGGTCGAAGAAATAAATTTATCATCTATCTTTATTTCGGCCGAGGCCACGCCGGAAAAATCATCGCTGGATTGATAATCAATCATCATTTTATCGCTATGTTTATAATTGCCCCCCGCCAATGGCGAATTTATGGTTAAGCTTGGCGGAACAATATCTTGCGGCTGCAAATCACCGACCAAATCTGGACCGGAGCTTGAATAATCAATTTTAAAATCCTGAATAGCGCCGATGGTTATTTGGCCGGAAAAATCTTTGTCGGTTGAAGTCGCATCATTAATGCCGCTGATGCTTAATTTGTATTCGCCGTTGCCCGTGCCTTGAAGCTCAATTCTATATTCGCCGTCGAGCGGATCAGGGATAGTGGCGAATTTACCGGAATAGTAAGCGCCGTCAATTTCATTAATAGCTTGCCCGCTCGAAAAATCTTTACCAACCTTTTTGCCATCTGGGGCCGTAATAAGAAAATCGGCTGGCGAAAAAATTCTCGCCATAAAAAACTTCTTTATAAAATTCTTTCTTACTTCCTGGCTCGGGCTGCTTCCCGTTAATTCTTTAATAACGGCCGATTGCGCATCAGAAACAATTGTTAAATGATTGGAGTTGATAAAAATATTTTGGTCAAAATTGTTAAAATCCTTATTGCTGATTGCCGGGACAGTGTTATCGCCGGGACCATTTTCAACGCCATGGTCGGTAAAAGGAATTGAATAATTTTCCGGGTAGCCATATTCCCACATGCCAATTGAAGAATTTCTCGGCACCACGCGAAAAGCATTTATAGTATCACCAATATTATCATCAACAACTATGTTTAAAATTTTAACATTATTTAATTTGGCCAAATTCAAAGGATTGTTAAGATTTTCTAAAAAATCATTTTGCGGATAATTATCCGGGTAATTTCTTAAACTATCTAACCCCTTATCTCTCAAATAATTAAAGGTTGGCAAAAGCTCCTTTAGCGACAGCATTGGCAATCCCCGGAAATATAAAAAATTTGTAAAATAACCCTTGCTTTGAGCTTCAGAAAACATTATATTCCACATTATACTATCTTCAAGTTTGGTCCCAGAATTTCCACCTTCCCAGGCTAAATAGGCCATCGGCGCGCCCTGCTGGGGCGTGGCTAAAAATACCAATTGGTCAACATCATTTTGATAGTTATCACTTTCAATATAGGCACGAGCGACCAAGCCACCCATAGAGTGGGTGACTAAATCAACCTTGTCGCAATTATATCCATCTGGCTTGGCGGAATTGCAGACGGCCTTTACATCAGCAATTTTTTGTTTTAAAAGCTGGCTGGAAGTCGCGTTTGATTGCCGCCAATTATATGGAAAAGCGAATAAAGTTTTGTCTTGTTCATAGCCGGCCAATTTTAACGCCTCCCAAAGATTGTCATAAGTGTGCAGAATCGGATCAAGCGCCAGTTTGCCACCAACATCCCAGCTGCCGAAAAATCCTGGCACAATAATCACGGGATTACGCGCGGGCTGTGGTGCATAACAATCATTATAATATTCATCGAAGATTAAAATATCAGCATGTCCATAGCTCCACCAATTATAAACATCATCAATATAAAGTTCACTGGATTGCGAGAAATTTCCAATTCCATCATTTTTGTTACCCCCGTATGTCTGGAAGGCTTCTGAAGAATAAATTTTCAACCAATAAGTATTTCCCGAAATCAGACTGATGGGCATTTCCGGCTGAAAAACCAAATTATTGGCATTGACAGCGGCAAGATGCTGTTGCGCCAAAATATTATCACAGGAGTAGTCGGCGCATAATAAAAAAACAACATCGGCAGTTAAATAGTTCATTGTACTGTTATAGACATTATAAACAACAAAGCGTGAAATATTATTTTGCTGGGGAACAAATGATTGCTCTATGGCATGGTTTGCAATCACCCACCTATACGTATTACCTTTGTATTGATCAAGGTGTTCAGCGGCTTTGGCGTTACCGACGAAAATAAAAAATCCGGCCAAAATAAAAGCCGGAACAAGAACCCGTCTCAGAAATAGCTTCCAAGGCGTTTCGGATGCCGTTTGTGCTGAAACGGCTGAAAAACGACGAAGAATATCGGGAATATTTTGAGGAGTTTTGAAACCGTTGCAGGCCAAACGGCGCCGAAACGGCCGGAAGATTATTTTTGAGACAGGTTCTCGAAACCACCAAAAATTCTCAACCCCCTTTATTGAATTTTTGCCTGACATAAATTTTATAAAAAGTTTTTTCTTTCTTATCCCTTATCTTGATAAAAGCCCGTTCTGCGCACCCGGCTCTTTTAAGTTGGCGGCGGAATTTTTCATCGCCAATTTCATGGCCTTTTTATGATCGGCGCCATACATTTCCAAACCGGCGATAAAAGTAGAACAAAAAGCATCGCCGACGCCGGTAGTATCGGCAATCTTATCAACCGGCACATGCAGAGAATCTTCATGATAAAAAATTTCACCGTCGTAAAAATCAGCGCCGTTTTCGCCGTCGGTGATTACTACCGCGTCCGGCCCGAAATCTTTAAGGGCGATCAATAAATTTTTTGTTTCGTTCAAAAATTGGCTGTCTTTATTCTTATACTTCCCGTCAGAAATAACCAACTCAATCGCTTCGTCTTTGTTTACCATAAAGACGGCTGTCTTCTTTATATACTTGCGCAAACGGCCGGCGCCGGCAGAAAGCTGGGCATTGCCAGGATTCCAGGCAACCAGCGCGTCTTTGACCGCAAAAACTTTATCCAAGACTTTTTCCCAATTGCCGGAAAGCGAGGCGACATAAATCCATTTGGTATAACGCAACATCTGCTCTTCAACCTCGGAAAATTCTAAAAAAGAATTGGCGCCGCGATAAACAAAGGCGACGTGTTCGTTATCTTTTGTTTTCACCACAAAAGTAAAGCCGGTTTCCTTGTCTTTAAGCACTTTAACCAAGCGGGCATCGATTTTATTATCAACCAAATTTTTTATCATCTTTTTGCCTGCCTCGTCTTCGCCCACAGCGGCCAGCAAAGCGGTTTCAAATCCCAAACGCGATAAACAGACCGCGGCGTTGTTGGCGCCGCCGCCGGGAAAACGCATCACATCCTCAATTTTGATTTTCGCGCCATATTCAAAACCGATCAGTTTTTGCCTGGTAATATCTTGGGGGTTATCGATCAGCACCCCTTCCTCCGTATAAAAAGTAATATCTTCAACCGCGCCGCCGACAACGATAAAATCGTATTTCATAATAATAAATTTTTATCTTATTATATTTAATTTAAGTATACCACAAAGCTCAAAGCAAATAAAAACGGCTGGTTTGCATAATTCGCAAAACAGCCGTAGCGATGGATTATTGCTGATTCAGCTAGCTGGGCAGATTCAATTCAGTCTGCAGACAGCTGTCAACTTCCACCAAGCCGGGGTCCAGCATTCCAGTCCAGCCCTTGGCCCTTTTTATTTCTTCCTGCATTTCCGGATGGAACACGCACCGGACCTCTTCCTCGATAACCTTGGCTTGTGCCACGAGCGTGTTAAGGTCCAAGAATTTGTATTGCGCCCTGATTTCCTCGGGTACGTAATTCAAATCATTGGTGAAATCACCCTCGCCGAAAAACGGTCCGTAAAATTCGTTTTCCGACTCAACGTCTGTGGACTCAAGGGGTTCGCAAACGGTTTGATATTCCACCTTCGGGATAAACACCAGCTCTTTTTGTTTTTTGATCCTTTCTTTTTGCCGCGGATGGTTGGCGGCGGAATGTTCGGAAAAAAGATGGTCGTTTTCTACGGCAGAAAAATTTCGGAGATGATCCTTCCTGATCATCAGGGGATCGCAAAAACTGAAAGCCGATTCTTCAGCTCGTCTTTCCGAGAGCGCTTCTTGTTCCTGAAGAAGATCTTCAAAATCTTCAAGAACAATTTCCGAGGTAAATCTCTTGACCGGTAGTTGAGAACTCCAGTGGTCCTGCTCTTCGCCGGCGACCGGCTCAATCAGCATGGCGATTGTCTTGCCAAGCTGAGCCGGATAATCAAACCAGGCGAAAAGACCGCTTTTGAGATCAAGCAGGCAAAGCTGATAACCGCTTTTTCCGTTGATCTCTCTTTCTACCGGACCATAATAAAACCTCGGGCTCTTCGAGAAACAAGCTTCTTTTCCCATAAGCAACGCTCCTTCTTTAAATGGTGAATGGTTGTTGGGTAGTTGGAATGATAAGGATATTAAACCCGATCACTCTTGAAATAAAAGGTACGATGATTTAAAAATTTTAACACATTTTAATTTTTTTGTAAATAGGCGGGCGCGGCCGCTGATTTTAAATTAAAATTATTTAACCGATTCGCTCGTGAAATCTGGCTTCGGCGCGGCGCGGAATTATATTATGGTCTTTATTATATTTTCCCTGAATCCGGCGGCGGCGGCGCGTTTCATCAATCGCAAATTTCATTGCCGGCGTAATTTTATCGGCATACATGATTACCCGGCCCTCTTCGTGGCGGGCGGCGCGGCCCATTGTCTGGATCAGCGAAATTTCGTTGCGCAAAAATCCGGCCATATCCGCGTCTAAAATCGCTATTAAAGAAACTTCGGGCAAATCCAAGCCTTCTCTTAACAAATTCACGCCGACCAGACAATCAAATTTACCCTGCCTTAAATCCTGCAAAATCTCCACGCGCTCAAAAGTTTCCACTTCGCCATGCAAATATTTTACTTTGATGCCCGTTTCGGCTAAAAAATCCGCCAGCTCTTCGGCCATGCGCTTGGTCAAAGTCGTCACTAAAACGCGCTGATTGCGCTCGGCGCACTTTCTGACTTCCTTGAGCAAATCCTCAATCGAGCCTTTGTTCGGGCGCACTTCAACTTCCGGATCCAGCAAGCCGGTCGGGCGGATAATCTGTTCCACCACCTGTTCGGAATTCTTCAATTCGTAATCGCGGGGCGTAGCTGAAATATAAATGACCTGATTGATTTTGCTTTCAAATTCTTCAAAGGTCAGCGGCCGGTTGTCGCGCGCGCTTGGCAGGCGGAAGCCGAATTCCACCAGAGTATCCTTGCGCGACCGGTCGCCAAAATACATCCCGCCGATTTGCGGCAAAGTAACGTGCGATTCATCAATAAACAAAAGATAATCCGGCGGGAAAAAATCCATCAGCGTCGCCGGCGGCTCGCCGGCACTCCGGCCGGAAAAATGGCGGGAATAATTCTCAATCCCGTTGCAATAGCCGATTTCCTCGATCATCTCCAGATCATATTTGGTTTTTTTCTCCAAACGATAAGCTTCAACTTCTTTTTTTTGCTTTTTTAATTCTTTCAGCCTTGCTTCCAGTTCTTGGCGGATGCTAAACAGCGCAGTCTTGATTTTATCCGCCGGCGTCATGAAATGTTTGGCCGGCAAAATAATAACCTCCCCCAATTCAGTGCCTGAAGCCCGGGATAAATCCCGTCCCCAAATAGGAATTTTTTCTCCGGGATTGATATTGTAAACTTTTATTTTTTCAATGTGATCGGCAAACATTACAAGGCGCACCACGGCTTCGCCAGTCGCCAAATGAATATCCAAATTTTCTCCGCGCACCCGGAACTGGCCCCGCAAAATTTCCGTATCATTGCGCTGATATTGGATAGCGACCAGCTCGCGCAACAAATCGTTGCGCTTGATTTTTTGGCCGACGGAAAACTTTTTGCTCATCGCCAGATAATCGGCTTTCTCGCCCAAGCCGTAAATGCAGGAAACGCTGGCGACAATAATCACGTCGCGGCGGTTGATCAGCGATTGCGTGGCCGCGTGGCGCAAGCGGTCAATTTCTTCGTTGATCTGCGCCTCCTTCTCTATATAGGTATCGGTATGCGGAAGATAAGCTTCGGGCTGATAATAATCATAATAAGAAACAAAATAATGCACGGCCGCGTCCGGAAAATATTGCTTGAACTCGCTGTATAATTGGGCGGCCAAAGTTTTGTTGTGGGAAATAATCAAAGTCGGCCGGCTTTCCTTGGCGATAATATTGGCCATGGTAAATGTCTTGCCCGAACCGGTCACGCCTAAAAGCGTCTGGCCGCGGGCGCCCTTTTCCAGACCGGCCTCCAATTTTTCAATTGCTTGAGGCTGATCGCCGGTGGGCTGATAAGACGAGATTAAGCTAAATAAAGCCATAGAAAAATCGATAGTTCTGTAAAATTGACTCTTTTTTATTTAACGATAAACCCGCTCTTCTGCTTCTCCATTTCTTGCTCCAAAACCAAAACTCGGGTAGATAACGATCCGGCAAGGGCAAAGAAAATAATCAACGAAACCAGCGCCGAAATAAGGATGTTGACAATAACCATTTTCAACCAACCGTTTTTGGGACTGGCTGGCGCGATAATGGCATTGTTTTGAGCTTGTTCTTCCATAATTTTATAGTTATTAATTTATTTCAATATTATACCTCAAAACCACCCCACTTGACAAAAAAGCAAAAAAGGTGTAAAGTATAAGGTTAGTAAAAACCCGTTCTTTTTATCTTTAAACCCTAAAACCCCAAAAAAGAGGTCTTTATGACCCCAGCTTCTCAACAAACAAACACTCTTCCGTTAGAAGATATTTGTATGATGGACACGGTATTGATAGAACGTGCCAGCCTGGACACGGTGTTGATAAAACATCCCGACGTACGCCCGGAAAAACCAAAAACTAAAGAGACAGAGATTTATAACTATCAAATGTTCATATCTCTTGAAGACGAGGGTTTTCCGGCGGACAGCCATGTTTTCTTTGAAGTTTCGATAGCTTGCTTTACAAAAAGAAAACTGTCTGTTAATGACGTGATCGCTTTTGACTTCCTGGCATTAGCGGAGGACGCTAGAAAAAAGGGGGATAAAAAAACTGCCAAAGCGCTTAAGAAAATAAGGAAAAAACACCACCGAGTTGTTTCAGTGAAAAAGTATACGATCGTTGGCAGTTGGCTCCCCAATATTTTCTTTATCAGGCCGTTACCTCCGCCCAAAGCGATATTCTTTGGAGCATTGAAGAAAAGTGATTCTTAAAGCCCGACTCAATCAGTATTAGTCGGGCTTTTTTAAATTGACAAGAAGGATAAAAGCGCTATAATTACAAATAACCATAAAACGGCGATTGCCGCGCCTACCAAACGCGGAGCCAATCCTTATTCAAGGACTAAGCCGTGATTAAACAAGAGCCCCGTTGAGCCCGCGTTAAAATGCAGCCGAGGGGAAGCCGGGTGGAACCGCGAGAGATCTCGTCCCAGCGCGCAAAAGTCTTTTTAGATTTTTACGCGTTCGGACGAGATTTTTGTTTTAAGGCTAAATGATGAATGCTAAATGCTAAATTAAAAAAATTTAGCCTTCATCATTTAGCATTTAGCATTTTAAAATAATTAAAAAAATTATGGCAAATGAAAAAAACAATATTGAAGTAATCAGGCACTCCCTATCTCACGTCCTTGCGGCGGCGGTCAAAGAACTTTATCCTGATGTTAAATTCGCCATCGGCCCGGCAATTGACACCGGTTTTTATTATGATTTTGATTTCGGCGATAAAAAAATCGGCGATGCCGAATTAAAAGAGATTGAAAAAAAGATGGAACATCTCGCCAAACAAAATTTAAAGTTTGAGCGCACCGAAATGCCGGTTGCCAAGGCAATCGCCAAAGAAAAAACTGAGGGGCAAGTTTACAAGCAAGAATTAATTGAAGATTTAAAAAAACAGGGAGAAACTGTCGTCAATTTTTATCAATCCGGAAAATTTATTGATCTCTGCCGCGGCCCGCATCTGGAAAACACCAATCAAATTCCCAAGGGCTCCTGGAAATTGAACAAGCTGGCCGGCGCGTATTGGCGCGGGGATGAAAAAAATAAAATGCTTACCCGCATCTATGGCCTGGCTTTCTCAACCAAAGAAGAATTAGAAAATTATATAAAGATGCAGGGAGAAGCCGCCAAGCGCGACCACAAAAAAATCGGCCGCGAACTGGATTTATTTTCTTTCCACGAAGAGGCTCCCGGTTTTGTTTTTTGGCATGAAAAAGGCATGATTTTATGGAATGAGCTGGAAAAATTAGGCCGGAGCATCCGCAAAAAACACGGCTTCATTGAAATCAAAACTCCGCAAATGGCCAAAAGCTCGCTTTGGATTACTTCCGGCCATTGGGATCATTACAAGGATGATATGTTTATTTTTGAAGTTGATAAAGAAACTTATTGCCTCAAACCGATGGATTGCCCGTTCAATATTAAAATCTATCAGACTAAAATGCATTCTTACCGCGAGCTGCCGATCCGCTACACGGAAATCGGCCGCGTTTTCCGCAATGAAAAATCCGGCCAGTTAAACGGCCTTTTCCGCGTGCGCGAACTTTCCCAGGATGATTCGCACCTTTTCATCACCGAGGACCAGGTCAAGCCGGAAATCATCAATCTTTTGGAAATGGTTTTTGAATTTTACAATGCGCTCGGCATTGAACCGAAATTCTTCTTCTCTACCCGCCCTGAGGATTTTATGGGCGAAGTCGCGACCTGGGACAAAGCGGAAAAAGATTTGAAAGAATCGCTGGCGGAAAAAAATATCAGCTACGAGGTAAAAGAAAAAGACGGCGCTTTCTATGGCCCGAAAATCGATGTCAATATTAATGATGCTTTCGGCCGCTCCTGGCAGGTGGCCACCATTCAGCTTGATTTCCAACTGCCCGGGCGCTTCGGCTGCGAATATATCGCCTCTGACGGCGCGGCCAAAACCCCGGTCATGATCCATGCGGCTATTTTTGGCTCGTTTGAAAGAATGACCGGCATCCTGATTGAACATTACGGCGGAAATTTCCCGGTCTGGCTCTCTCCGGTTCAGGTTAAAATCTTGTCTGTCGGCGAAACGCATATCGATTTCTGCCGGCAGCTTAAAGAAAAATTTCAAACGGCGGAAATCCGGGCGGAAGTGGATGATTCCGCTGAAACTGTCGGCAATAAAACCCGCAAGGCCGTGAACGAAAAAATTCCTTATATTTTGGTAGTCGGCGATAAGGAAATAAAATCCGGCAAACTGGCCGTCCGCGAACGCGGTTCGCGCGATACCAGCGAAATGGATTTCGCTAAAGTCGTAAAAATAATTATTGACTCCAAACCAAAAATTTAAATTTAATCTGCGACTCAACTATAAAACCGCCTCTCAAGGGCGGTTTTTATTAACCTGTTTGGATGAAAAAACGGAGCTTTTTTAAAAGCTCCGTTGTTAAAGATGATTTCTTAGGCCAATTTTTTGGCCAGACGTTGAAAATGAACTCCCAGGATTGCCATCTCAACCGCCACCGGAAACGCCCTCCTCTTGGTAAAAAAAGTCTTTACGAGAAGTTTGTTATACCGCCAATTGGACCGGGAAAAAAGGCCGATCCGCCACAAACTTCGGAAAAAGGCCTCAACATCCGAGAGCGCGAATCTTTTCTTGCCAACTGGCTTGTAGCTCTGAAGGAATTTATTTATCCGCTGATAATAATTTTTCGGCGAATAAATTTTTCCCAGAAGCTTTCGATAACCTTTAACCAGCGCCTCCTTGCCCATTTTGGGTTTAAAGTTGACGCTAATGGCAACCGGATCCCCTATCGCATCGCCTTCTAGCCGGCCTTCTTTATTCAATCGTTCCCAAAGTTTTGTTTTGGGCAAAGCGTTAAGCATGCCAACCATGGCGGTCACGACTCCCGTTTCTTGGATAAACCTGAAAAGTTCGTCAAAAACATTTTCTTTATCGTTATCAAACCCGACGATGAATCCGGCCATAACCTGCAGGCCGGCTTGCTGAATTTTTTTGACCGATTCGGCCAAATCACGCTTGGCGTTTTGCGTTTTACCGCACTCTACCAAACTGGCGACATTAGGCGTTTCAATGCCCAAAAAAACCTTGTGAAAGTTAGCTTTGGTCATCATTGCCATCAGCTCTTCATCATCAGCCAAATCAATACTGGCTTCGGTCAAAAAATTGAAAGGATATCTGTACTTCTTCTGCCAGACCATCAAAACAGCCAGCATTTTTTTGACCTTGACCCGATGGCCGATGAAATTATCGTCCACAAAAAAAATACCTCCCCGCCAACCGGCCCGACGCAAAGCCTCCATCTCGGCAATAATCCGCACCTCCGTTTTCACGCGTAATTGCCGGCCGTACATAATGGCAATGTCGCAAAATTCACAGCTATACGGACAACCGCGCGAATATTGCACCAGCATGGTCGCGTAGTCGCGCATCTTGATCAGCGACCAATCCGGGATAGGCGTCAACGATAAATCGGGCTTTTCCGAAGACGTATAAATCTTTTGCAATGTGCCCTTTTCTAAATCCTTAAGAAAAAGGGGTAAGGTTATTTCCGCCTCATTCAAAACAAAATGATCGATGTTGGGAAAGCTTTCGTGGTTGCCGCTGAACAACGGCCCGCCGGCGACAATGGTCTTACCCAAAACTTTGCAGCGCTGAATTATTTCTTGCACGCTTTCTTTTTGGATAATCATGGCGCTGATAAAAACCATATCCGCCCAGAGAATGTTTCTATTCGACAAGCGCCGGATGTTAAGATCTATCAGCTTTTTAGTCCAAGCCTTCGGCAACATGGCCGCCACGGTCAACAAACCAAGCGGCGGAAAAGCCGCTTTCTTGGAAATAAACGGCATCACCCGCTTAAAGCCCCAGAAAGTATCCGGGCATTTCGGATAAACTAAAAGAATGTTCATTTTCGCTCCCTTGTTATATTTATGAAAGAACCATTTTTATAATAACACAATTATAAAATTTTTAAAGTTCCGCAAAAAATTATCAGACAATGATATTGGCGACCAACCGGGAATAATCGGAAATGAATTTAACCGATTCCAAACGGCGCAGAAAAGAAAATTTCCCCAGGTGATCGGTATGATTGATGTGAAAAATCGCCCGCAGGCGCGAACCGCGAAAAGCGAGAGTGGAGATAGAACAGTTGAATGAATTTATTTCCGGACAATAGTGCAGGGGAAATCCCAGCGCCGAACCAATACAGGCGCGGATAACATTGCCATGCGCGGAAATCAAAATTCTTTTGCCCTTATATTTTTTTAAAATTTCTTGAAAAAACTTAATCGTCGCCCGCGCCTTGGTCCATTCGCCGCCCGGACTGATTTTTGTTTTGTGCGTATAGCCATAAACAATTTCATCATGTTCGGCTAAAAGGCGGCAAAAAATTATTTTTTTCGGCGTAATATTTTTTTGGTAGCGGCAAATAATCTTGGCTGTTTCCGCGGCCCGTTTCATATCCGAAGACAAAACGGCATCAAAAACAAAATGGCGCAGATGGCGGCCGGTCTTGTTAGCCTGAATCTTGCCTTTAGGATTAAGGCCTGGACCCGCTTCCCAGGGCGTGCCTTCAACCGCCGGAACATTTTGAGCATGGCGGACAAAAGTGATAAGGGTATCGTTCATAAAAATTATAAATGATGAATTATAAATTATAAATACTCGAGCTTTCAATTATACCAATAATTAGGGAAAATCAACAATATAATTTATCATTTATAATTTATAATTAATAATTTATAATTGCTTTATCCTTGCCAAAACAGCCCTTTTCCAATAGAATAAACTATAGCCGATTAAATGTTTTAAATATCAGCCAAATGTACTCTTGGAACAAAATCAAAGAAGAAATAACCGCTAATATCAACCTGGTTCTTGGTGAAAATTTAGCCGACGTTGCTGATTTAACCATCCCTCCGAATCCGGAATTCGGCGACTTGGGCAGCGCGCTCTTTTCTTTGGCTAAAAAAACCGGCAAAACGCCGAATGAAACCGGCGACCTTATTTTAAACGGCATAAAATTCAATGAAATAATCGTTGGCGCCAAAATCGTCGGACCATATTTAAATTTTTTCATCAGCAAAAAATATTTGGTTAAAAACGTGCTGACGGAAATAAACAAAGAAAAGGAAAAATACGGTGAAAACAAATCGGGCCAAAAAGAAAAAATCGTTTTGGAATTTTCCAATGTTAACACGCATAAAGAATATCATGTCGGGCATTTGCGCAACATCTGCTACGGCGACGCGGTAACGAAAATTTTAAATGCCAACGGCTTTGAGGCTATCCCGATTTCTTATGTCAACGACTTTGGCATCCATGTCGCCAAAACGCTTTGGAATTATGAAGCTTTTATCCGGGAAAAGCTGGACGGAAAAAAAATTGAAACCATGCCGGAAGCAGAACGCGGCTTTCTTTTAGGCAAAATGTATGCAGACGCTTCCAATAAAGAAAAGGATGATTCGGTGGCAGCGGGAATGATTGGCGGCTGGAAACAAAAGATTGAAGGTCGCAGTGGCGAAGAATTTGAACTCTGGAAAAAAACCCGCCCCTGGAGCATCGCCCAATTTGCCTCCGTTTACCGCGATTTAAAAATTGAATTCAAGGATATTCTTTACGAAAGCGACTTTATAGAAAAGGGCAAAGAAAAAGTTAAAGAACTTTTGCAAAAAGGAATTTTGCGCGCCAGCGAAGGCGCGATTATCGCCGATTTGGAACAATACGGTTTGGCAATTTTAGTAGTTATCCGTTCCAACGGCACGGCTTCTTATTGCGTCGCCGACTTGGCTTTGGCTGAAGAAAAACACCGCAAATATAAACCGGACAAATCAATTTATATCGTTGATATCCGCCAGTCGCTTTATTTCCAGCAGCTTTTCAAAATCTTAGAACTTATGGGCTTCAAGGAAAAATTAGTTCACCTGCCTTTTGATTTCGTAAAATTACCTTCGGGCATGATGGCCTCCCGAACCGGTAAAATAATCACTTACAAAGAATTAAAGGAAGAAATTTTGGACAAGTGCGAGGCGGAAACACGGAAGCGGCACGAAGAATGGGAAGAAACAAAAATTAAAACCAACGCTTTAGCGATTGGTTTGGGCGCGGCCAAATTTGAAATGCTGAAAGTCAATGCCAAAAGCATTATCACTTTCGATATTAATAAAGCGCTGGCGCTGGAAGGCTTTACGAGCGCTTACATCCAATATGCTTACGCGCGAATCAGCAGCATCTTCAAAAAAATTACGAATCACAAATTAAAAAATACAAATATTAACTTTGAAAAATTGAACGAGGAAAAAGAAATTGCCCTGATTAAAAAAATGGCGGTTTATCCCGAGGTCGTAGCCGCGGCCGGCCTCGAATACGATCCTTCGGTAATTGCCAAATATATTTATGAATTAGCCCAAATGTTTAACGATTTTTATCACGCCCTGCCGGTTTTACCGGCAGAAGAAGAAATAAAACAGGCCCGTCTCGCCATCTTGGCTGCTGTGGCGCAAGTAATTAAGAATGGGCTGGGATTATTAGGGATCGAGACGGTGGAGGAAATGTAAAAAATAATGCAGTATGTAGTAAGTAGTATGCAGTATGGTCTTAAATCATACTACCTGCTACATACTACCTACTACAAAAAATATGAATGAACAAAACGATAAGATGGAAAAAATAATTTCTCTCTGCAAGCGCCGGGGTTTTATTTTTCCGGCTTGCGAAATTTACGGCGGATTTTCCGCAGCTTATAGCTATGGCCCGTATGGCGCGCAATTAAAAAAGAATATCAAGGATTGGTGGTGGAAAAAATTCGTTGAAGAGCGCGAAGATATTGTCGGCCTGGACGGCCCGATTCTACTGCACCCCAAGATTTGGGAAGCGTCGGGGCACACCACCGGCTTTAATGACGCCTTGGTTGATTGCAAAGAATGCCAGAAGCGTTTTCGCGCCGATCATCTTGTTAAAGAATTAACCGGCCAAGATTTAGAAGGCAATCTTCCGGCCATGACTGAAGCTTTAACCGGAAAAAAATGCCCGGAATGCGGAAAGTCCAATTGGACTAAAGCCCGCTTAATTTCCATGATGTTTAAAACCGAGATGAACGGCTTTGACGGCCCTGTTTATTTGCGCCCGGAAACGGCTGGCGCGATTTTCTCCGATTTTAAAAATGTCGCTGATTCTACCCGCGTCAAAATTCCTTTCGGCATCGCCCAAATCGGCAAAGTTTTCCGCAATGAAATCGTCGCCCGCAATTTTATTTTCCGCCTCCGCGAATTTGAACAGATGGAAATTGAATATTTTTTTGACCCCAAAACCGACTGGCAAACAATCTTCGGCAACTGGCTGGAATCGCAAGAAGAATTTTATCTCTCGCTCGGCTTGAAGAAAGAAGATCTCCGCCGTTTCGAGCATCCGAAAGAAAAACTTTCTCACTACTCCAAAAAAACCGTTGATCTTGAGTATAATTTTCCTTTTGGCTGGGACGAGCTTTCCGGACTCGCTAATCGCACCGATTTTGATTTATCCGCGCAGGCCAAAGCTTCCGGCCAGGATTTAAGCTGGACCGATTCCGCCAGCGGCCGCAAATTCGTTCCGCACGTGATCGAGCCGAGTTTCGGCCTTGACCGCGCCCTGCTGGCCACAATGCTCGCCGCTTATACCGAAGAAATAATTAAAGGCGAAGCGGACAAGCCGGAGGAAACACGCATCGTCCTAAAATTTCCGGTCAAAATAGCTCCAGTCAAAATCGCCATCTTCCCGCTTTTAAAAAACAAGCCGGTCTTAGTGGAAAAAGCCAAAGCGATTTTTAGCGAATTGAAAAAAGATTTTGCCTGCGAGTTTGACGATAACGGCAACGTCGGCAAACGCTATCGCCGCCAAGACGAAATCGGCACGCCATTTTGCGTGACGGTTGATTTTGACACTGTTGAGAAAGACGATATGGCTACTGTCCGCGACCGCGACACGATGAAACAGGAAAGGATTAAAACTTCCGAGCTGGCAGAATACTTTACAAAAAAATTAAAATAAACTTAACAAAAAAGCTCCCAAAAAAACGGGAGCTTTTTTAAAATTATATCAGTTTAAATAACCACTATTCGGCGTCGGACAAAACGTTTTTGTCGCTTTCTTTGTTTTCTTTATTTGAATGCTCGGCTAAAATTCTCTGCCTTTCTTTCTCTATCGCAGCGTCTCCCTTAGCCAGCAATTCCTTGGTCACTCTTTCCGTACCGGCTCTAAGGCTTGAATCGGGGGGAAAACTCTGTTCTGTTGTCTTCTTAGTTTCCTTATTTAAATGCTCGGATGGCGTTTGGGCCGCCATCGGCATAGCGCCAATTACCCCCATCAATCCGATTTTAGCTGCAGTTTTCGCGTTCTTTTTTATTTTTTCGCTTTTATCAACGAAAAATTGTCCGAATTTTTCAAATCCCATATATTTGTTGGTTAAATTAATTAAAATTGCGAGGGTCGGCGGATTTATTCCGCGACCCGAGCGACCTTGGAAAGGGAAGCATTGAGGGGGAAACCCCTCTTAAGGGTTTCCCCTTCAAATTGAGTTATAACCTGCTTATTAATAAATTCAAAAGAACCGCCGGATCACCCTGTCCGCTCTTTATTTTATAATCCACTTCAATAAGCTTGTCAAAGACAATTTTTAAGGCGTTCAAACTGAAATTCCTCGCCTGCTCAATCGCCTTTTGGGCCACAAACGGATTTATTTTAAATTCGGCAACTAATTTTCTTGAGGATTGCCCAAGATCAAGCGCCTGCCGCGCCTGTAAAATAACTTTTACTTGCCGGATTATCATCGTCAAAAGATAAATTTCATTGGCACCCAATTCAAATTGCTCTTCCAAAAGCTTAGTGGCCAAAGCTTTGTTGCGCGCGCCGATAGCATCGGTTAAAGCGAAAATATTATCGTCAAAATTTCCTTTAACCAATTCTTCTACATCGCTGTCTGCAATCACCAATGGCGCCCCGCCCGGAGTTAAAGCCGGTTTGGCCCCGTTTTTAAAACTCAGCAATTTATCTATTTCCCGATCAATCTGCCAAAGATCATAACCGACCAAGCCGATTAAAATCTGAACCGCCCGGGAAGCAATGGCGCCGCCGCGCGCTTCAACTTCTTTTTTTATCCAAGCTGATAAATCGCTATTGTTCAATTTTTTAAATTCCTGCGTAAATTTTTGCCGGCTGAGAAAATCAAATAAGCTTTTTTCTTTTTTCCCCAGAGGCTTATCGCGGCCATCCGCAGCTATTTTCACAATTTCCTCATGACCCATTTTCTTTTTATTTTTAAGCGTGCTGTCGCTAAAAATTACAATATTATCCCAATTGTTTTTTTCTTTGGCGCGAAAATATTCCGCAACTTCCGGCAGTAAATCCTTGTTCTTGTTAGAAAAAATGTCTTCAATAATTATCAGCCGCCGGGATGCCAAAAGCGAGGCCGTCGCCGCCCTCTCGTTTATTTCCCGCAGGTCCGTGGTTTCGCCGTTTAGATATTCAATGCTACCGCCGGATTTGTCTACTTCCCGCAAAAATCTATCCTTTAATTCGCGAATTTTCTTTTTGGCACGGAAATCGTCCTCACCATAGAAAAAGATGATCATATTCCTATAAACTACTACTGTTTTGGGTAAAAATCAAGGATTAAAAAAAGGTTTGGCCGATAAAAATTACCGGCTACCATCTTTCAGCCTTGCGCCAACCTATTTTTTAATGTATACTAAACATTTAGTAAATAGCTTCTCTCTCTTATCAATATCGGATTCTCCAATGGCTTGTCTTAAATTTGTCAAAGGGGAAATTCCGACAGAGCTAAAATAAAATTTATAGTATTCGCTTCTGATTCGTTCGCGCCAATAACGCAGGCAATATTCGTATTATTTTTTTATGAACAAATTTCAAAACAACAAAGTCATCAGAATCAAAGGCGCGCGCGTGCATAATTTAAAAAATATTTCTCTGGAAATTCCCCGCGATAAATTAGTGGTCATTACCGGATTGTCGGGCTCGGGAAAATCGAGTCTGGCTTTTGATACTTTATATGCCGAAGGCCAGCGCCGGTACGTAGAATCCTTATCCGCTTATGCGCGGCAATTTATCGGCCTGATGGATAAACCGGATGTTGATTTAATCGAAGGCCTCTCTCCGGCAATTTCTATTGATCAAAAAACCGCCTCGCATAATCCCCGCTCCACCGTCGGCACGGTCACGGAAATTTATGATTATTTAAGATTGCTTTACGCCCGCATCGGCGTTCCCCATTGCCCGGTTTGCGGAAAAAAAATCAAAAAATATTCGGTTGATGAAATCGTTGAACAAATAAATAAAAATTATAGCGGCCAAACAGTGACCATCCTGGCGCCGATTATTAAAGACCAGAAGGGAGAACACCGCAATATTATTGAAGGCGTTGCCAAGGCCGGTTTCGGACGCATCCGGTTTGACGGCAAAATCTATACGCTGGAAGACTTGGAAGATATGGCGGTTGATAAGCAGAAAAAACATTCGGTTGAAATTATTATTGATAAAATAAAAGTTTCCGCGGAGAAAGAAGACGCGGCGCGGCTGACTGAATCCGTGGAAAAAGCCTTGGATTTGTCCAACGGTTTGGTAATAATAACGCCTGAAGAAAAAAAACAGCCTGAGGATGAAAAAATTTATTCCAAACTTTTTGCCTGCCCGGACTGCGAAATTTCTTTGACCGAATTGGAACCGCGCAATTTTTCTTTTAACTCCCCGCACGGCGCCTGTCCGGACTGCGACGGCTTGGGCACAAAATTGGAAATTGACGCTGACATAATTTTAAATAAAAATTTAACTTTAGCCCAAGGCGCGATCAAGCCGATGTCGCACGCCATCAACGGCCCGCAAACCTGGCTATTGCGTATTTTAGGCACAGTGGCCGAAGAATACGGCTTTGATTTGAATACGCCGCTGAAAAATTTAACCAAAAATCAGCTGGACACCCTGCTTTACGGCACGGGCAAAAAAGATTACCGCCTGGATTACGAAAGCGACCGTTTTTCCGGCGAGTTGGTAACGAACTTTGAAGGCATAATTCCTAATCTGGAGCGCCGCTATCAACAAACCGAATCCGATTACGTGCGCAAAGAAATCGGCAAATACATGCGTATTTTGCTTTGTCCGGCTTGCCTGGGCAAACGATTAAAGCCGGAAGTTTTGGGCGTAAAAATAGAAAATTTTTCAATTTATGATATCTCGGTAAAAAATATTGATGAAGCGAAAAAATTCTTTGGGGCGCTCGGCGCATCCAAAAATCTGACGGTCAAAGATAAAAAAATTTCCTCGCAAATACTTAAAGAAATCAGCGCGCGCTTATTATTTCTTTCCAATGTCGGCCTGGATTATTTAACCTTAGACCGCCCGGCCATGACTTTATCCGGCGGCGAAGCCCAGCGCATCCGCCTGGCTACGCAAATCGGCTCCGCCCTGGTTGGCATTCTGTATATTTTGGACGAGCCTTCTATCGGCTTGCATCAGCGCGATAACAATAAATTAATAAAAACTCTGAAGGAATTACGCGATTTAGGCAACAGCGTAATTGTCGTTGAACATGATAAGGAAACAATTTTGTCTTCCGATTGGGTGGTCGACGTCGGTCCCCGGGCCGGCATTCATGGCGGAGAAATAATCGCCGAAGGCACGCCGGCGCAAATAAAAGCCAATCCCAAATCATTGACCGGCCAATATTTATCCGGTAAAAAATTTATTCCCATTCCGAAAAAATACCGCTCTAGTTCCGGGCAGACTTTAAAAATAATCGGCGCCAAAGAAAATAATCTTAAAAATATCGATGTCGAATTCCCGCTGGGAAAATTCATCGCCATCACGGGCGTTTCCGGTTCGGGCAAATCCACTTTAATGAACGATATTCTGGCCCGCGCCTTAGCCAAAGAATTTTACGGCGCCAAAGAAGAGCCCGGCAAGCATACCCGCATCGAAGGCCTGCATGCCATTGATAAAATAATCAATATTGATCAATCGCCAATCGGCCGCACGCCCCGCTCCAACCCGGCCACTTATACCGGCGCTTTTACGCCGATCAGAGATTTATTCGCCTCGCTGCCGGAAGCAAAGATCCGCGGCTATAAAACCGGGCGCTTTTCTTTCAATGTTCCGGGCGGACGCTGCGAAGCCTGCGCCGGAGACGGTCTGGTGGAAATCGCCATGCAATTCCTGCCTAACGTTTATGTGGAATGCGAGGTTTGCCACGGCAAAAGATACAACAAAGAAGCTTTGGACATTTTCTATAAAGGTAAAAATATTTTCGACATCTTAAACATGACCGTTGAGGAGGCGATGAATTTTTTTGAAAATGTTCCCGCTATTTACCAAAAAATCGCCATGCTTTTTGAAGTCGGCTTGGGCTATATTAAAGTCGGGCAAGCGGCCACCACTCTTTCCGGCGGCGAAGCGCAAAGAGTAAAGCTGGCGACCGAGCTGTCCCGCCGCGCCACCGGGCAGACTCTTTATATTTTAGATGAACCGACTACCGGCCTGCATTTTGACGATATTAAAAATCTGCTCGAGGTTTTAAATAAATTAGTTGACCGCGGCAATACGGTTTTAATTATTGAGCACAATATGGAAGTAATAAAATCAGCCGACTGGATTATTGATCTGGGCCCGGAAGGCGGAAATAAAGGCGGACAAATTGTGGCCGAAGGCACGCCGGCGCAGGTGGCCAAAGTAAAAAATAGCTATACCGGACAATACCTAAATAAAGTCTTAAATGATTAAAAAATAAAAAACACCCGCCAATTCAGCGGGTGTTTTTGTTTATAAAAAAGACCCCTGCAACCAACATAGTTGCAGGGGCGGATGGAAGCCGGACGAGTCATCGTCGCCCGCGCTCCCGGGTTGGAGAGGTTTTTAGCCGATGCCGGTGCCGAGACCCGCTAGTTTAGTTGCGGCGGCAATGTGGCTGTTGGCGTAAAAACTCTCTCCGCTTCAAGGCCTTTTCGGTTCGAACAGGGGCATCTCTTAAGCAAGCCGTGCCAGACTGGACAGCCTGTCCCGAATCCCGTTCGGGCATCGGAAAGGAGTCGCAAGAAAAAAGGCGACCACCCCTAAGATTGCTTCCCTGCCGCGGATCATTTTATCCGCGCTCGCTTCGCCAGAAAAGGCTCTTGAAGAATTGAGGTGATAGGGCTGCACCTATCACCTTTCGCGTTTTAGAAATCCATCAAACCACCGATATTAGGGGCAGCTTGTTTGGTGGACAAGATTATAGAAGCTAGAGAAGGTCATCGAGCTAGAGAAGGTCATCGATAGAGATCCTTAGCTTTAAAATGCAATGAACACGTGTTTAGTATGATATCACAGTAATAAAAAAATGTCAATAACTAATCGGCGTCACTGACACGTCAACCTTCTTTGTTGGCTATTTCTTCTTCATTATTCTGTCTTTCAACCCTTTGAAATTAAATTTAAAACCTAAAAGTTTGGCGATCCAGAGCGCTATAAACACCGCTAAAACGCCTGGAACTACGATTATAGCCGCGATTTTGCCTAAAATTTTAAATTTTTGTTTCATAACAGATCTAAAATTTTAAGTTCCAACCGGCCGGTTTCCGTATCCCAAAAAGCAAAAGTGGCCCGAGATAAAACTCCGCCCAGCGTGCCGGGATTGGCTATTTGCACACCATTTTTTGTTTCAATCCAGGGCTTATGCGTATGGCCGTAAAAAACAATATTCGGACTCCCTTTAGCAAGAACCTCTTTAATTAAAAATGGTTCGTGGCAAACACCGACTTTTTTTCCGCCGATTTCCCAAAGTGCCGTCCGCCCGCCGTAAGTATAATTTTTCAGAGGCGCAATTTCCGCTTCTTCGTAAATTTCCATATTGCCGCGAACCAAAAAAATTTCACCGGCAAATCTCCGGGAAATAATTTCCAAAGTTTCGCCATTAGCCACATCGCCGCAACAAATAATTTTTTCAACCAAATTATCAGCACACCATCCCAAACATTTTTTCAGATTAACCAAATTGTCGTGAATATCGGAAATTATCGCTATTTTCATAAAAATTTAAAATAGGCGGCTAATTCGTAGATTAGGCCGGCTAAAAATAAAATTGATAAAATTCTAGCGGTCGCCAAAGAGACATTTATTTTAAACGGCGGATTATTTTGCGGTTGAGCGGAAACTTTCCGCGCCAAAAAAATCACAATCATGCCGATGGCGCCGCCAGTGATCGCCCCGGTTAAACTGACAACTGCAGTGATGTTGCGCACGCCAAGAAAAAATAATCCCAAGGGCACTACCGCCGCTAACATCCAGGCAACCGAAGGTTTAATTTTAAAATCCCACCAATAAATTTCCCGCACCGCCTGTAAACTGGTTAGAAAAGAAGTAAAAATATTTATCAGGCCAAAAATAAGGGCAAATAAAATTATTTTTCCGTCAAACACCTGATTTAAGCCGGTCAAAGTGTCGGCGGTAGTATTCTGACCCGTGGCCGCGGCCACGGAAATAACAAACAGGGCGGTAAAAATTGCCGGGATAGCCGTTCCCCAAAAAACAGCGCTTTTTATTTTGCTCTTTTCCCGGTTCAAAAGCCGGCAAACTTCCGGAACAGCCACGTCGCCGGACAAAGAAAAGAACACCGGGCCGTAAAAAAGAAAAGCTAGGCGCCAATCGGTCAGGGAAACATTATGAAGATCGAAATTATTAAAACATTTCCAGGAAATCACTCCGGCCACGGCCAATAAAATAATGGTCATTAAAAATTCTGTCTTGGCGATAGTCTTTAGGCCAAACAGGACAATAACCGCCTCAACTGCAAACAAACCTAAAGAATAAACCGCCACTGAACCGCCAAAAAAAGGATTTAAAATTTCATGGGCGAAAATTCCTCCCAGAATAACATAAGCTAGAAGAGATCCATAGCCTCCGGCCAGACAAACGGCGGAAACTATTTTTTTATATTTTTTCCCGCCATAAATTTCCACGTAACCGGGAATGCGATGAGCGCCGTTGGTCGAAAGAATGACCATCGCGTACATTTTATGAAAGAAATACTGTAAAATCCACAAAGCAATCAAAAAAATCAAAAATGGCCAAACACCCACTTTAACGACTAAAATCGGCAAGGCAAAAATACCGGCACCGATTATCGTTCCGACCATCGTGGCGATCGCTAAAAAATAATTTTTGGAAAACTTCATTTGAAAAAATTTATAACGCTCTGGCAACCAAGCCGATGATTAAAATACCCAGGGAATTGAGGATGAAAGATAAGGGAATAAAAACAGCTGTTTTAACTTTTGACAGGCCCATCATCGTTAATCCCAATTCGTCCGGCAACGGCGAGACAATAATCAAAGCGCCTAAAAACGCGATAAACCAGCGAAAAAATTTTAATTTAAAAACAGCAATCAGTCTTTTTGAAGCGCTATGCTTGATCAGAGTGGAAAAATCTTTAGCCAAGCTGTCTTTAACAAATCTGAAAATAACCAAATCGCCCAGCATGGCGCCAAAACCGCCCAAAATAACGGTCCAAAACAATGAATTGTGGCGGGCGATTTCCCCCAAGGCGACGGTTGCCGGCGCAGTGGTGAAAACCGAAGTAAAAAATAATCCGGAAACAAAACTGCCAATTAATTTTATTTCTTTTGTTGAGGTCAGCAAGCTTTTCAAAATACCGGTTTTAACAAGAATAACGGCGACAATAACGCTTAAAGCGATAATTGCCAAATCCCTGAACACGTAGCTCTCACCGGTTTTTTTAAAAAAATTCATAATTACCGATTAATGTTTTATTTATTGCCGGGTATTTTTAATTTCTATCGTCCCGCTTTTAATTTGTTTCTTCAATTCTTCCGTGCCGATTGACCAGCTGGCCAATTTTTCCAAAAATTTATTTTTTTCTTTATAAGCCAATAAGCGCGGGCGGCTGACTTTAGAAATCAGGGGCAGAAGCTCAATTTGAAAATCTTTTCCGTCAGTGGAAATTTTCACGCCCAATTCTTCCTGCGTATCAAGGGAAAAATCCTGATCAAAAACAAAATTTCCCAAAGAATAAAAAATCGGCTTACCCTTATAAATTTCCAGGCCGCCGACCACGTGCGGATGATGGCCGATAATCAGGCCAACGCCGGCATCAATCAGTTTATGCGCTAAAGCAACCTGATTTTGGGCCGATTTATGCTGATATTCAACGCCCCAGTGTATTTGGGCGACAACCAGATCGGTGGAGCTGGCTAATTTTTTAACTTCCGCCAGCAGGCGGTTTTCGTCAAGCGCGCCGTAGATCATGCTGGCGCCGATAAAACCGAATTTTCGGCCATTTTTTTCGACGATTTTTGCTGTGCACGCATCAACTTCATGATCTTGGCAACCGGCAAAAGCAAAATCTAAATTGATTAAATTTTTCTCTGTTTCCATTATACCATTTTTGCCCTGATCGGCTAAATGATTATTGGCGATATTAAAATAATTGAAATTATATTTAGAGAGCCCGCCGACAAGTTCCGGCGCGAAAGCAAAATCAAACTTATTGGCCGGCGGATAGTGCGCGCCGCTTTTGGTAACGGCGCCTTCCAAATTAGCGGAAACAATATCGTTGCCCGAAAAAATTCCGCTCTTGGCCAGATCGGAAAAAACATAGTCTAAACTGCTGGAAGCCTTAATTCTTTCGCCGACGTTCCGGTCAAGCATCAGATCGCCAAAAAAAAGAAATTTTAAATAGTTATCGTTTGCTTGCGGTAAAACTGCGCTGTTCAATATATTCCCCGTTATTAATTCCTTTTCCGGCAAGAATGGCATTTCAAAATAACCGGTAATATAGCTGGTTGTATTTTGAATATCTTCTTTGCCCGAAAGCAGGGCCGAATTGGAGTTATGCAACAAGGCGAACTTTGCGCCAGACAAATAAGCATATTTAAGAAGAACATAAGTTGCCGGCGGCGAATCAACGGCCAAATCATAAACTTGATTAAAAGAAAAATCTTGCAGAGCAGCAATGCTTTTTTTGTCATCTGCCTGCGCTTCAGCGCTAATCTTATAATGAGAAAAATCTGTGCTGGATAAAAGCAAAACTTTCTTCTCTTTTGAGGCCTTAAAAATAGTTTTAGCGATATTTTCCGCTTCAGCGGGCGTTACTGTCGGCCGCAGAACCAAGGGCAGAAATTTGGCACTGGGAAAAGTTTTCTTAATGAAAGCAACTTCGGCGTTAATCGCCTGCTCATTCGTAAAAACATTTTCCTCGACCATTGCCAAATTATTTTCAGTCATCTCTTTTAATAAATCCTGATCAATCGGCAAAACACCATAGGGGGTTTGCCAATCAATAGCGGAAGAAATTGCTTTGCCGGTACCGGCATTAAAATGATTCGGCCCGATCAGAACTATCGTGTCATAATCAAAGCCGGCCAAATTAGAAAAAAATTCCGCGATCAAATCTCCGGCCAAAAGGTGATGTGGAATGACACCGGCTACCGGCGCCTCGGAAAAATCCAGATTTTTTTTAGGGAATTTATAAAGATTTTCATAAAAAACTAAATCGTTGGGATTGGCCGAATGAAAAGCAGTCTTCTTTTCGCCCGGCAAAAGATTTAAAGCCGAGCCATAAAAGGCAAAATAAGCGGAAAAAAATCCGACGCCCGATGCTAGCAATACCAAGAAACAGGCCAAAATCAGCCTGCTTATCGGTTTTTTGAGTTCAAAATTATTTTTTTCCAGCTTCATTATCTAAGCAAAAAATTCTTAATTCCCTGCCGGCGCCAATGGCGGCTCTTTGGACCCGGCGTGTTATTTCTTAATTTCCGCAGTCCACTTGTCTTCAGCCGGAAGAGAGCCGGCGCCTTCATAAACCTTGGCCTGCCAATCCTCATCGGTTAATCTTTTTTCTAACGGGGTGATGAATTCATAATGATCGTAAACAGCGCCGACGGTTAAACGAGTGCCGTTAATATCTTTTATCGCCGTATAAATCAAGTTTGGTTTGCCGGTGGCCTCATATAATATCTGGCCCAAATAACCGTCAGTATGGATATCAGCAACCAGACCGGCGCGCTTTTCCTTGGTAGTCAGATCTTCTCCGGGCAAAGCGCTTACCACGCCTTCAAGTGAATCGGAAATCAAACGCAATTTTTCAAAATCATCATCGCTGATTTTTTCATTTTTTAATTCTTGCCCGACAATCTTCCGGAAAAACGCGGCCTCGTCGATAAAAACCTGGTATTTATTTTCGAATTCTTCCGGAAACATATTCCGGCTCTTTAAACCGTTCCGGGTTATTTCCGCTAAATCGGAAATTTTGTTCCAAAAAACCAAATCCGGTTCGACATAACCCTTGGGCACATCCGGAATTTTTTTCACGTCCGGACCGCCGGCGCCCATCTCCGCATAGGATTGCTTGGCATAAAGCAGAGTATCATGTTTCAGCTCGGTATAAGAACCCAGCACTGTGCCCAAATTCTTTTTCTGCCAAGCGTCATTTTTCATAAAGAAAGGATATCCCTGGCCGTAATTGCCAAGCAAGCTGCGGAAGCTATTGAGCCAGCTCCAATAAATATTCTGCGTCCAGATGCCCGAATTATATTGAGAAAATTCCGTAGTTAGCTGGCCGAAAACTTTCGCAATTATTTTATCCGAATTTGGAGCCTTTTCTGCCACCCATTCGGCGAAATATTTTTTAACCGCCTGATTATCAGGGGCGATCACGGCCATCGGTTCCAGCGCCGTGGCCATGCTTGGCAACTTTTGGCCGGTTTCCGGATCCGGCGCCTCGGCTCCCTGCGTCAGCTTGTTCAAAACGTAAGCGTCAGGCGTAAAACGCTGGCCCATAAATCTAAATTGCAGAGTTTCCTTAAGCAGCTCTTCTTTAGAAATATTACGGCCGGTAATATCAATTAATTCCGACAAAATTCCCGGCGAGGGCAAATCATTGATTGCGCCGGAAATAAATTTTCGCAAATTTTCATCCTTAATGAACATTTCCGGGGTAATATTATTACCATAAATCTTTTTTATCTCCTGCGCATATTGAGAAGGCGTCAAATCATCGGATTGGCCGACAAAAAAATCAATCACGTCCGCCATGGCCGCCAACTTCTTGGCCAAAGGCTCTCCGCCGGCTTGCAGAGAATTGACTTGCCCGGTTATTAGCAGAGCGTCGCGAGTTAAAGCCGGGCTTTTTAACGTAAAGCCCATCCGGCCGTACCACATCATGGCGATAAAGTAACTTTTAAGAATGCTATTTTTGGTATAGTGCGAACGGGGAACAAATTGCGTATAATCGTTCTGAAAATCAGGGCGCAGAGGCGTGAAAAGCGGCGAGTCCGCCTTGCCTTCGGCGCGGCTGATCAATTCCAATTCCTGTTTGGCCGTTTGATAAATTTCATCGCTCAAAGCAAGCCCGTCATATTTCTTTTCCGTTAAAGAAAAATTAAGATTGCTCTTAGCCAAATCTTCCTGCTGTTTGGTTTGCGCATCAAGAAACTCGGCATAGGTTGGAAAATCCCCCGGCTGCAATTCTTTGGCGCCCGGACTATTGCTCGCATCCAAAATTACCAAAGGCACCAAATAATAAACAGCTAAGCGCTTATAAGAATCCTTCAAAACCGAATCGGCGGTTTGATTATACTTGTTGATCGAATCAGCAAACAAAACTCTGGTCATTTCCACTAAGGCCGGCTGCATTTTTGTTTCTTCCAATTTTTGGAAGCTCCGATCGACTAAAATATGATAAAGATGCAGGCCTAAATCGCTGGAAATAAAAACAGCATTTTCCGGCTGGCGGTCGTAAATCGAACGATTTCCTTTTATGGCGCTATAAATATCGACAAAATCATCGGTTTTACCAAATTCATCTTGCGTGCCGATCAGATTATTTTTAGCAAGGAAAAAATTATTTTCTTCCAGCGCTTTTTTCTGCTCGGCGGAAAACTTAACAACACCTTTTTCAAAATCAGCCAGATTAGCCAGATCTTTTAATTCAGCTTTTTCCCCGCTTAAAACCGGCGTAACGACCGGCTTAACCTCGTCAACGGCGGCAAACGCCGATTTGGCCGGATTAAAAGAAAATCTTGCCGGAGCGGCTTCGTTCGGCAATATTTGAACTTCCGCGCTTTTGGGCAAATTTTCTTTTGCCAGCTTATCGCCGTTAAACAATGCTACTTCCGCGCCATTAGGTTTGAAATAAATCGCGCCGAGGGCGAAGGCCAGCACAAAAGAGAAAGCGACGGCCGGCACCATAAATTTGACTTGCCAAAATTTCATAAAAGGTTTGCGCCTGGAAGCCAAAATCCGGTTTTTCAAATCATTCCGGAAATTTTCGCTCGCAGGCTGCTCATTAAAGACAAGGGATTTAATTTTCCCTTCTGTCTCTAATAACGCCGCGTCTTCCGGATTATTACGCTTATCCTGGCCAGGTTTATTATTTAGTTGTTCTGTTTGATTTTCCAACATATTATTATTAAATTGATTTATTTGAGGCGATACTGCTTTTGAAAAAGCGTGTCGCAGTCCGAACAGGCACGGTTCCCGCCTAGGGCGGGAGAGTGAGGACGAGACGCGAGCGGCAAAATACGGCTGGGTATTTTGACCGCGTCTTCTTCAAGAGCAGTGTCGCCGAAAAGGAATGGTTCTTGATTAATGCGCCAGGAGCGGGATTGCTTCGCCCGAGGCTCGCAATGACAATAGCCAACGCTACTCCTGATATTTACTTTTAAAACATTCCAGGGCGCGATGGATCAAAACGCTGACGTGAACTTTGGAAATTTTTAAAGTTTCGGCGATTTCCTGAATTTCCAATTCGGCAAAATAGCGCAACTGCAGTATTTCCCGATAACGCTCCGGCAACCGGCTAAAAGTTTTTTCAATAGCGGCGCGAAGCTGCTTTTTTTCCATTTCACCGGCCGGATCCGCCGGCTGGCGGATCGCTCTGCTTTCATCCGCCTCGGTCAATTCGACTTCAGCGCCGTTCTTATTTTTCCTATAATAATCCATTAAACTATTAGTGGCGATGCGATAAAGCCAGGCGCCGAAAGAAAATCCCCGGCTCTGGTATTTTTTTAGGTTAATAAACACCTTTAAAAAAGTGGCTGCCAAAATATCTTCGCTGGTTTCACGATTACCGGTTCGCTTAAAAACGTAACCATAAATGCGCGGGAAATAATGATTATACAAAATTTCAAAGGCCGCCTCATCGGTTTTAGCGCGTTCCACGATTTCCGCTTCATTTTCTAAGTTTATTTTGGCCTCTTCCATATATTATAACGTCAAAAAGGGAATCTGATTACTGTATTTTAAATTTCACTTCTATTATAACAAGCCGGCTTAAAAATAGCCATTTATTTAAAGGCGATAAAAAACCTATTTTTATTGACAAATATCGGTAAAATTAATGTAATAATATTTGTTTAATATTGGTGTGATATTTTTATATTTGGCTAATTTTAAATACAAATTATGAAAATTTAAACTAAGTTATAGTTTTATCTCTTGACAAGTTTTGATATTTATGCTATGATTATAATATCAAAAATCGGAAAGTACTTTTTAATAAACCCGTCCTGAAAAAGGACAAAAAAAGGAGTCCCCCATGAACCGCATCGCAATCGTTATCGCCATCATTACCATTTCCCTTAGCTCCGCCATCTCCGCCCAGCAGATCGCCACCATCGTTTTTCCCGAGCAGAAGATTACCGCCAAGATCCCAACCCTCCCGGCCGGCGTCACGAATTACAAATGTATAGCCTACGTCTACACAACCCGGGATCAGGCGATCAAAACGAACAAGTTCTATACCGACAAGGTCATCAAGACTATGTCGGATCTGGCTCTCCTCCCCTGCGACCGAACAATCGCCAAAGAATTCGCGAAATTCTATGCGAACCCAACCTCGGATGACTGCCATTTCCGACAAGCACTGGAAATGGTCAACCTCTCCTATCACGACGGGCACGACCTCGCGCTGTACATCATCGAGATGTACAATACGAGTGATCTCAACACAACGGCTATCGCCAACGCGGAATAAACAACTGCCAAGCAACTTCAGTAGAGGGAACCAACATCGGTTCCCTCTTTTTTTATCAATTTTTTAAACTAACTCTAAAAAAGTTGGTTTTTTAGTCTTTTGTTGTATTTCTTAACTCAAAACTTAACCTATTGACAATAAACAAAAAAAGTGGTATTTTCTAATCAGTTAACGCCCAAAGGGGGCAGCCCGCGAGGGCTAAAATATTTTTTCACCAAACATCTCTTTTGCAACCACAATAAAGGCGGCAGCCCATGAAAACACTCCTGTTTATCCTTAGCGTTCTTTTTATCGCTTCTTTCTCTTTCTCAACCAATGCCCAAACTAATTTGCCCCAAAGCCAAGAAAAAAATCAAATTTCGCCAGCCGACTCCCAGAATTCAATAAACCCTTCAAACCAAATCTCTCCGGAAAATCTGGACAATAAAACCGGCGATGGCGAAAACCTCAAAAATGAGGGCAAGCCAGAACCGAGCAAAAACCGAAGTTATCAAAAATCCGATAAACAAAAACTGCGAGAAGAATATCTGGCCGAGAAAAAAAGCAAACGTCTTGTTTAACAGAATGCAAAAAAGCATAACCTTCAACTCAACACTCCAGAGGACCGCTCTCAGCCGGTCCTCTTTTTTATTAAAAACATCAAAAAAATTATCACCAATTATAAGCCGTGTCTAACCGCCCAAAATAGCCATAAGTATTTTTTTCGTCAGCTAAAATTCTGGGAGATTTTTTCAAAATAACTTTAAAAAAATTACTTTAATGCAAGCTAAAAATCGCTACGAATTTTAATTCCGGAAAAACCACCTATGGCTATTTTGAGTTAAATTAAATCCGTCTCTTTTTAAGAAACGGGTTTAAAGAATACTAGAAAATAAAATTCTGTAATTATTTATTGGTCTTCAGCTTAACTTCGTAAGCCATTTCCTCAATCTTGCGCAAATTAGACCGGCATTGATCATACTTGGTGCGCAAATAACCGCCCAGATCAAAATCAATTAATTCGCCGATAACCAAATTTATCGCCTCTTTAACTTCAGCCACTTTGGCAAAATTTCCGGTCGCGGCCTGATTGGTGGCATAACGCACCATCTCGCCGGTAAAATCGGCAATACCGCCGATATAACTGTCATAATCCAGATTTACTCCCGGAATTTTATCGATTTTCTTTCCGGTCAGATAGTAATAAAACATTTTTGCTTCA
>Ga0315277_10001592_pt1 | contig 32881 bp, 26 predicted proteins | sample YL17G05_15_MG_FD_203695 | JGI IMG/M metagenome (GOLD analysis project Ga0315277, IMG submission 203695) | Sediment microbial communities from Yellowstone Lake, YNP, Wyoming, USA - YL17G05_15 | ecosystem: Environmental > Aquatic > Freshwater > Lake > Sediment | place: USA: Wyoming | collected...
TTCCTATCAAAGAAGGAGAGAGTACAAAATCCCCGTTTTCCCCGTCCAGCTACGGTAAGATTTTTATATGGCAAGACAATAGGCCCTTCGGTAAGATTATACATGGCGCGATTCGGCGGATTGACTTTCTTTTCCCGGCCGGATATAATTTTCTTTAATTTTTAATCATTCCAACATCATTCCGAGGAGCGAAGACCGCTACCCGTATCCCCGGAAACGCATTCATAAGGAGGATGCAGATGGAAAAAAAGCCGTTCAACGCGTTTGAAATGGCGCAAGAGCAGTTCGACGCCGTGGCCGAAAAGCTCGGGCTCGACCCGGCCACCCGCGATCTCTTGCGCAATCCGCTGCGCGAGTATCACTTCCTCGTCCCCGTCCGGATGGACGACGGCAGCACCCAGGTCTTCAAGGGCTTCCGCGTCCAGCACAGCGACGCCCGGGGGCCCTGCAAAGGCGGCATCCGCTTCCATCCGCACGAGACCGTGGACACGGTCCGCGCCCTGGCCATGTGGATGACCTGGAAATGCGCCGTGGTGGACATCCCTCTCGGCGGCGGCAAGGGCGGCGTCATCTGCGACCCCCACAACTTGAGCGACCGGGAGCAGGAAGGCCTCTGCCGCGGCTGGGTCCGCCAGGTGGTGATGAACGTCGGCCCGGTCCAGGACGTCCCCGCCCCCGACGTCATGACCCACGGCCAGCACATGCTCTGGATGCTCGACGAGTTCGAGCGCATCCGCGGCGGCAGGTTCCCCGGGTTCATCACCGGCAAGCCCCTCGGCGTCGGCGGCTCGCTCGGCCGGACCGAGGCGACCGGCTTCGGCGTCATGTACACCGTCCGGGAAGCGATGAAGGAGCTCGGCATCGACATCAAGAAGACGGTCGCGGCCTTCCAGGGCTTCGGCAACGTCTCGCAGTATGCCGTCCGGCTCTACTCCGAGTACGGCGGGACGCCCATCTGCGTGTCCTGCTGGGACCAGGACGACAAGACCTCCTACACCTTCCGGCGGCTCAAGGGCATCAACCTGGACGAGCTGCTGGCGATCACCGACAAGTTCGGCACGATCGACAAAGTCAAGGCCCGCCAGGCCGGCTATGAAGTCCTTCCCGGCGACGCCTGGATCGAGCAGGAGGTCGACCTCCTCGTTCCCGCCGCCCTGGAAAACCAGGTCACCGGGACGAACGCCGTCAAGATCCATCCCCGGGTCAAGCTCATCGCCGAGGGCGCCAACGGGCCGACAACGCCCGAGGCCGACGCGGTCATCCAGAAGCGCGGCATCTTCGTGATCCCCGACTTCCTCTGCAACGCCGGGGGCGTGACCTGCAGCTACTTCGAGCAGGTCCAGAACAACATGAACTTCTACTGGACGAAGGAAGAGGTCCTGACGCGGCTCGACGAAAAGATGACCGCCGCGTTCAAGGCCGTTTCCGAGCTGGCCCGGACGAAAAAGGTTGACATGCGCGACGCGGCTTACATGATCGCCATCAGCCGGGTCGCCCAGGCTTGCCACTACCGCGGCTGGGTATGAGCCCGGGCCGCGGACCGAGCGAGTGTGTTCGTTCCCGCCCTAAGGCCCTTGTTGGGCGAGAGCCTTAGGACGATAATCGCCCCGTGGGACGGTGAACATGGATAAGAGCCGGGAACCTGCGTCCTCTTTTCCGATCGGCCCCCTCCGGGAGCGGGTCAAAGAGCTGCATTGCCTCGAGTGCATCGTCGCCCTGCTCGCGACCCCCGGACTCTCCTCGCACAAGATCCTCCAGGGCGTCGTGGACTGCATCCCGTCGGGTTATCAGTATCCCGAGATCTGCCGGGCCCGGATCAAGTACCACAGTGCCGTTTTCTACACGGAAGGATTCATCGAATCCCGCTGGATCCAGCGCGTCCCGCTCCGGGCCAAAGGCGTGACCGTCGGCTCCCTCGAGGTCTGCTATTTCGAGAACATCTCCTCCCGCCGCGACGATCCTTTCCTCCTCGAGGAGCGCAAGCTCATCGAGCTCATCGGCAACCGCCTCGGCCAGCTGATCGAGGAGTGGGAGGGGCAGATCCCCTGCGGCCCTGCCGGCGCCCTTCCGGCGGAAGGCGCCCCCAAAGCCAAGCCCGAATGGAAGGTCCTCATCGAGCTCCTCCGGGAGACCGATCCGATGCTCTACAAGCGCGTCCTCCGGCGCCTGATGAACCATCTCCACTGGCAGGGCGTGCCCGGGGTCCAGGGACTCCTTCTCCAGACCCTGCCGGACTCCGTCTCCGGCCGGAGCCAAACCGCCCGCGACGAGAACCAACCTCTGCCCGTCCAGAGCGTCGAGGCCGTCGACCGGGCCCTCGAGGAGGGACTGGGGATCGCCTCGCTCGCCCTGGCCGACAAGGAGCTGTCCTCCCTGATCAAACAGTGGATGCGGCAGGACCGGCTCAACTTCTTCATGGTCGCCATCGAGAAGCGGGACATCTCGCTTCTCGAAATCAAGGAGATCATCAACCGCTTCGTCCGCTCCACCCGGGGCGACGAACAGGCCCTCTCCCGTTCCGACGACCTCCAGGCCCGGATCGCCCTCATCCGCCGCTTCCTGAGCGAGCGGCTGGAGTTCATCCGCATCGCCCGGGACAACATGACCGTCCACGATTTCGGCCGGCTGCTCGCCTGCGTCGTGGGGCCGAGCCAGGGGACGGGGAAGCTCGGGGGCAAGTCGGCCGGCATGCTCGTGGCCGAGCACATCCTGGCCAAGAAAGCCCGGACGGACGCGGTCATCGGCGACTTCAGGGTCCCCGAATCGTGGTTCCTCACCTCGGACGGGCTGATCGATTTCATCCACTACAATTTCCTCGAGGACCTGCAGAGCTTCAAGTTCTCCCCGATCGAGGAGATCCGGAACAACTACTCCTACATCGAGCAGGTCTGCAAGCAGTCCTTCTTCTCCCCCGAGATGCTCGGCCAGTTGCGGATCATCCTCGACGACATGAGCGAGAATCCGCTCATCGTCCGCTCTTCGAGCCTCCTCGAGGACAGCAAGGGAACGGCCTTTTCGGGGAAGTACCGGAGCCTCTTCCTCGCCAACACCGGGTCCAAGGAAGAGCGGCTGTCCGCCCTGGCCGACGCCATCGCCGAGGTCTACGCTTCGATCTTCAACCCCGACGTCATCCAGTACCGGGCCGAGCGGGGGCTCCTCGACTATTACGAGGAGATGGGCGTGCTCATCCAGCGCGTCGTCGGGACGAGGATCGGCCGCTATTTCTTTCCGGCCTTCGCCGGCGTCGCCTTCGGCAACAACGAGTTCCGCTGGTCGCCCCGCATCCGGCGCGAGGACGGCGTCCTGCGCATGGTTGCGGGCCTGGGGACGCGGGCCGTCGACCGGGTGGGGAACGATTATCCCGTCCTCATCAGTCCCGGCCAGCCGGGCCTCCGGGTCAACATCACGCCCGAGGACATCGTCCATTATTCCCAGAAACAGATCGACGTCCTCAACATGGAGACGCGCCGCTTCGAGACACACGACATCGACGAGATCATCCGCGAGGTCGGGACTGATTTCCCCCTCTGGGACAAGATCCTCTCGGTGTATGACGGAAGCTCGGTCCGCAAAGCCAGCCGGGCCCTGAACCACCCCGATCGGGACACGATGATCGTGACGTTCGCCGCCCTGTTCGAATCGACCGGGTTCATCAAGCAGATGCGGGAGATCATGCGCATCCTCCGCGACGCCTTCGGCATGCCGATGGACGTCGAGTTCGCCCACGACGGCCGGAACCTCCACATCCTGCAGTGCCGGCCCCAGAGCCGTCTCGAAGACGAGGCCGTCAGCGAGATCCCGGTCAACATTCCGGAGGAGCGGAAGCTCTTCTCCGCCCGGAAATTCGTAACCTCGGCCCATATCCGGGACATCCGGACGATCGTCTATGTGGATCCGGAGGGCTACTCCGGGATGACGTCGCAGAGCGAGATGGCCGCCGTCGGCGACGCCGTGAGCCGCCTGAACGCGCGGTTGCCCCGCCGGTCGTTCATCCTGATGGGGCCGGGACGGTGGGGCAGCCGGGGCGACATCCGGCTGGGGGTCAAGGCGACCTACTCCGACATCAGCAACTCGGCCATGATCATCGAGATCGCCCGGAAGGTCGGGAATTATGTCCCCGACCTATCCTTCGGGACGCATTTCTTCCAGGATCTGGTCGAATCCAACATCCGCTACCTGGCCCTCTATCCGGACGAGCCGGGCAACGTCTTCGCCCGGGACTTCTTCCGGAACTCGGCCAACATCCTGGCCGAGCTCCTTCCGGAGTATGAATTCCTGTCCTCCGTCCTCCATGTCATCGACGTTCCCGCCGTCACGGGCGGAGCCGAGCTCCAGGTCGTGATGAACGCGGACAGCGAGTTCGCCCTCGGCTTCCTCGACGGGCGCTGAGGCCGCCCCGGCGGGCCGGTTTTCCCGTCACTCGTCGGAGGGGAAAGCGCCGCGGTCTCCTCAAGTTGACATTCGACCGCGCTTCCGCTATGACTTTGCCCGCATGGACAGCGAAGAAAACGCTCTTCCGGAAGACGTTCATCGACGCCGTTCCGGACGGCGCGGAGCTTCCCTATCCGATCGAGCGGCTGCCCCGCGTGAACTACCTGGACGCGTCAGCCTCGGCCTGAGCCGAACGTTCCGGCTATTTCTTCTGCTTGACGATGCCGTCGTTGCAGGGCTCGTCTTCGTCCGCGAGTCTGGCCGACTCCGGATTGACGGGCGGCTTCTCGCAGTAGGGGAGCGGGACGGCCTCCATCGGCTTGCCGCAATGCCGGGGCGCGGCGGCGCCTTGGGGGACCGTCAACTCTTTCCGGCATACAGAACAGACATAGGCTTGTTCTTCCATGGTTCCTCCTCGCCAGAATCCACCCCGGGCTATTTCTTCTCCAGCAGCTTCTTGAAGCTGTCCGGGTCGGTTTTGAAATCGCGGGCCTCCTGTCCGGAGCGGACGATGCGGACGCTTTGGATGACGTCGTTCGGCTTGAGCTTGGCCAGGACGTCCTGGCCCGCGACCACCTTGCCGAGGGCCGCGAAACGCCCGTCGAATCCGGACGCTTTCCTGAGGGTCAAATAGAACAGGTTCGCTCCGTTCATCCCGAGGACTCCCGGTCCGTTGTGCTTCACGACGGGATTGGTTTCCTTGGGGAGAACGACCGCGGGAACGGATTTCTGGATATCGGAAACGATCGTCGCATTGACCACGCTTCCTGAAACGGCGGTGATTTTTCCGACCGGCGGAGCGGGAGCTCTCTGGCCGCCTGGGCCTCCGGGACCGCCGCCCCGCTGGCCGGCCGCGGGAGGCTGAGCCTGCTGCGCCTGGGCGGGAGGCGTCGGCTGGGCCGGCGGCTTGGCCTGGAGGGCCTGCGGGGGCGGCCCCCCGCGCCCGGCGGGGGCCTGCCCGGACGGCCCTTCGATAATGCGGACGAACTGGGCCGCGTGGACGGGCGCGTTCTTATAGTCGAGGGAGGCGATGATCCGGCCGGCGGCCGTGGTGATGTCCGCGTAGAGTCCGTCGGGCAGGAAGACGTCCTTCCGCGGCAGGGGCTGGTCGAGGTTGGCGATGCCGTAGGAAAGCACGGCATAGACGAGGGCCGAGTGCTTGAGGTAGTCCGCGTAGGGCACGACCTCGTTGTAGGTGTCGAGCAGCGTGTGCCAGGCGCGCTGGTAGGGATATTCCGAGCGGATGGCCATGTTCAAGGTCGGGATGCCTTCCATCGCGAAGGCGGAGGAATCGGTGCCGCTCGGCCGCTCGGGCTTGGCGGAGGGATACTCGGTCTTCCGCAGCTCGAAGGGAAACTTCGGATTGAGGGTCAGGAGCGGCGCGGCGATCTTTGTGAAATCGGCGTACCACGAGGACGGGACGGTGGCCCCGATGATCGCGGCGGGCGTCGAATCGCGGTTGAACATGACGAGGATCTTCGGCTCCTTGGCCGGATTGTGCTTCAGCCAAGCCTGCGAGCCGACCAAGCCCTGCTCTTCGGCGGCAAAGAGGACGGCCATGATCGTCCGCTTGGGCTTGGCCCCCGAGGCAGCCAGGACGCGGATGGCCTCCATGGCCAGCATCGATCCGGAGCCGTTGTCCACCGCCCCGGTGGAGCCGTCGTAGCTGTCGAAGTGGCCGCCGAGGACGATCGTCTCCTCGGGAAAGGTCGTCCCCGGGATCCAGGCGACGACGTTGTGGTATTTGACGGGCCCCATGAAGAACCAGTTGCGGATGTCGAACTCGAGCTCGACCGGCTCGCCCTTCTCGACATAGCCCTTGATCTCGTTGTACTGGGCCTCGGTCAGCCTGATGTCGGGAAGGACTGGCAGGTTGTCCCACTTCTGGACGAGGCCGTCGAGGGCGCGGATCGGCTCCTTGCTGAGCTGGATCGTCCCGAGCGCGCCGGCCTCATAGAGCTTCTTCGTCAGGGGGGACATCTCATAGACCCGGCGGCCGTCGCGGGCCATGCCATTGCTCTCGCCGGGGATGAGGACCCAGGCTCCCTTGATCTTGTCCTTGACGGCGTCGACCTGGTCGTCCTTCTCGGGAGAGAGGACCACGGGGCCGCGCTGGACGCCCTTCGTCCCGGCCGTCATGGACGGCGTGCCGAAATAGAGGGACTTCTCGACCGGTTTGATCATCTTGCCCGACCAGGGCCCTCGGTTGAACCCGACCGGCAGCTCGCCGACCTCGTCGAGGGCGGCTTCGACGCCCCATTGCCTGAACTGCCAGAGGGCCCAGGCAGTGGCGTTGTTGTAGGCGTCCGACCCGGTGAACCGGCCCCCGAAGCGGTTGGTAATGGTGTCGAGCCAGGTTATGACCTTGTTGTCCGAGGTCCCGAGCTCGATGATCTTCTTCAAGACGGGGTCGTCCTGCGTCTGAGGAAAGACCTGGGCGGATTCGGAGGGGACGGCGAACGTCAGGGCGAAAAGAATGAGGAAAACCGGCCAACGACGGATGTTCATGAAGCCTCCACGGAGTGGATTGAGCCTGCCTAAGGATTTATAGCCCTTCTCCGGAGGCAAAGCAAGAGCCGGAACGGCTTGAATTTCCGGCCGGAAGAGTCTATTTTATAAGATTGTGGGTTTCCGTGGATAGAGGATATCATCTATGAACAAATGCCGGATCGCGATCATCGCCGGAGCCGTCCTTCTCGGACTCCTCGCCCCGGCGGCAGGGGCCCCGGGCTTTGCCTGGGGATCCGCTTCCGCCGTACTCGCCCATGGATATCAACCACGGGCGAGTATCGAGTTGCCGGCCCAGAAGTCCGCTCTTCCGGCCACGTACAAAAAATGGCTTGATGAGGAAGTCGTCTATATCATCACGCCCTTGGAACGGGAGGTTTTTCTCAAGCTCCAGACCGATCGGGAGCGGGACCTCTTCATCGAAGCCTTCTGGAAACACCGCGACCCGACTCCCACCTCCCTGGAAAACGAGTTCCGGACCCAGCATTACCAGCGCATCAATTACGCCAATAAGTATTTCGGCCGGTCCGCCCCGATGCCGGGCTGGATGACCGACCGCGGGCGGATCCACATCGTGCTCGGCGAGCCGATGGACATCCAGCGGTTCGACAACAAGGCGGGGCTCTATCCGATCGAGATCTGGTTCTACCAGAACAAGGAGAGCTATGGGCTGCCCACCGGATTCAACGTCGTCTTCGTCCAAAAGGGCGGGTTGGGCGATTTTCGGCTCTACAGCCCATCCTCGGACGGGCCCATGTCCCTGATGACGAACTATGTGGGGGACCCGGTCGATTATATGTCCGCTTATGAGGCCCTCAACGAGATCGAGCCGACGGTGGCGAACGTCTCGCTGACGCTCATCCCGGGAGAAAACTCGGCCGGATTCGGACGGCCGTCCCTGGCCTCGGACATGCTCATCCAAAGAGTGGAGAACGCCGCCCGGTTCCAGGTCGCGGAGAACTACGCCCGTAAATTTCTCGAGTTCAAGGACGTGGTCGAAGTCGAATATTCGGCGAACTATCTCGAGTCCGACGCGATGACCAAGGTCACGCGCGAGCCTTCCGGGATGTACTTCGTCCACTACGCCATCGAGCCCGCCCGGCTCTCGGTCGATTCGTATGAAAAGTCGTACTCGACGCTGTTGAAAGTCAACGGGACCGTCACCACCCCCGAGGGGAAGCTGGTCTATCAGTTCGACCGGCCGGTCTCCTTGAAGCTCGACGAAGACCAGATGAAGATGGCCGCGGCCCAGCCGTTCGACCTCCACGACATGTTCCCGCTTGTCCCGGGCACGTTCAAGTTCTCGGTCCTGGTGAAGAACGACGCCTCGAAGGAGTTCATGTCCTTCGAGCAGACGCTGAGGATCCCGGGCGAGACGCCGGCGCTCCAGATGACCTCGCCGGTGCTGGGGTATAAGTCCGCCCGCGCCGACGCGGCGCAGAAGATGCTCAAGCCGTTCCAGATCGGCCCGTTCCAGGTCTCGGTCCAGCCCGCGCGCGCCTTCACCAAGAAGGACACGCTGTCGGTGGCTTTCCAGGTGTTCGGCTTGAGCGACGCTCAGAAAGCCTCCGCGGAACTCCGGTTCGTGTTCACCCGGGCCGATCAGCCCACTCAGCCCGCCAGAGAGCGTATCCTGAAAATCCGGGACTGCCCGGATCTTCCCGCCATCCTGGCTGAGTTTCCCCTTGCCGAATTCGCCCCGGCCCATTATTTCCTCAAGGTCGGCCTGGTCGACGAAGGCCGGGAGCTCGTAGCCGGGACCGAGGAATTCGATGTCACGTTCAAGGACGCTCTCGCCAGACCATGGTTCCAGACCCGCCGGCTCCCCGAGTCCGGGGATCCGGTCTATTCCCTGGTCGTCGGCTACGAGCTCTTCAATCTCGGCCGTCTGGAGGAGGCGCGGGCCCAGGTCGAGCGGGCCCATCGGATGAGCCCGGGCTCTCCCGACGCGGCCCTGTCGCTCGGCCGGATCTATTTTGCCCTCGGCCAGCCGGAAAAAACCACGCCTGTCCTCGAGCCGTTCCTGGGCCCGAACGCCGCGCCGAAATATGAGATTTATTTCCTCGCCGGGCAGGCGCGCCTGGCGTCCGGAGATTTCGCAGGCGCCCTGGATGTCTTCGACCGGGCGGTGACGCATTTCGGCGTCAGTGCGGTTCTCTTGAACTCGATCGGGGATTGCTATCTCAAGCTGGGGCGGCCGAAAGACGCTCGGACGGTTTGGACGAAATCGCTCGAGTTCAACAAGGACCAGCCCGAAATCCGGAAGAAGCTGGACGCGATCAAGGATTAGTGCTTGTCCCGAAGCTACAATAAACCGAATTTAGCCATCGGAAGGCGTGCACATGAGGCTGCATTGTTCGTATTCCTCCGATAGGAAGGTTTGTCATAGATCATATGCCGCTGTAGTTTTCTTCTCTCATGCGCTAACCGTCAAGGTGTAGCGGCATCGTAAATGCGTATTTTTTATGTCTTGTGAGATTTCCTTACTCGGTAACGGGCCTGTTTCTCTGCCGCCATGGCTACAGGGACGTCTTGTTCATGCCATGCAAATGTGCGATCGCGGTCATAAAAGTTTAAAAGATTTGCTTCCAGATTTGCCGTATCCTTCGTCTCGCATTCCCAGACAACGATCACATTCCACCCTTCTTGGCGAAGTTCTTCTCGATTCTTCCGGTCCCGCTCAACAGTCCGCTTGAACTTGGGCAGCCAGTATTCTTGACGGCTGGCCGGCGTAGTTGCGCGGGGACAGCCCGGATGTCTGTGCCAAAAACACCCGTGAACAAAAACGACGGCGTGATGTTTAGGCAGGACGACGTCCGGCTTCCCGGGCAGATCACTTCTATGCAGGCGAAATCGGAAGCCAAGCTTATGGAGGAGAGAGCGGACCTCCTTCTCTGGCGTAGTATTGGTCGAGCGAACGCGACGCATAATGTCGCTTCGCTTTTTGGGGGAAAACGTGTCCACCGCGCTATCCCATCGCAATCTTTAAGCTGGGATCGGTCTCGCATTGATCGATAATGCGATTGTAGGCTTCCACGAGCTGGCGGACGGTCAGCGTCCGTTTCGCCTGCTGAAATGCGCTCCATTCGTATACGTTGGTGGCGACAAATTGTTCAATTTCCAGGATGTCGATTCGTTCGGCAACATCGAAGTTCTTGGCCAGCGCCATGGCACCGCCGACGCCGCTCTGAGTGGTAATAATCAAAGGCCTGAGATTTTGCTCCAGGTTGTCGCAGCATTTCCTGATCAGCGCTTCCGTGGGTGCCGTGCTCACGTGGATCGCCGTGTCGCCGATGAGAAAGTCTCCTTTCCTTCCCGCCGGTGCGTCGGCGACGGAGAACCCTTCATGTTTGACCTTTGCCTCCGGCATGGCGGTCTCTATCTTCGCCCCTACCAGGTGCTGCATAACTGCCCCGGCAACCATGGTCCCCGGGCATTCCCGCTGTCTAGAGAACGCGGCGTCAATCAAGTCTGACACAATGCTTCGGATGGATTTGGAGGAATCCGCCTTGAGGCTGAAGGGCTTGGATCCGAAGAACTCCTTTATGCGGCAAATCCACCATTCTTCGATGGCGGGAAAATCAAGAAGCTTTTTCTTGGCCAGTTCGTTCAGGAAATCCACGTAAGCCCGCATATTTTGAATGCTTCCCCGGCTCGTTCTGCCGCCTTCCTCGGCAAGGACTCGGTCGATGCCGTGATCGGCAAGGATGGCTTGCACCGCGCCTCTCCCAAGTCCAGCCACCTGGCCGCCCTGCGGGGTGAGAAAATCATTGGCAGAAAAAGGCGGCTTTTGCTCGCTCGCCTTGCGCGTAAGGACTAGCACGAGAGAAAGCGGACCTTTGCCCCTGATCTTGCACTGGGATGCAAATGCCTCAAGTCGCGATTTCAAATTGTTCATTTTCAACCTCACAATCAGGCATCCATGCCGATCGCCGTAGGAACAACGGATAACAATGGGAACGAAGCTAAGCGCCGAAAGCGATCTGTCTGGGCGCACCCCCGGCACGCCGTAGCATCTCTTCCACTAGTGGATTTAAATAATTCCTGGCGATCCAAGCCACAACGGGAACGCACACCGCATCGCCGAACCCGAACAGCGCCTTGTTGAAATCCGCCCGGATGATGAAATCGTCGGCACCCATTAGCCTGGCGCACTCGCGCGGCGTCAGGAAGCGGACCTTGACTCGGCCCTGGCCAGCCTGTACCAATATTTGACGGGCGCTGCCGCCGCGGGGGGTGCGCAGGCATCCCGCTACCGAGTCGGTGCGCAACTCCGCCATGGAGCGGTTTTTTCTAATGCGGCGAAACACCGTGCCATATGACAACTCGCTGCTGGCCATCATATTCTTGAGCTGAGCCGCGTGCCTCTCGCTCATCTGGCTGATAAGATAATCCCGCCGGGCGTCATTCCACCAAAACGGCGAATCGTCAGGCAGGTCTTCCAGAACGTCCGGGAGCGCCGGCGCATTGGCCGGTAAAGAAGGCATTTTTCTGATGTTCCACACTATTTCCGGGTGGCATAAAATGAAGTCGGCAAGGGGCCTCGGCCGAACTTCGCTTTCGTAGAAGCCGGGCGTCTCTTTGACTTTCCACATGCCATGCCCTTCCTGCAGACAGCCGACCACAAAAAGCCGGACTCGACTCTGGGGAACAAAGCGGGCGGCGTCGATGATCATCGGATCAACGGCATAGCCTAAACGATTGAGCGCCAGCAGGGCAGACTGGAAATCACGGCCTTCGTGGGATGTCAGGAAGCCGGCGACGTTTTCCAGGAGCACGAGAGGCGGGCGTCGGTCGCCCATTTCGTCGAGGATGCGCACGAATCCCCAATAGGCGGAAGATTCCTTGCCGGCAAGGCCCTTGCGCATGCCGGCCAAGGAAAGATCGTTGCATGGAAAGGATGCCGTGGCCAAGGCGACCGTCGGAACGCTGTCTGCGATCAGCTTGTGAATGTCGCCGATTACAAAATGAGAAGTAGCATCCCGGAAATGTTCCGCATACATCCCATATTTATCCTCAGCGATGTCGTTGGCGAAGGCAACGGCCCATCCTTCCTTTTCGAGGCCCATCCGCATCAAACCGATACCCGCGAAAAACTCCGCGAACTTTTTTTTATGTAGGACCTCGGCGCATTGCTCAAGGTTGTTGCGAAGATCGATATTCTTTGCCATGATGTCCCTTGGTCTCGGGCTGCAGAAGTTGTTGCGATTCAAATTTACTAAAATTTTCCTTTAGTAAGCAAATCCGGATTTTTTTCTAAATATTCGCGGACATATTTGACCGATCTAGCATATCCGATTCCCGTGCTTATATATTGATCGAGAGTTTGGATAATCGCTTTCGTTGCCTGAAGCGGATCAATTTCCATAAATTCCACTTTACCGAATGACGATGTTTTATCGATTTCTATTCGCAATTCTTGCAAGGCCTTTGAGATTCCCCCTTCCCGCATGCTGATGATCCCAACGACATGGCCTTGATTATTAAGAAGAGCTCCTCCGGAATTCCCTTTATTAATAGATGCTTGAACGAAAATCAATGAAAACGCCGCGTCGGTACCTGAAACCATGCCACGATGAGTGACCATCCCCGGCGTCGCGAGAGGATATCCGGAAAAAACAACGTCATCACCCACTTCTAGTTTTTCGTTTTCTGTAGCTAACGTTAATACCGAATAGTTATTCTTCGGCCTGTTTTTCAACCTTAATATAGCAAAGTCGTAAAGCAGGGGATTAACATCGGAGCTTGTTGGCACAGATACGACGGAAGCGTCGACAACTTCTCCCGATGGAAGAATGATTTGAAGATCCGGGTAAATACTCGAATTAATCGAATTACCTTGAATTTTAAGATCCCCAATAACGTGGAAACATGTTAATATATTCCCGTCGCCAATAAATGCACCACTCCCCTTAGAATTGCCGGATTTACTAATAACCGTAACGCATGAAGTCCGAGAATGATTCAATATATTCAATATTTGATCCATGTTACCTCCGGAAATTAGGGATCCCATGGCAAGAAAAATCAAACTGAAATGAAAACTCATGATTCTTTTTTTCAATATTATTGAAGTTATTATAACATCATAATTAGTATAATTGAGAATTCTCAGGCTTTAGGAGTCATCCAAGGAAGGGGTCTTCTATGAAACGACAGAATTCCTTTGCCTTCATCTTGGCGGGGGCGGCGGCCGTCGTGATGGCGGCCGGCGCTGCGCTCCCGGCGACGCAGAAGCCCTATCCGGTCGTTACGACGGTCAAAGACGGGGTCAAGGAGATCATGAATCCGGATTTCCCGAGGGACGGCCGCTTTGCCGGCAAGTTGATCCCTGAAATGACATGGGGCGAGGAGGGGCCGCCCGACTCGGCTCTACTGAACAAGCCGATCGAGATGCATGTCGACGACCAGGGCCGCGTCTACGTCCTCGACTGGGGCGACATGCAAATCAAAATGTACGGCCCGGACGGGCGATTTCTCCGGACGATCGGCCGGAGAGGCCAGGGACCGGGGGAGTTCACGACGCCGGCCTTCATGGCTTTGATGTCGGACGGCCGGATCTGCCTTCTGGACGGGGGGCAGCATCGCGTCTCCTTTTTGTCGAATGACGGGCAATATATATCGAGCTTTCCCTTTGAAGGATATTTTCGCAGCCTTGTGATCGACGGCCAGGACCGCATTTACCTGGCTAAATGGGGATCGGTCGGAGAGCCGAAACTGTCGACCGAATTCCGGGAGGTTCCCTATATCACCAGCATCTTCCGAACGAACACGATGGGGAAGGAGATGGTCCATCTCATCGACTTTCTTGGCGAAACAATGATCTTGATGGCGGTGGGTGGAGGTGGCACCTTGGGCGGGGGCGGGATATTTGTGATCGTCTGGAACGTCAATCGGCGGGGAAAGCTCTACGGAGGCTTCAACGGAATCTACCGCCTCGGCGCTTACGGAACGGACGGAACGATCGAATTCACTTTCGGGCGGGAGTTTACGCCTCTCAAGAATCCGAGGTACAAGGGCATGGTCGGCCAGCAAAAGACGATGCCGGCATTCACCCGGACGATCGTCTTCGATGACGAAGACAACCCCTGGCTCGAGCTGTCCAAGGCCGATGACAAGGACCCGACGGTCTACGATGTCTTCTCGCCTGAAGGGATCTATCTTAAGCAAGTGAAGCTGGACCAGCGAATTGCGCGTTTCAAGAACGGCCGGATTTACAGCATCGTCCGCTCCGAAGCCGAGGATGTCTCCATCAAACGGTTCCGTTTGGAACTGACGCCGGAAAAATAGGCCCGTCTTCAACCGGAAAGCCAGGCCGCTTAATCGCGAGGCGTGCTCTATCTCCGCTCATCAAGAAAGATTCTGTATCTCTTCACCCGGAATATTTCTTCAGAGGCATCGGACTCGATTGTATAGAAATCATCCCCTTGGACGGTGGCCCAGCTCTTCTGCGGAGCCAGAAGAAAATCCCAATGATAATATTTGGGGACGCGGATCGTGGCCAGGAAGCGGCCGCTGTCGTCGAAAAGATCGCCCGCCAGAGATTTCGCCTCACCGGTTTTCTCGAACGTGACGACGAGCAGGCGGCCATCCTTCAAAGGAAAGAGTCCCGCGATCGCGGGAACCCGATCGGGAACGAGATATTTGTAGGGTGATTTTGACGGATCAGGGAGCAGCCGATCCGTATCTGCTTGTTCGACTTTGCGCGGCTTGACGTCTCTGGTGATCGTCCGGACGGAATCGCCCTCGGGCGACAGGACCGAGATTTCGTATTTATTCGAGAAGGCGTAATACAAAGCGTCCCGGGGATCGAGAGCGTACTTGAGATGGGTCCGATAAAGATCATCTTCATAAGCCCCGTCCGCGCGCCGCCTAGGACCCCATTCATAAGACGCGATTTCCTTGAGGATCTTTCCGAGCGGCGAGCATTTCGTCAAGACGACACGATTCCGCTCCCTCGCCTTGGATGCCTGGTAGGCCAGGAAATACTGCCGGCCGGCGGAGTCCATTTGGAAAAGATCTCCATAGAGCGGCATTTTCCTGATTTCGACGACTTTGAAATCGCGGTCCAGGATGGTGAGCCGCCGCTGCGACCAGTCCGCCGCGTATAATTGGCCGCCGGCGGAGAAGACGGGATCGAAACCATCGAACTCTCCCGGCCCTTGTCCTTTAGGAATTTGGCGGCGAGAGATTTCCTCCCCCTTCGGATCGAAGCCGAAAAACGTCTTCTCCCGGCCTGACACGACATAAATATTCCCTTTTCCGTCCAGCAAAATGCGAGACGGGAACCAGCCTTCCCGAGTTATGGAAAGGGTTTCTTTAAAAACAATGCCTCCGGATCCGCCGCCCTGCGTCTGGAATGCCGTTGCCGGAAAGGCCATGATCAACGCGATGACCATTGTTCGAAGCAACATGATCTCCCCCCATCGGCTTTCTTTTAGAGTGATCGCCGACTTAGCGGCCAAGGCGCTAATACGGTTGATACTCTTCATGATCCTCGGCCATTATCAGTGTCGAGGCTCGGGCGGTCGCAGCCAGCCCATTTTTTAAACGATCCATCTGCCGAACGATCAAGAACGATCCAACAAGGAAAGCCAAAAGGAATGCCCCGCGTCCGCTTGAAATTCGAGCCCGCGGCAGCGGCCGCCGCGATTTCTTCGAGATCGCCCAAAACGAATTCACGTATTTCCCGGCTGATGCACAAGCTCATGATCCAACGCTCGATTTTTGTCATCTTTATGTGACGTCGGCCGGGAGGGGCTTGAGTTTGGCCCACAGAGCGCTTTGGACACGTTGGATCAGCATCAGCGCTTGCGCTCCATCCGGGGTGAGAGAGTAGTATACCTTCCTCCTCCCGCCGCGCGCCGGTGTCGGTTCGCCTGCCTGCGCGCGGACAAAACCTTTTCGTTCTAATCGATAGAGAGGGGCGTAAACCGCTCCGATCGACCAGGCATATCCCGTCACTTCACTGACAAATCCCCTGATCATGACGCCGTAGGCCTGATCATTGAGCTGACGAACGGCGAGGAGAACGATCTCCTCCGCGCGTGTCAAGAGCGGTGATATCTTGCCTTTTCCCCTCATTTGTTACATTAAATAAAACAAATGAAGATCAAAGTCAAGCCCCGAGAAGCAATACTTTTTCCTGAGCTTGAATGAAAGGAATGGCGGGCTGCGAGCGTCTAAAGACCGGGAGACGAATATGAAGCGAACCTTGAGGCTGTTGAGCATGATCGCCGTCCTGGCTTTGACGCTGGCGGCCGGGGCGGATTTCGCCCTGACCCAGGAGAAAACGAGCGCGCTCGACGCCAAGGTGAGGGCCTTTCTTGACCAGAAGGGCCGGCAATGGTGGGACATGAACGTTCCCGAATCCGACGGCCGGACCCTTTATGACATCGTCCTCAAGAACGGCTACACCAAAGCCTTGGAGATCGGGACGTCCACCGGACATTCCGGGATCTGGATCGCCTGGGCCTTGAGCAAGACGGGAGGCAAGCTGATCACGATCGACATCGACGAGGGGCGCCACAACGAGGCCGTGGCCAATTTCAAGACGGCCGGCCTCGCCGATTATATCGACGCCCGCCTCGGCGACGCTCATGAGATTGTCCCGTCCCTCGCCGGGCCGTTCGATTTCGTCTTTTCGGACGCGGACAAGGACTGGTACGTCAATTACGCCAAGGCCGTGATCCCGAAGCTCTTGCCGGGGGGCTGCCTGGCCTCGCATAACATCTCGCCTGGGCGCGGCCGGGGATATTTCGGGAGAGGCGGACAGGGCGGCGATTATTATGAGTTGATGAAGAGCCTGCCCGAGTTCGAAACCAATTTGATTCCCGGGAGCAGCCTGGCCGTCAGCTATAAGAAGAAGTGAGCCCAGGCGTCCGGCCGGACTCGATCATGAGATCGCTTTACGCGCTTTGTCGAAGCGCTCGTATTCCCGTCCGTCGATGATCTCCTTGAGGTGTTGAACGATCCGCCAGACCTCGTGATAGCTCGTCGTCAGGGGGGCCGGGGCGATCCGGACCACGTTGGGCGGCCTGAAGTCGGGGACGACTCTTCTCGCCTTGAGGGCCTCGCAAATCCGCAAGGCTTCGCTTGGGTGTTCGATCGCGACGTGTCCGCCGCGCCGCCCCGGTTCGCGCGGCGAGCCGACGCCGAAGCCGTAGGGCTCACCCGAGAGGACGGCGTCGACGAGATCGATCAGGTAAGAAGTGATGCGGATGGATTTCGCCCGGATCGCTTCGATCCCGGCTTCGAGCGTAACGTCGAGGGCCCCTTCGATCGGCGATGAGCCGAGCACGCCGGGCGAGGAGATCTGCCACCCTCCCGCCGATGGGGCCGGCTCGAAGTCCGGGGCCAGATCGAACTGCCGCTCCTTGACGTATCCGAACCAGCCCGGGAGGCCGGGCCGGAGGCCGAAGTGCCGCTCGTTCAGATACAGGAACGCGCTGCAGCCCGGCCCGCCGTTCAGATATTTGTAGCTGCAAAAAACTCCGAAGTCGACCCCCCAGGCGGAGAACCTGTGCGGGATGATCCCGGCCGAATGGCTGGCATCGAAGCCGATGGGGATCCCGCAGCGGCGGGCTTCGGCGGCGAGCCGCTCGATGTCGAGGAGCTGTCCGCTCCGATAGAGGACGGTCGGGAGGAAAACCAGGGCGACTTCGTCCGTCATCGCCTCGATGATCTTCGACTCGTCGAGGGTGCGCCCGTCCGCGCTCGGGACGAGGACGAGCTCTCGGTCCGGGTCGAGCCCGCGGTTCCGGATCTGGCCCTGGAGGGCGTAAAGGTCGGTCGGGAAGTTCAGCGGATCGGCGAGGATGCGCTTCCTTTTCCCTTCGGGGCGGTAGAACGCGGAGACGAGGGTGTGGATGTTGACCGTGGTCGTTCCGGAGAAAACGAGCTCTCCGGGCCGGGCCCCCACGAGCGGCGCGGCCTTGGCGCCCATCTCCTCGGCGAAGGTGAACCAGGGACGCTTGCCTTCCAGCCAGCCCTTGACGCCCAGGGTCCGCCATTCGTCGAGGACCCGCAGGAGGGAGCTTTCAGCGTCGCGGCTCAACAGCCCGAGGGAGTTCCCGTCCACGTAGATCGTTCCGGGCGGGAAATAGAACCGCTCCCGGAAACCGCGAAGGGGATCGGTCCGATCGAGCTCAAGGGCGAAGCTTTCGTCGGGGGAAAACATCAGGGGGACAGTATACGCGACAAGCCATTTGGGGGATAGCTCCAAAGTGAGCAGCGTGCTATTCTGAAAAATTCTCCTGCGAAGGGATCGCCCATAAGCGAACATCAGGACGCCCTCAAGATTCTTTTCAATATTTCTCTACCCCACCTTCCGCCCCTAGGACTCGGGGCGGACTGCCGGTAGGCGTCCTTCCTGCATGTACGGCCCGCGCTTAATTCGGGGGGGAACCCGCCGACGTTCAGGAGAGACGCCTACTGGCAGTCCTTCCCTAGTACGAGGGAAGGTAGGATAGGTAGATAGAATTGGATTAAATTTTTCAAGGCGTCTCGATTCCCGTGAGCGTTGGGCGAACCCGGAGCGCTCTTGCAAAAGGGGCGGGAATTCATTAAAAGGGGGGAAAGGAGATCAACTCCATGAACATGAAAACCATCCGGCTTTTGACCGTATCCGCGCTCTGCGTCTCCCTGGCCTTGATGGCGGGATGCGCCAAAAATCCGGCCGACCTCGTCCTGACCAACGGCAAACTCGTGACAGTGGATCCCGCCCTGCCTCAGGCCGAAGCCATGGCCGTGAGCGGAGGCAAAATCATCGCCATCGGGACCGCGAAAAAAATCGGGCGATATATCGGCCCGGCCACGGAGGTCATCGACCTCGGCGGCAAGCTCGCGACGCCCGGACTTATCGATTCCCATCTCCATTTCACCGGCGTCGGCCAGGCCAAGCTCTCGCTCGACCTGACCAAGGCCCGAAGCTGGGACGACATCGTGGCCATGGTCGCGGAGGCCGTGAAAACGGCCAAGCCCGGCGCTTGGATCACGGGCCGGGGCTGGCACCAGGAAAAGTGGGATAAGCGTCCCGAGCCCAACGTGAACGGCCTGCCAACCCATGACACCCTGAGCAAGATCTCCCCAGAAAACCCGGTCCTCCTCCGGCACGCCAGCGGCCATTCCAGCCTGGCCAACGCCAAGGCCATGGCCCTGGCCAAGGTCACGGCGGCGACGCCGAATCCGGCCGGCGGCGAGATCATCAAGGATGCCAAGGGCCGGCCGATCGGCGCCTTCCTCGAAACGGCCCAGGGGCTGTTCGGAGCGGCCCAATCCTTGGCCGCCGCCACCCGGACGGCCGAGGAGCGGCAGGCGGAGCGGGAGAAAGTCGTCGAGCTGGCCGCGGCGGAGTGCCTGTCCAAGGGCCTGACCTCGGTCCATGACGCCGGCACGAGCTGGGGGACGGTTGAGCTCTACAAGAAAATGATCGATGACGGACGGCTCGGCCTCCGGCTCAACGTCATGCTCAACACCGGGAACAAGGTCCTGGCTGAGAATGGGGCCAAGTACAAGCTCATCGGCTACGGCGACAACCGCCTGACCGTCCGCTCGATCAAGCGGCTGATCGACGGCGCGCTCGGCTCCCATGGCGCTTGGCTCCTCGAGCCTTACGCCGACTTGCCGACAAGCACCGGATTGAACACCGACCCGATCGATGACCTCAAGGAGACCGCCCGGATCGCCATCGAGAACGGCTTTCAGCTCCGCATCCATGCCATCGGCGACCGGGCCAACCGCGAGACGCTCAACATCTACGAGGAAGCCTTCAAGGCCCATCCCGAAGCGAAGGACCTCCGCTGGTGCATCGAGCACGCCCAGCACATCAGCGCGGCCGACATCCCGCGCTTCGGCTCGCTCGGGGTTATCGCGGCCATGCAGGTGATCCACTGCACGTCGGACGGGCCGTGGGTCCTCCTCCGCCTCGGTCCCGCAAGGGCCGAGGAAGGGGCCTACGTCTGGCGGAAGCTCATGAACGCCGGTGCGGTCATCGCCAACGGCACGGACGCCCCGGTCGAGGCCGTCGATGCCATCCCCGGATTCTATGCCGCCGTCACCCGGAAGACGAAAACCGGCGAAGCGTTCTTTCCCGATCAGAAAATGACCCGCGAGGAGGCGCTCAAATCCTACACGCTGAACGGCGCTTATGCTGCGTTCGAGGAGAACCTCAAGGGCTCGCTCTCGGTGGGCAAGCTGGCCGACGTCACGGTCTTCACCAAGGACATCATGAGCTGCCCTGAGGATGAAATCCCCACCGCCCGGATCGCGATGACGATCGTCGGCGGCAAGGTCCTTTTCAAGCAGTAGAATCAAGGGCCGGCCGCCCGAAAAGGGGCCGGGACCCGGGCCGGAAAACCGTTGTTTTTCCGCCGTATTTTAGATATACTATCGGTCCGCTCGGAATTCGATTTCGACCGCCGGGCGAATCCTAGGACAGCAGATGCAGAATTACTGGTATTTTTTCCTGTTTTTCGTCATCTCGATCGTCTTTTCCGTCGTCTTGCTCACGGCCATCTCGCTCATCCGCTATAAGCGGACGGACTACGGGGACAAGCGCGCCACCTATGAGTGCGGCGTCGAACCGGCGACCCCGACCGCCCGCGAATCCTATTCCATCCGCTTCTACCTCCTCGCCCTCGTGTTCATCGTCTTCGAGGTCGAGACGTTCTTCATATTCCCCTGGGCGATCGTCAACGACAAGCTGAAGCTCTTCGGCGTCGTCGAAGTGATCGTCTTTTTCGCCATCCTCGGCCTCGGCTACGTCTATGCCTGGAAGGTCAAGGCCCTGGATTTCCGGAGGGGCGTTGACTGAATCCGGCGAACGGCACCCCTTCCTTCTGGCTAAGCTCGATGAGCTCATCTCCTGGTCGCAGAAGAACTCCCTCTGGCCGTTCGGCTCGGGGCTGGCCTGCTGCGCCATCGAGATGATCGCCACCGCGGCGGCCAAATACGACATCTCGCGCTTCGGCATGGAGCTTTTCCGCGCTTCGCCGCGCCAGGCCGACGTGTTCATCGTCGCCGGGACCGTGACGAACAAGATGGCCCCGGTCGTCCGCCGCCTCTGGGAGCAGATGCCCGACCCGAAATGGGTCGTGGCCATGGGTAATTGCGCCGTCTCGGGGGGCCCGTTCCCGACCTATGCCGTCCTCCAGGGCGTGGACAAGATCATCCCCGTGGACGTGTACATTGCGGGCTGCCCCCCGACTCCGCAGGGATTGCTCCACGGTCTCATCACGCTTCAAAACCAGATCGCCCGTTCCCATCCCACTTTGGAGATCTTCGACCGCGATGCTCGACGGACAGATTGACGTCGCTCCCGTCGCCCAGGCGTTCGAGCGCCTCCGGGACCGCTTTCCGGAGTCCGTCCTCGACGCCTCGTACGCCGGGCGAGAGCTTGCCGTCCGGGTCCGCCGCGAGGACATCATTCCCGTCCTCCGCTTCCTGAAGCACGAAGCCGGGTTCAACTCCCTCACCGACGTTGTCGGGATCGACAATCTCAAGTCCTTGCCTACGGGTAGGGCAGGCGACGCCCCTGCTTCGCGTGGGGCTGCAGGAGCCGCGCCGTCCTTGCCTGCGGGTAGGACGGTGGAAGCCACCGCCGCTCTGCCTGTAAGTCAGAAGGGGGAAACAACCGCCGCGAGCGAGCCCCCAAAGAGGTTCTCCATCCTCTATCAGCTCTACCGTTTCCCGGAAGCCTGCCGCATCCGGATCTCCGTCGACCTCGCCGAAGCCGAGCCTGTGGATTCGGTCGTCCCCGTCTATCGGGCGGCGGATTGGGCCGAGCGGGAGATCTTCGACATGTTCGGGATCGACTTCACCGGGCATCCCGACCTCCGCCGCATCTATCTGCCCGACGAGTTCGAGGGTTTTCCCCTCCGCAAGGATTTTCCGCTGGAAGGCAAGACCGGTGGCGTCTAAGGCGTTCAAAGAGATCGACCTCAACATGGGGCCCCAGCACCCCTCGACGCACGGGGTCCTCCGCCTCAAGGTCAGCATCGACAACGAGGTCGTCCTGCATGTCGAACCGGTCCTGGGTTATCTGCACCGCGGCATGGAGAAGCTCTGGGAGAGCCAGACCTACCACCAGATCATCCCGCTCACCGACCGGCTCGATTACCTCGCCTCGCTGTCCAACAACCTCGGCTACTGCCTGACCGTCGAGAAGCTGGCCGGGATCGAGGTCCCCAAGCGAGCCCAGTACATCCGTGTCATCCTGGCCGAGCTGCAGCGGCTCGCCTCCCACCTGGCTTGGATCGGTTTCATGGCCAACGACGTCGGGGCGATGACCGTCCTCCTCTATGGCTTCGAAGCCCGGGAATCCTTCCTGGACATTTTCGAGACTTACGCCGGCGGCCGGCTGACGATCCACGGCATGCGGCTCGGAGGGGTGCCCTTCGACCTCGACGAGACCGTCATCGGGATGATCCGGAAGGTCCTCGAGACGACCCCGAAATGGATCGCCGACATCGAAGGCCTCCTGACCGACAACCGCATCTGGCGCCATAGGACCGAGGGGATCGGCATCATTCCCCAGTCCGACGCCCTGGAGAACGGTCTGACCGGCCCCTGCCTCCGGGCCGCCGGCATGGCCTGGGACCTTCGCCGCGATCTCCCGTACTCCTCCTACGAGGACTTCGATTTCGACATTCCCGTCCGGACGGCGAGCGACGTCCTCGACCGCTACTTCGTCCGGATGGAGGAGATGCGCCAGTCCCTGCGCATCGTCCGCCAGGCCCTCGACCGGCTTCCCGCCGGCGAGCACATCGCCAAGGTCCCGCGCACGTTGCGCATTCCCCCCGGCGAGATCTACCATTCGATCGAGGCGCCGAAAGGGGAGCTCGGCTTCTTCATCCGCTCGAACGGCACGGACAAGCCCGAGCGGGTCAAGATGCGGTCCCCGTCGTTCATCAACCTCATGTCGCTCGAGCAGATGTGCAAGGGGAACCTGTTCTCGGACATCGTCGGCGTCCTCGGCTCACTCGACATCGTCCTCGGGGAGATCGACAAGTGACCGGCAAGGCGTTCCTCTTCGAGCTGCTCATCCCGGTCATCAAGATCGTCGCCGTCATCCTCTACCCGATGATCATGGTCGTCGTCATGATCTGGCTCGAGCGCCGCGTCGTCGCCTGGATCCAGGGCCGGATCGGGCCCAACCGGGTCGGCTGGCAGGGCATCCTCCAGCCGTTCGCCGACGCCTTCAAGCTCTTCTTCAAAGAGGACATCATCCCGCGCGAGGCGGACAAGCTCCTCTTCAACATCGCCCCCATCCTGGTCATGTTCTCGACCCTGCTCGCCTTCTGCTTCATCCCCCTGGGCGAGTCGTTCCGGATCGGGACGTACACCCTTCATCTCCGCATCGCCGACAGCCCGGTCGGTCTCCTGCTCGTCCTGGGTCTCTCGTCCATCGGCGTCTTCGGGATCATCTTCGGCGGCTGGGCCTCGAACTCGAAGTACCCGCTCATGGGCGCCCTGCGCTCGGTCATCCAGATCCTGAGCTACGAGATCCCCATCGGCCTGACGGTCCTGACCGTCGTCTTCCTCAGCCGCTCGATGGACCTCGTCCGCATCGTCGAAAGCCAGCGGGAGGGCGGCGTATGGTTCGGCCTCCTCATGCCGGTGTCCTTCGTCGTCTTCTGGATCTCGGGCATCGCCGAGACCAACCGGGCCCCCTTCGACCTGCCCGAGGCCGAGAACGAGCTCGTCGCCGGCTATCACACCGAGTACTCGGGGATGAAATTCGCTTACTTCTATATCGCCGAGTACGCCCACATGGTCCTCGTCTCCTCGCTCGTCGTCATCCTCTTCTTCGGCGGCTGGCTCCCGCCCTTCCCGAGCATCAAGGCTTTCGCCTTCCTCCACTGGATCCCGGGGTTTGTCTGGTACCTGATCAAGATCATGTTTTTCCTCTACCTCTACGTCTGGATCCGGGCGACCTTCCCCCGCTACCGCTTCGACGCCCTCATCAAGCTCGTCTGGAAATGGTTCATCCCCCTGTCCCTGGCCAATTTCCTGGTCGTCGTGGCCCTGAGGTACGTGCTGTGAACAAGGTCCGCCGTTTCCTCCGGGCTTTCTTCCTGGTCGACATCGTCCAGGGCCTGTCCATCACCCTCCGCCATTATTTCGGCAGGAAAGTCACGGTCCAGTATCCCGAGGTCGTCAAATCCCTCCCGCCCCGCTTCAAGGGGATGCTCCGCCTCTTCCGCGACGAGGCGGGCGAGCCGCTCTGCATCGCCTGCAAGGCCTGCCAGCGGATCTGCCCGAGTCATTGCTTCGACATCGAAGGGGTCCGGCCGGAGGGAAGCAAGGTCATGCGGCCGACGAAGTTCGACTGGAAGCTCGACCGCTGCACCTTCTGCGGCCTGTGCGTCGAGGTCTGCCCGACCGACGCGATCCGCTTCTCCGAGACGTTCCGGATGTCGGCCCTCGGAAAGGACAAGCTCCACTTCCACCTCCCCGACATGTACCTGCGGGGAGAGGAGCTGCAGTCCCATCTCTGCTCGGGGTGCCTCAAATGATGACCTTCCCCGTCTTCCTCTTCTTCGCCGCGATCGCCGTCGTGTCGGCGGCGCTGACGATCGTCCAGAAGAACGTCATGCACAGCGTCCTCTACCTGGCCTTCACCGTCCTGGCCATCGCCGGCGTCTTTTTCACCCTCCACTCCGAGTACCTGGGCGCGATCCAGCTCCTCGTCTACGGAGGCGGGATCGTCGTCCTTTACGTCTTCGTCATCATCATCGTCAACCTGCGCGAGGTCGTCGCCGAGCGGCGGAAGCTCCTGCCCAAGGCCTTCCTCATCGCCGTGCCGATCCTCCTGGTCGCCCAGCTCGCCGCCGTCCTGATGGGGAACAAGTATTCGGCGGCCGCCGGGCTCGAGGCGGGCTTCAGCCTCACGGACCTGTCCGAAACGCTCCTGTCGTCCTACCTCGTGCCCTTCGAGCTCGCCTCGGTCCTCCTCCTGGCCGTCCTGATCGGGGCCATCCTCATCGCCCGAAAGAGGCTCACCCATGATTCCGATTAACGCCATCCTCGCCTTCGGTTTGATCATCTTCGCCCTCGGGCTGGTCGGCGTTCTCGTCCGGAAGAACCTCGTCATCATGCTCATGGCCCTCGAGCTCCTCCTCAACGGGATCAACATCATCTTCGCCGGGTTGAGCTACAAAATGAAATCTCCGCGCGGCGAGATCTTCGCCCTGTTCGTCATCATCATGGCCGTCTCCGAGGCCGCGGTCGGGTTCGCCCTGGTCCTGTCCTATTTCCGGCAGAAGAAGACCTACAACACCGACGAGCTCAACGAGCTGAAAGGCTGATGATGTTCGTCCTGATCCCGCTCTTCCCCCTGGCCGGCGTGCTGATCAACGGCCTGATCGGGATCAGATTCTTCTCCAAGCGGGCGGTTCATGCCGTCGCCGTCGGCTCGGTCGGGCTGAGCTTTCTCGCCTCCCTGGCCAGCCTGATCGGCCTGCTCCGCTCGGCGGAGCCGGTGATCGTCCGGACGCTCGCGACCTGGGTCCCGGCCTCGCTGGTCCGGCTGGCCGGAGGGGGCTCGGCGCCCTTCGCCATCGACCTGGCCTTCCGGTACGATTCGCTCGCCGCGGTCATGACCCTCGTCGTCAGCGGCGTCGGGCTCCTCATCCATATCTATTCTATCGGCTACATGGCCCACGACAAGAGCACCGCCCGGTACTTCACCTACCTCAACCTGTTCACCTTCGCCATGCTCATTCTCGTCCTGGGGGCCAACCTGGCCGTGATGTTCGTCGGCTGGGAGGGAGTGGGGCTCTGCTCTTACCTCCTCATCGGGTTCTGGTTCACCAAGGATTCGGCGGCGAACGCCGGCAAGAAGGCCTTCATCACCAACCGCGTCGGCGACTTCGGCTTCCTCCTCGGGATCGGACTGCTCATCACCCATCTCGGTACGGTCGACATCAGTCAGATCGCGGGCAAGATCGAAGCCGGGGCCCTCACCCCGGCCCTGGCCACGGCCGCGGCGCTGCTCTTGTTCCTCGGGGCGACCGGGAAATCGGCCCAGATTCCCCTCTACACGTGGCTTCCTGACGCCATGGAGGGGCCGACCCCCGTCTCCGCCCTCATCCACGCCGCAACCATGGTCACGGCCGGCGTGTACATGGTCGCCCGGATGCACGTCCTGTTCACGTTCTCCGGTACCGCTCTCGCGGTCGTGGCCTTGGTCGGAGCCTTGACCGCGGTCTACGCCGCCACGATGGGCTTCGTCCAGACCGACATCAAGCGCGTGCTGGCCTATTCGACGATCTCCCAGATCGGATATATGTTCATCGGCCTCGGCGTGGGCGCTTTCTCGGCGGGGATCTTCCATCTCATGACCCACGCCTTCTTCAAGAGCCTCCTCTTCCTCTCGGCCGGGAGCGTCATCCACGCCCTCTCCGGCGAGCAGGATATGCGGAAGATGGGCGGGCTGCGGACCCGGATCCCGCGGACGTTCCGCGTCTTCCTCGTCGGCGCGCTGGCCATCGCCGGCATCCCCGGACTCTCGGGGTTCTTCTCCAAGGACGAGATCCTGGCTTCGGCCTTCGGCTCCGGGCACTATTTCGTCTGGGCCCTCGGCCTCGCCGGGGCGGGCATGACCGCCTTCTACATGTTCCGGCTCATCTTCCTGACTTTCTATGGGAAGGAGCGGATTGAGCCCGAGGCGTCGCACCATCTCCACGAGTCGCCGAACGTCATGCTCCGGCCGCTCGAGATCCTGGCCCTGCTCTCGATCGTCGGCGGATACGTCGGCCTGCCCGCCATCCTGGGGGGCGGAAACTGGTTCGGGAAATTCCTGGAAACGAGCACCGGACTCCACGAAGGGCACATGAGCGCGGCGACCGAGATCCTCCTGATGGTCCTCTCGGTCGGCGTCGGCCTGGCCGGCATCTTCGCCGCGCACGCGATCTATGTCCGCAGGGAGGGGAGGCCGGCGGCGCGGTTTGCCGAGCGATTCCAACGGCTCTATCGCCTCGTTTCGCGAAAGTATTTCGTCGACGAGTTCTATAACGGCGTCATCGTCGGCGGGACGCTCCGCCTCGGCGCCATCGCCGCCTGGCTTGACGCTTATTTCATCGACGGCCTCGTCAACGGCGTGGCCAGGCTCGTCCGCGGCGTTTCGTCCCTCTCGATCGCTTTCGACACCCATGTCGTGGACGGGGCCGTGAACGGCGTGGGATCGCTCCACACGAGGATCTCGGCCGGGCTGCGGCGGCTCCAGACCGGGTTCATCTACAACTACGCCCTCTCGATCGTCATCGGGATTGTCGTCATCATCTCCATCGTCGTGAGCGTGTTCTAGGCAAGCGGAGGACTCTAAGGAGCGAGGACCATGACTCTCTTGGGCATACCGATCCTGACGTTCGTCACCTTCTTCCCCCTGGCCGGGATCCTGGTCGTCCTCCTTCTCCCCGGAAAGCGGGGGAAGGCGATCAAGCTTGCCGCCAACATCGTCACGGGCCTCGAGCTCCTGGCCACCCTCTTCCTCCTCACGGGGTTCAACGGCGCTTCGGGAGAGATGCAGTTTCTGGAGCGGGCCGTCTGGATCCCGTCCTTCCACGTCCAGTACCTCCTCGGGATCGACGGCATCTCGCTCCTTCTCGTGCTCCTGACCTCGCTCCTGACGTTCCTGGCCACCTTGAGCTCCTGGGCGGCGATCAAGGACCGCCTGAAGGAATACTACATTTTCCTCCTGCTCCTCGAAGTCGGGATGATCGGCGTCTTCGTTTCCCTCGACCTCGTCCTGTTCTATGTCTTCTGGGAGGTCATGCTCGTCCCGATGTACTTCCTGATCGGGATCTGGGGCGGCGAGCGCAAGCTCTACGCCGCCATCAAGTTCTTCCTCTACACCCTCTTTGGCTCGGTCATGATGCTCGTCGGCATCCTGGTCATGTATTTCCATTACGGGACGTTCGATTACATGGCCATCCTTCAATCCGGGTCGGTCCTCCCCGGGACGCTCCAGATGTGGGTCTTCCTGGCGTTCGCCCTGGGCTTCGCCATCAAGGTCCCGATGTTCCCGTTCCACACCTGGCTTCCGGACGCGCACGTCGAAGCCCCGACCGCCGGATCCGTCATCCTGGCCGGCGTCCTGCTGAAGATGGGGACGTATGGGTTCCTCCGCTTCTCGCTGCCCTTCTTCCCCGATGCGTCGCGCAAGTTCGTCCCGCTCATGATCGTCCTGGCCCTCATCTCGATCGTCTATGGGGCGCTTGTCTCTCTCATGCAGAAGGACATGAAGAAGCTCATCGCCTATTCGTCGGTGTCCCACATGGGCTTCGTCATGCTCGGCCTATTCACGTTCTCCCCCCTGGCCGTCAAGGGGGCCGTGCTCCAGATGATCAACCACGGCATCTCGACGGGGGCGCTGTTCCTTATCGTCGGGGTTCTTTATGAGCGCCGCCACACGCGGCTCATCTCCGAGTTCGGCGGGCTGTCGTCACGGATGCCCGTTTATGCGGCCGTCTTCCTGATCATCTCGATGTCCTCGATCGGCCTGCCCGGCCTGAACGGGTTCATCGGCGAATTCATGATCCTCATGGGCGCCTGGACCGTGAACTGGGTCTGGGCCGCCATCGCCGCGACCGGGATCGTCCTGGGCGCGGGATACATGCTCTGGCTCTACCAGAGGGTCATGTTCGGGAAGCTCACCAACCCGGCCAACGAGTCGCTCAAGGACCTGACCCTTCGCGAGTTCGCCACCTTCCTGCCCCTGATCATCCTGGCTTTCTGGATCGGCATCATGCCCAAGCCGTTCCTGGATGTCCTCGACAAGCCGGTCGAGAAGATCGTCCGGATCGTCAATCCCGGATACTATGAGACGGCCGCGCAGGCCCCGGTCCGTCTGCCCGCTCCCGTCCCGGCCAAAGCCGGGAGCTCCGAGGCCCGCTGATGAACTCCGCCGCGATCCTGTCCGAGCTCCGCTATCTCGCTCCCGAGATCGCCATGCTCGCCGTGGCCGCGGCGGCGATGTTCGTTCACCTGTTCTTCCCGCGGCGGGGCCGCCGCTGGGCCGGATATGTCGCCTTTGCCGGGATCGCCGCAACGTGCGGCGTCCTCCTCCTGACGCCGCAGAGCTCGGGCGTGATCATGGCCGGGACCCTCGTCGCCGACCGATTCGCCGTCTTCCTCAAGCTCACCGCCCTCGTTTCCGCCTTGTTGACGATCGGCCTGTCCTTCCGCTTCTTCGACGTCGAGGGCGGGGAGCCGGGCGAGATCTACTACCTGCTGCCGCTCGCGCTCGTCGGGATCATGGCGGCGGTTTCGTCCGCGGACCTGATCACGACCTATGTCGCCTTCGAGGTCTTCGCCATCCCCTCGTACATCCTCGCCGGCGTTTTCAAAAAGGAACGCCGCTCCGGCGAAGCGGGAGTGAAGTATTTCTTCCTCGGAAGCCTGAGCTCGGCCCTGATGCTCCTGGGGATGGCCCTGGTTTTCGGGCTCACGGGCGAGACGAGCTACGCTGTCATCTCGCGGTCGCTCCAGGACATCAACACCCATCTCGCCCTGACCGGAATGATCCTCTTCTTCTCGGGGCTGTTCTTCAAGGCCGCCCTCGTCCCGTTCCACCAGTGGGCCCCCGACGTCTACGAAGGCGCGCCGACGCCGCTCGTCGTCTTCCTTTCGACCGCGCCCAAGGCGGCCGTCTTCGCTATCCTCATCCGGTCCATGATCACGATCTTCACCGGCTTCCGGGCGGAATGGAGCCTGATCTTCCAGGGGATCGCCCTCGTGACCATGTTCTGGGGGAACCTGGCCGCCCTCATCCAGACGAACATCAAGCGCATGATGGCCTATTCGGCCATCGCCCAGGCCGGATACATCGTCATCGGCCTGGCGGCCTGGGGCGAGCTGGCCCAGACCGCAGTCCTCTTCTACCTCTTCATCTATGTATTCATGAACGCCGCCGCCTTCGGCCTGATCCTGCTTGTCCGGAAAGGGGGGACGTTCGGCGAGACGATCGACGACATGCGCGGTCTGGCCCGGCGGTCGCCGGGGGCGGCCGCGGCCATCCTGGTCGTGCTCCTGTCCCTGACCGGGATCCCGCCCACGGCCGGGTTCATGGGGAAGTATTTCCTATTCGCCGCGGCCGTGGAGAAAGGGATGTATCTCGTCGTGGTCGCCGGCGCCCTGAACTCCGTGATCTCGCTCTTTTATTATTTCAAGATCGGCCGGGCGATGTTCATGGAGGCTCCGGAGGCGTCCGCCGCGGTCTCCGCGCCGGCCCGGCGCTCGGCCTGGGCCGAGATCGTCATCGGCGTTTCCGCCGTGATCGTCCTGATCTGGGGGCTTTTCCCCTCGCTCCTCTCGGACTTCGCCGCCTCCTCCGTCCTGATCAGATTCTGATCCCAACTGGGGTCGCGTCCGATTTTTATCGAACTCGTCTGTTAAGCAGGGAAAGCGTCAGGAAAATTGAAATTTGTAGACGCGACCCCCGACGGGGCCCTTACTTCCGCTCAGGAACGATCTCGATCCAATAGCCGTCCGGGTCCTCGATGAAATAAATACCCATGGCCCGTTTTATTACACAGTTGTGACATGGGTATTGGTCGGCCAAATGCATTCTCTCATGGCCTCAATCCTTGAGCGAGGGAGGGAGACAATCGAGAAAAATGGAGTGAAATTGGATTGTGTCGCCTAGATTTATCGATATTGTCTGCTCTAAGAAAACCCGCGAAAAAATCAACGTAAAAAAGATTTGTAATTCGTTTTGAATTGACATTTTTTACGTATATCGATAGATTAAGAATAAAATCAGTAATTTACACAGGAGATAAAAGTCTTGGGGCTTTCTTCTGGTGTCCTTGTCTCTCCGATCGGGGGAAAGAGATGAGGAAAAAAATCGTTTTTTTGAGTTTTTGCCTTTTTTTAATTCTAGGCTTTGGGCTTCCTTTTGGATATCTCCAGAATGATTCGGGCCCTCGGCTCGCTCCGATAAATCCTGACTTCCTCAAGGCCATCGTAAATAAGTGGACCGGACTGTCGGCTCAGCAGCGAAATTACGGTTACTTTCCCAGTCCTGTCGATCTTTCTCATTACGTAGTAAACTATGACGCGTTAATTCGGGCGGCCTATCCAACTTCCTACGATCTGAGAACTTACGATAGAGTAACTCCGGTCAAGGACCAAGGCAATTGCGGCTCCTGCTGGGCTTTCGGAGCCTTCGGCTCGCTTGAATCGTGGCTCAAGCCGATCGAAACGTGGGACTTTTCGGAACAGCATCTGAATAAATATCATGGCTTTGACCCGGCTGAATGCGAAGGCGGAAACACGTTCATGGCCCAGGCCTATCTTGCGCGGTGGGGCGGACCCTATAACGAAAGCGATTACCCCTATCCTTACGCATCTCGAGCTCTGGCGACCGATCCGACCGTCCAGAAACATGTCCAGACGGTCGTTTGGCTGCCGAGAGCAAATTCGTTGGACAACGACACGATCAAATGGTTCTTAACGAACTACGGAGCCGTCACGGTCGATTTCTATTATGATCCGGCTTATATCGATTATACATATAAGAGCTATTACCATTTTTCTGGCAACTCGCCCAACCACGACGTCTGCATTGTCGGATGGGATAATAATTTCAGCAAAAGCAATTTCCAGGAAACGCCTCCCAGTAACGGCGCTTTTCTCTGCAAGAACAGCTGGGGCACGACAGCTCTGGAGACGGACAACGGCTATTTCTGGCTTTCTTACCGGGATCCGAGCATTAGGAATATTTGCTCATTCATCGATGCGCAAAGCCCTACGAACTACAAATATATTTATCAGTATGACCCGTTGGGTTGGACAGCCGACTTTACCGTTAACAACGCAAATTTGACAGCTTGGGCGGCCAATGTCTTTACGGCTTCAACAGACGACTCGCTCAGCGCCATCAGTTTCATTGTGAACGATAAGTGCTCGGTCACTTACTCCATCTACAAAAATCCGATAGCCGGAAATCCCACAAGCGGATTAGTCGTGTCATCGGGGACTCTGGATACGTACGCTTATGCCGGATACTACACATATAATCTTCCGGCTCCCGTCTCTCTTGCTTCCGGCGATACGTTCTCCGTTGTCATCAAGTATGCAAATAACAGCTATTTTTACCCGATTCCCTTGGAAAGAATAGTATCAGGGTACTCATCCGCGGCGACGAATGGACCCGGCCAGAGTTTTTGGAGCGAGGATGGAACGGCGTGGAATGATTATAGCGATTGGTTCCATAACAACTATAAGATGAACTGCTGCATCAAGGCCTTCACCGGAAGCGTGGCCGTCCTGACAGTGAAAACGACTGCGGCCTCTTCGATTACAACGATAAGTGCGACAAGCGGAGGGAACGTCACCTGGGATGGGGGATCGGCGATAACAGCCAGGGGTGTTTGCTGGAGTACGTCTACCAATCCCACCACGGCGGACAGCATGACGACGGGCGGAAATGGAACTGGCGCATTTACGAGTTTATTGACCGGGCTTTCGCCTGACACGACCTATCATGTCCGGGCCTATGCGACAAACAGCGTGGGGACGGCCTATGGGGATGATCTGCCTTTCACAACACTGCCGGCGATCACGGTGACCTCGCCCAATGGCGGGGAGAGCTGGGAGGTGGGGTCGAGCCATAACATCACCTGGACGACGACGGAAACGGTGGGGAACGTGAAGATCGAGTACTCGACGGACGAGGGGACGAGCTATATGACGGTCATCACGTCCACGGAAAATACGGGGAGCTATGCCTGGACGGTGCCGAATAAGATCTCAGCCAAGTGCCTGGTGAAAATCAGCCAGGTGTCCGGGGGCACGCCTTCGGACGGGAGTGATGCGGTGTTCTCGATCGTGGCGAAACCGGCGATCACGGTGACCTCGCCCAATGGCGGGGAGAGCTGGGAGGTGGGGTCGAGCCATAACATCACCTGGACGACGGCCGGGACGGTGGGGGACGTGA
>Ga0315277_10001593_pt1 | contig 32851 bp, 28 predicted proteins | sample YL17G05_15_MG_FD_203695 | JGI IMG/M metagenome (GOLD analysis project Ga0315277, IMG submission 203695) | Sediment microbial communities from Yellowstone Lake, YNP, Wyoming, USA - YL17G05_15 | ecosystem: Environmental > Aquatic > Freshwater > Lake > Sediment | place: USA: Wyoming | collected...
CTTCATGGCGGAAGCGGTCGGCCAGAATCCCTTCCTGCTCAAAGAGGTGTTGGGGCATCAGCGGATCACCACGACGGAGCAGTACTGCCACCCTGATGCGCCAGTGATCGCGTTGCCGTTTGATCTCGATGTGCAGAGGGGTGGACGGTCGGGGTGGACGCCCAAAGAAAAACGCCTCCTCGCGGAGGCGTAAGTTAAGTGTTCTGAGTGGTGGGCGATCGCGGGATTGAACCGCGGACCTCCGCCATGTCAAGGCGGCACTCTATCCAGCTGAGCTAATCGCCCACCGTGATGACTAAGAATATCGCACTTGGTGAGCACCAATTTCAAGCGGAAAAAGCGCCTGCCGACCGATCGAACTTGCAGCTCTTGTTCTTTTATTTTATGGCCGGCATTCTCACCGTCGCCAGTGTGATCCCTGCGATGATATTGAAAAAGCGCCGCAAGAAGAAAGAGTTGGTCGAGTTGCGAAGCGGAAATGTGTAACACCAAAGGCCGTTTCGCTTCCGGCGCCATGAGGTGTTCGAAAACCCTGATCGTTCCGGCGGTGGCGCCTGAAAATGCCGGCTTCCGCCGGCGCAACGCTCGCACGTGGCGCCGGAATCAATTGGAAAATCGCCACGGCGGGAAACAGAGCGAACGCATTCTGGATTGATCCAAAGACGGGCAAGCCGGTTTCGATTGGCAGTTTCTCCAACACGGGAGTGCAATCGTTCTCGACACCCGATGGATGGGAAGATGCCCTCTTGATCCTGGAAGCGACTCGCAATATGATGTAGCCGCCGATGTAAGCCGGCGGACCAAACACTGCCAGCAACCGAAATATCCGCCGCCTTACGTCGGCGGCTGCGCGCCAGTACGGACCGTCCGTTGGGAAGCGAAGGCTTCGTCACCCGGCTCGAAGGAATCCTCGACCCCATTCTCCACCGGAGGAAACCAGGTCCAAAACCGCCAGAACCACCGAATTGAGCATGGTGTCCCCAGAGTTAATTCGGAGATCACGTTGACCACCGGTCGAATGATTGTGGAACAAATGATTGTGGGACAACTTCCTTAGGGCGACGAAATCACTTGACGATGGAGCGGGCATTGGCCATGAACCTTCCGAAGACGGTCGTACATCACTAAGATACTGTGTAGCGGGGCGGCCTTGTGGAATAGGAGGAACAGATCAACACTTCTGTGTCATCACGGGTCCGCTCTGCAGGAGGCATAGAATGGCTGACCAATCTCAGGGAAGGCTGGATCCCAAAACAAAGATTGACATCCTATTAAAGGAGTACGAGACACTCCGGAACGAGATCCAGGTCAGGATCAACAACAGATTCACGATATTCGGTCTTTTTGCGGCCACTGGCACCTTCACGGCTACGCAGTCCCGCACGCTCCTGAATTGGATCATAGCAAGTCTATTCGTGATGTCGCTTCTTGTCCTTTGGTGGAGACTAGGTTACCTGATAAAGAGATGCTCTTCCCGCATCGCCGAGTTAGAACAGTTGGTCAACGAGCTCGCTGGCGAAGAACTACTCGCATGGGAGGGCCGGGTGGCCAAAGTGGGCCTCTTCCATAGAATCTACCGTGACCCCCCCAAGGCGTGAAGCAGCCTGTTGCTCTTTGGCTGCCCGTGGGGGCAGCATGGGGTGGACACCACCGACACGGCGTTCTGAGAAGTAGATCTGGTGCGCATTGGGCCACTGCTCGACCGGGCGAAGGATTGGGAGCGGTTTCTGCGGTTGGCGGAAGACGAAGCGGCGTTGAATGCGATGCGGCTGCACGCCAGTACGGGCCGTCTGTTGGGAAGCGAAGGCTTAGTGACGCGGCTCGAGCGAATCCTTGTGCGCATTCTCCACCGGAGGAAGCCAGGTCCAAGACGGCCAGAACCGCCGAGTTGAGTAGGGTGTCCCGAATGGCACTAACTTAAGCCCCTTGGGTCGTTTCGAGCGGACATTCTCGCTACCGGAGGCCTTACCCCCGACAACTCAGCCTTGCGAATTGGCTCGATTTCCTGTGCATTCTGGCGGAGTCTATGCTCGTCGTATTACTCATGAAGGATTGAAATTGCTTGTTTTATGCCTTAAGTTAGTGCCATTCTAGGGTGTCCCCGGAATTCAAGACTACTTGGGTAGACAAAGAAATGCTCATGGGAAGTATTGGTCTCACTGGAAGATGCCACCGTTTGATGGCGAAGGCGAACGTCCTGAAGCGCTTGCAACCCGAGACAGCCGCTGAGCTCGATGCTCTGCTTCCCTCCATTCTCGATAAAGCCTTCAAAGGAGAACTCTGATGGCTGCGGAGCTCAGCCCGAAATCCAGAAGCGTACTGGAATTGCTCGCCAAGGGCCATTCCTATGATCAACTGATGCGCGAAGACCCCTCATTGAGCTACTTCGACCTAGCGCAAGCCGCCTCGGAGGCCCTGAGTGTCAGTCAAAAAGGGGGGACCGCCAAGCCCTATACCGCTCGTTTGGCAAAGATCAAGGAAAGCTATCCTCGCGCTTACGAAAGGTGGACTCCCGCCGAAGAATCTGATCTTCGCAGGATGTTTGAGGCCGGGGACTCGCCAAGGTGCATCGCACGAGCACTGAAGCGACAGCCAAGCGCACTCCGAACCCGGCTGGTCAAGTTGGGTCTGATCGCACCCAATGCGGGAGGAGACACAAAGTCTGAATAGGCCATGAACCTGCGATGCAGCACTTCAGATCTTGGCGCATGGAGATGACACAATGGAACCTCGGCACGTTGACGATACGGATTTCGGACAAAGAGTTCGACTACTCAGGCTCCTGGTTCGTCGGGCAAGCGAAACGGGGCCGGGGGCTGCCTTCACGCTTTCGGCCGAACAAGCCAAAGCAGAGGTGAGTCTGAGCCCCGAGGACCTTGACCGCGCAATGAAGGCGTTCGAAGATGCCGGCTGGGTGGAGTCTGTCGCAACGATGGACGGAAAGGGTGGCACCTTTGACGTCTCTCACATCGGTGATGAGGCCCACGCGTATTTGAATAAAGCTGAGGGCCGGTATCGGCGGCTAGCAATTCTCGGTCGCCTATATGAGAAATTCCGAGAAGCCAAGGACATCGGACTCGCTGCTGGCGTCGAAACACTCAGTCTTGTGCCGCTCTTGCCGGGTACCAGCGAGGCAGAACTCATTGAGGAGATTCTGCTGCTCGAGGACGAAGGACTTGTTTCAGGATTCAAGACAGCGGAAGCGATCTACCCAATATTCATACATATTACAGCCGCGGGCATCAGGCAGTATCGCGATATGCAGACGGAAGTGGCATTCCCGATGGCTGTAATCCACTCTGATGATCTTTTCGAGCAGAATAATCATCCGGACACACCCAATGCGGTTTTCATAGTCCATGGCCGCAGCGAGTTGTGTCATGAGATTGCGCGGTTCATAGAGAGCGATCTTAGACTGCGCCCGATAATACTGGAGGAACAGCCCAATCTGAGCCAGACCGTGATCGAGAAGTTCGAGAAACATGCAACGGAAGTCGGATACGCAGTCGTCCTGCTGACGCCCGATGACAAAGGCTGTCTAGCTCCAAAGTGGCCAGATGGGGCCAGACTGCGTGCAAGACAAAACGTCATTTTCGAGCTCGGGTACTTCTTTGCGAAGCTCGGTCGCGACCGGGTAGCGTGCTTGAAGACGGAGGAGACCATAGAGGATCCTTCGGACGTCGTGGTTACATACATATTCAAAGATCCTCACGGCGGATGGAAGGAGAAACTGCGAAAGGAACTTCAAGAGGTCGGCATATTGAAGACCTGAACCGCATCGATTCCAGGGACACCGTACTTGATTCTCGACAAGGAGGACGCGGGCGCGCTCGGAATCCGCGCATAGCAAGGCCGGCGCAGCGTGGTTTCCTGAACCCCTGAGCCACCTTTCCACCTTGCCGCTGACTGCGTCTTTATGCGCGCGCGAGTTGCCGCGCATGAGTGATTTCATGTTTCTGAACGTGCCGCACTTGCGACGCCTCGACCGTCGCCACAATGCTGATTTCCCCACTCAAAGACACGAATTCCACCTCATAGGCGCGGCCATCGCCATACACATGAACGACCGTCCCCACGTCCCCAGCCTCCAGGCCAAGGGTTGACAGGTTTGCCGTCAAGACCACTCGGTCATGTTCGTGAATCATTATCCCATTTGCTCCATCCGTCCGGATCGTCCGGGCGTAGCAGATAATCAACGATCTTTCTCTCCGTCACAATAGCGTTCTCGATATTCGGCAGCCGCACGCACTTCACCTCGTCAACGTAACAGTTTCGCAAGGCAACTGTGTGAAGTCAACCTTGAATTCCGGGGATTCCGGGGACGCCGTACTTAATTCTTGACTGGGGGCACGTGGTCGCGCACGGAATCTACGTAAGGCAAGGCCGGCGCGAGTGGCAGCGCCGGGAACGCGCCGTGCGGCGACTGTGCCCCGTGTAGTAAAGTGCGGACGTGAGGCAGCCGCTCAGGAATGACCCGGCAAAGGAGTGAACCATGAAGATCGTGATTGCTTTCTGTGCAATTGCAATCGCCGCAGCGTTTGGCTTGGGATCGGCGCAAGCGGCCGGCGCTCAGGCGGCGTCAACGGACAGATCGGCGGGCAAGGCAGCGGCGAAATTCCTCTCCACGGACAAGGACAGAACCATCGCCCTTGACACGGATGCGCACCTTGTCGGTTGGTGGAAATTCGATGAGACTTCCGGCAAGAGCGCCGCGGATTCTTCGAAGAAAGGCCACCCCGGCATTCTCGAAGGCGGTTTGTCATTTGAGACGCATTCGGCGCCCGGCCGGATCGGAACCGCCATCAATCTGGACGGGAAAGACGCTTGTGTCAAAATCGCGGGATTCAAGGGCGTAAGCGGGACGCAGCCCCGCACCGTTGCGGCCTGGATCAAGACGGCCAGGCCGTCGGGAGAGATTGTCTCCTGGGGGCTCAACGATTTCGGCAAGATGTGGACGATGAGTTTCATCCGGTCGCGCGTCGGCGTGACGCCCAAGGGCGGGTATCTGTACATGAAGGCCGGGGTCCACGACAACGCATGGCACCACGTGGCGGTGACGGTGCGGGAAGCCTCCCCGCCGAACCTTCACGATGACGTCAAACTCTACAAGGACGGAGTGCCGGCGGAAATTGACGACATCGGACTTCTGGACCTCTGGCCGATCGAAACCGGAGACAAAGAGGACGTTAAGATCGGACAGCGATACAAGGGCCTTATTGACGACCTCCGCGTTTACGATCGCGCGCTCTCGGATGATGAAATCAAAGCCTTGTCCAATCCGGAGAGCAAGGATCCATCAACCAGTCTTAAGGAGAAAGGAAAGGAATGATGAAGAAGCGACGAGAAACCCGGCGCGAGTTTGTGCGCGACACCGCAATGGCGGCAGCCGGTTTGGCTGCGGGACTTAGTGGTCTAGCCGGCCAAAGCGCCCAGGCCGCTGCAGATCAGGGGGGCGATACGTCGAAAATCCTCAACTACAATCCCAACATGGAGTATCGCAGACAGGGCAAGACGGGCCTGATGGTCTCGGCCGTCTGCCTGGGCGGACACTCGCGGAGCAACGACCAGGAACGCGCCGAGATCGTCGCCCGGTGCATTGACGCGGGGATCAACTACATTGATGCCTGCACCGACGGCGAAGTGATACGGGACGCCAAAGCTCTCAAGGGACGGCGCAACAAAATGTATCTGGCGCTGTCGCATTGCGGCAACGAAGCGCGCAACGAGAACTACCGCACGGCGCCGAAGCTGCTGGAGTCGCTCGATTCGGTGCTCAAAGACTCGAATCAGGAGTACACCGATCTGTGGCGCATTACCTGTTTTGAACCCGGCGGCCGGCACACGTTCGACACCTCCTGCGAGATCGTCGAGGCGCTGGAGACGGCCAAGAAGCAGGGGAAAGCCCGGTTCATCGGATTCTCCTCACACGACCGCCGCTGGATCAAGTTCATGATCGAGTACTTCCCCCAAATCGACGTCGTTTGCTTTCCTTTCACGACCATGAGCAAGACCGCTCCGAAAGACAGTCTTTTCCCGGCGCTGAAGAAGTGCGACGTGGGCGCGTTCGGCATCAAGCCGTTCGGGGCGGGGTCGCTGTTTCAGGGGGACCAGGAAGGAGATCTCAAGCGGGCACGCCTGGCCATTCGATACATTCTGGCCACGAACACCGTCATTCCCATTCCCGGCATGAACAGCGTGGCCGAGGTGGACAACGTGGTCAAGGCCGTGACGGAACGCCGCCAGCTGGACCTGAAAGAGAAGGCCGAGATCCGGAAAGCGAGCGATAAAATGTGGGCCAACTTGCCCAGCCATTATGAGTGGTTGAGGAACTGGGAGTACGTCTGACCGGCAGACGATGCACTCATTGGCCGTCACGGTGCAGGAGCAACAGCGCCTTCCGTCCAACTCATGTCTCAACGGAATGGGAAGAAGATGAGATATGTTTTTTTGTTGTTTGCTGTAGCCGCAGCAGTCGCTGCCGGCATGGGCTGCGAGAAAACAAGCGCTGAACGGGCGGCCACGACCAACGAGCCGGCGACGGTATCGTCAACGTCCACGGCCAGCCCAAAAACCGCCGCTCAGGCCAAGCCAAAGGCGCCGAAGAAAGGCGAACCCCTGCTTCTCCTCGACAAGGGCCCGGAAGACAAGCCTTCGACAGGGCCCGTAGCGGACAACAGTCGCTGCCACGTTTGCCACCTGAATTTCGAACAGGAAGAGATGGCGCTGATCCATGCGCGGGCCAATATCGGCTGCGCAAAGTGCCATGGCCCATCGGACGCCCACATCGCCGACGAATCCTGGGCCTCGGGCGGAAACGGCACGGCGCCGGACATCATGTTCCTCCCGGACAAGATCAATCCGTCCTGCATGGAATGTCACCCCGGGGAGAAGCTCAACGCCGACACCCGCTGCCTTTTTTGGGCCGGTGCGAGCGACAAGAAGTACTGCACCGATTGCCACGGCAAGCACCGCATGGCCAGTCGCAAGTGCAAATGGAAGTAGGCCTGCCAATGGCTGGGGAATCAAACATCCCCATGACGTTTTCGGTAGGAACAGATTCTGGAACCCATGAACGCATACACCCACAGATCACGAGGACAAAAATGAGAATGAGACCCTTTCCGGCATCGCTAGCCGCGGCCGCGATCTCGTTGATGCTCAGTGCTCAGATCATGGCTGCACAGCCAGGGGTTCCCGACCTGACTCGAGGCGGGCAAAGAGACGATAGGCATGACTGGACCTTGGGGCCGACCGGCGCGCGGGGCTGGATCTGGGGCTGGAATCTGGAAACTACTGATGCGCGCCAGATCCTGATCACCAAGGTGGAGAAAGCATCGCCGGCTGATGGCGTGCTGGAAGTGGATGACGTAATTCTGGGAGTGAATGGCAAGCCGTTTGACAGCGATGCGCGCAAGGCTTTTGGCCGGGCGATTACGGAAGCCGAAAAAGCGGAAAACAAGGGCATCCTGAAACTGATTCGCTGGCGCAAGGGTGCACAGGAAGAAGTATCGGTCCGGCTCAAGGTAATGGGCAGTTACAGCGACACCGCGCCGTTTGACTGTCCCAAGTCACAGATCATTCTCGAACAGGGTTGCCGCTACCTGGCCGACCATGGTCCCGGTGACGGCATTGTGGGCGAGGTCAATGCCATGGCCCTGCTGGCAAGCGGCAGGCCGGAGTTCCTCGACAAGGTGAAGGCGCTTGCCCGCAAGGTTGGCCCTCCAAATCTTAATCTGCGAATGTCGGCTGGCATGGCCGGTTGGGAGTGGGGCTACGCCAACTTGTTTCTGACCGAATACTATCTGGCCACGGGAGACGAGTATGTGCTCCCTGCAATCAGGGAGTATTCGACGATGATTGCCAGGGGACAGAGCGCCGTTGGCACGTGGGGCCATGGGATGTCGTTGCCTTCCTATAAAGGCGCACTCGGCGGGTATGGCGCCATAAACCAAGCCGGGCTGGGCTGCTGGTTGTCAATGGTGCTCGCGCAGAAGTGCGGGATTAAGGATGTGGAAATGCAGACGGCGGTGGACAAGTCACACGATTTTTTCCGTTTCTACATTGGCAAAGGAAGCATCCCGTACGGGGATCATCCGCCCTTCTGGGATCTCCATGACAACAACGGGAAGAACTCATTTGCGGCGGTGGCTTTCGATCTCCTGGGCGACCAAGTGGGCACGCGCTTCTACTCCCGGATGGCTGCGGCGTCCTACGACGAGCGGGAATACGGCCATACGGGCAACTTCTTCAGTTACCTTTGGGGTCCGCTCGGGGTGGCCCGCGCCGGCCGTGAGGCCGTGGCCGCCTATCTGAAAGAGCAGCGCTGGTATTATGACCTGGCCCGGCGCTGGGATGGCAGTTTCGTTTACCAGGGGGGTGCGGGCGCGAGCGATTCCTACACGGACTGGGACATGACCGGCGTTTTCGTGCTGGCCTATGCGCTGCCGCTTCAGAAGCTGCATATCACCGGCAAGGGCGTAGGCAAGGCGAATGAGCTCACGGGCAAGGAACTGCAGGCGGTGATTGAGGACGGCAGGGGCTTTGACAACTGGCATCACAAGGACTGCTATGATCCAAAGAGTGAAGAGGAACTTCTGAAATGCCTGAGTAGTTGGTCGCCAACGGTGCGCTACCGGGCCGCGAACGCATTGGCCAGGAAACGGGGCAACTTCGTTCCGCCGCTCGTCGGCATGCTGGGAAGCGAGAATCTGAATGCGCGCTATGGGGCTTGCCAGGCCCTGGAATACCTGAGAGACCGGGCAGCCCCGGCCACGGATGATCTGATAATGCTGCTATCCCACCGTGACCTATGGCTTCAGATCCGGGCGAGCTATGCCTTGGCGGCCATCGGCAAACCCGCGCGCAAAGCCGTGCCTGTTTTGCTGAAGTTGGCTCTATACGAGGACAAAAACGATCCCCGGGAAATGAGGCGTCGCTATCTCTGTCTGGCCTTGTTCCTGAGCGGGTACGTGGATAACGCTCCCCGGCGGGGATTGCTCGCCGATTCGCTGGAGGGTGTGGACCGGGAGTTGCTCTATCCGGCAGTCAAACGGATGCTCAGGGTGGAGGATGGCCTGGCGCGATCGCAACTGGCCTCCGTTTACGCCAAGCTGAGCGATGAAGAACTCGAGCAACTATGGCCGGACATTCTGCGCGCCGTGGAGAGACCGGCTCCCAGCGGAGAAATGTTCGCGGACGGAATCCGCCTGGCCGGGGTGGAACTGATGGCCAAACATCACATCACAGAAGGCATGCGGGCCTGCCTCGATTACGCGAAGAACCAGAACCCATGGGCCAGCGAGAACCGGATGTGGGAAATCATGAAAGCGTTGAAAAGCTACGACGCCGCCGCGCGGGAATCTTTGCCGGAACTCAAAGAGTTGATGACGTTCTGTAGAAATGAACGGGATTTCCCCGACGACTGCAAAAAGAAGAAGACTGCCGCCGTGGAGGATGCCATCAAGGCCATCGAATCGGCCAAAGACCGACCGCAACTGCGCAGTATAGCGCCGTTGCTGCCCAAAGGTAATCGCAGCAAGTGACAGGAGATCTCATGAAGAATTACATCGCAAGCCCGATCGTTCTCACGACAGCCGCGCTGCTGGCGCTATCGCATCTGGTCCTTGCCCAGCAGGCAGACCAGGGCAAAACCCCAAAGCAGGCAGGCAAGAGCCCCGTGAAGGTCTTCATTCTGGCCGGCCAGTCGAACATGGAGGGCCAGGCCGTCGCTGACCTGGATGGCAAGGACTACAACGACGGCAAAGGGACGTTGAATTTTCTGATGCGCGACCCGGCGAAGGCTGCGCTCTTCAAGTATCTCAAGGACGACAAAGGCCAGTGGACGGTGCGCGACGATGTATGGGTGCGCTACAAGCCGGAGAATGGGCCTGCAAAGGCGGGGCCGCTCACGCTGGGGTTCACCGTTTACGGCGGGCGGCATCACTTTGGGCCAGAGTTGCAGTTCGGCCACGTCTTGGGCAACCACCTCGCCAACCAGGTCCTGCTCATCAAGACCGCCTGGGGCGGCAAGAGCCTTTACCAGGACTTCCGGCCACCAAGTTCCGGCGGCGCGGTCGGGCCTTACTACGAGAAGATGATCGAGCAGATTCACGAAGCCGTGGCCAATCTCAAGGACAGTTTCTCCGGCTACGATGGCGGTGGCTACGAACTGGCTGGCTTCGTCTGGTATCACGGCTGGAACGACGGCTGCGACCCGAAGAATGCGGTGCCCGAATACGAGCGGAACCTGGTGAACTTCATCAAAGACGTGCGCAAGGATTTGAACGCGCCGCGTCTGCCGTTCGTCATCGGCGAACTGACCGGCCCGTGGGTGCAGGCCCCAGGCGAGTGGGCGACGCTCCGCAAAGCCCAGGCCGCGGCGGCGACGCGACCGGAGTTCAAGGGATCGGTGCTGTTCGTCGAAACCCATGACTTTGTTCGCAAGCCCGAGGACTCTCCCAACCCGGGCCATGGCCATCACGAATTTGGCAATGCCGAAACCTATTTTCTGGTCGGCAATGCCTTGGGCGAAGGGATGAAAAAGCTTTGCCCCGCGCCGGCGGCGAAGTAAAACGCGAAATTGAAAACCACAATTTACCCTAAGTGCATCTGTTCATAAATACGGTAACGCATGGAGGGATGTGAAATAGACTTCTTGGACAGGATAACAGAATGCACAGGATCGAGCGCCGGGGCCAAGACAGTGTCCAGTAGATCACCGGTTGAGGCCCGCGTTTTCGGGAAGAAGCCCAAAGAGCCCGCCGTCCGGCAGGTGCGATCATCGCGTGTGATTGCCGCTTCCGTGAAAGCAGGGCCCGGGGGTTTCGGAGAATTGGCAGATAGCTCTTGAGTCTCTACGAGTCGAGGGCGAAAGGCAAGAGACCGCGATGATGAACAGGATTCGAGAATCCGGTCTATCCTGTTATCCTGTCGGAAAGAATACGTCACCGAACCTATGAGCAAGAGCACTAAGACCCAGGACATCCACCATGAAACCCCGAACATCCACCCTATTCACCCTCGCCGCCCTGCTGCTCGCTTCGCCAGCCTCGCTGCACGCTGCCGAGAACCCCGCCGTCGTCACGCCTGCCGCCGGTGGTGGCGATGGGCAAAACCTCTGCCGCGCATCCACCTACCGCGGCTGGAAGAGCCTGATGTCTGCCGGCAACGGCGTCGAGTTGCAGAGCGTGCCGCAGTCCACACAAAAAGCTATCCTTCAGAATTGGGGAATGTCCTGCTCAAATTCGGCTTGACGCGCCACCGCCGTTTGAATTATTCTCACAGCCCAAGGTGAGTAGTGGCATATAGCGGGAGCGGTCTGTCCGAGGGGGATTTCGCCTGAAGGGCTGCGAGCGGTTGCGCATCCAAGACGCCGATTTTGCGCGCAACGAAATCCTTGTCCGAGATGGCGAGGGGGGCCAAGGAGCCATGCGGGACGTGGTCGCGAAGGCAGGTTTGACCATGCGGGCCACGTGCCACACTTTCCGGCATAAGATGCCGTGATAAACCGCTGGATGGAAGGCAACCAACGGGAGATAAAGGGATTGGCGGGCCTCTGGCAGGCCTTTCAACGGCGCGTTATGCGGTCAGAAAAACGAAACTCCGCATCTTATGCGGATCAATCTAATTATTGTTCGGCAGACTAAGATGAGGCGATTCGTGAGATTCCGACGTAAGCGCCCTAACCTCGCCGAGGCCGAGGAGTGGCTGAGGCGGGGTTACGGCGCTGTTATGACTGCCTCCGACTACGTATCGGTTGAGGAACGAAAGCAGCGGCTCGAGAAGCTGGACACCGATGTCCCAACTATGCTGCGGACCGAACTCGCGAGGGTTCGGAGCCTTGACCTCGTGATTCTGAAGTGCCACTTGCTCTTGGAATTCATGCTCAATCAGTTTATCGATCTGACGGCGCCTACTGAGGGTGCTCTTGAGGACGCCCGTCTCACGTTTAAGCAGAAGCAGGCCGTCGTCCACATGCTTGGCTTGCCCGCGATCCCACTGTTTCTGCCGAGTCTCGACCTCCTCAACACGATCCGGAACCAAGTCGCACACACCTTGGCTCCCGACCGCGGCCTCACCGACAAGCTGATCGGTATGAACTCCGAGGATCCGGACGAGATCCAGAACCTGACGGACGCCAAGCGCGTCACCGCCCTCAAGCAGATCACTCGTTTCTACTGCGGGATGATCGTGGGTGTGATCGACGCAAGACACGAGTCCGAATTCCACGAGGAAGCCACCGAACAACGCGCTCCAGCGGACGGCGCTGCGCGCCGCCGCTGACCGCGAGCGACAGGCAAGACATGAAGAAAGAGCCCTCCTTAAGATCGGTCCGTGACGAGTTTGATTCTGGCATTCAGTCCGCGGTGCAGCTATACTGCGCCGCCGAAAAGGACGCCAGGGGCCATTGGCACGCGATCACAGGATGGGCAGGGCTCTATCCAGGACACGCTCGCCGCATTGTTGCCCTGGCCTTCATGCAAATGGTTATCGCGTGGGAAGAATTGGTTGAGGGCAGCCTGATCAGATACTTGGCCGGAGCCCCAGCGCCAAGCGGCTATAGGCCCCGCCTGCGGATTGGCCCAGCCAAGTCGCTAGCCCACGCTTATCAGCTTATTTCAGGCAATCCGAAGTTCGAAGCATCCAAGCATTTTCTTTCGTGGGATTCATGGGGCAGTTTTGTCGACACTGCGGCTCTGTTTCTCGAGGGTGCCGAGCCATTTTCGAAGCTCACGCCGCTCCAGCGAGAGCGGCTGCACGACGCCAAGAAGATCAGGAATCGAGTTGCGCACTTCTCGCAGAAAGTCCGAAAGGATTTTGCCCAGATCGCCAAGAAGCACCTCGGCATCCCCGAGAACGGCAAGCTCAAGCAGGGATATGATGTCGGGCAGCTTCTGGTCGACGAATCATCCAAGGGATTTGGGAAGGTGAAGAAGGGGCCATACTTCATTCACTACGCGAATTTGATGCTCGCTATTGCTGATATTATCTGCCCGCCAAAAGAGCCGAAGCAGAGCATGGAGGGCGACTCCGCGTAGCGCGCGCCGCTTCACTCTGCCCGTCACTCGGAGTACCTCATCCGCATCGTTAGACCATGGCCAAGGCCATTTCCATGTGGCCGGGCAAGACCGCACTGTCATCGAACTCCTCGCGGGTTTCCTTGGATTTCCTCGGCTCCACTAGACAATCCTCGCACAGAAGAACGACCGCGGCCTGCTCGAACCACAAGAGTTTAACGCCCTCCCAGAATTTGTCGCCGAAGGAGGCGCAGCCGATTTTGGGTTTTCGATTTTCGGCCCCTTTCGGGCATCTTGGGTAAGGCCAGCCTTGCGGGTGCTTGAAAAATGGAGTGCCGGCGGCTCGCCGTTGTTCTAACCGTTGCTCGGACCCAGTTCTCTCCCTTGCGGCCACGATTCGTTCCCCGACAGAGTTCGAAAACACCGGCGGGCCGCCGGCGCTCCATCTTGGTTGCGCTCTCACGGCAGCGATCGGGGCCGCAGTCGGCAATACCCACAATTCCCGAAAGGGCCGATTTTCGATTTCAGATTTCCAAGCGGCGCTCGCGGTGCTGGCAGAATGCCATGTAGTGGGAAAAGCAGCCCTTGAAAAAACGTAGCTTCTATGAAGAGAGGTATGTAGTTCCCACTTTAGTGGGGTTCTTGAGTTCTCGCGGTCCGGTTTACCAAAAACCAAAAGCCCCACTAAAGTGGGAACTACATACAGAAGCCCCACTGAAGTGGGAACTACATACAAAAGCCCCACTAAAGTGGGAACTACATACAGAAGCCCCACTGAAGTGGGAACTACATACAAAAGCCCCACTGAAGTGGGAACTACATACAGAAGCCCCACTGAAGTGGGAACTACGAACTTGGGTTTTCGTGAGTTTCCGAGCGGCGCAAAGTGCCATGAAGGCTCCGGCAAAATCACCCACTCCCGTTTTTCAACTGCGGAAGTTGGGCTATGGTTTCTCGATCCGAATCGTCTGGGCGACGGGGGCGGCGGTCTTCACCAGCGGTTCGATGGCGCTGCCGAACTGATAGGCGACCACCTTTACTACGATTGACCTGCCTTGGATCACCGGTAGATCACGACGAGAAAGACTACCGCCTCTCCTTTGCCGATGTTGACGATGGCGTGGGGTGTGTCGGCGCGGTAGTTGGCCGAGTCGCCCGGGTTCAGTTCCTCCCCATCGCCGGCCGACTCCACCCGCACACGCCCCTTCTGCGCGGTAAGGAATTCGCGCGTGCCGGAATAATGGGGAGCGCTCTGCAATGCGCCGCCCTGCTGGAGGCGGACTTCGTAGAATTCCACGTCCTTTTCCAGGTTCAGCGGCGAAAGGGTGCGGATTGTGGAGTTTTTGTCAGACCGATAATGGTAGGCCCGGTCGTCCGCCCGAATGACCGTCACGCTCGGGCTTGCTCCCGGCACCTCGACGAGTTCGCCGACGGACATTCCGAAGGCGCGCGCGATGCGAAATGTCACGGCCAGGGTGGGATTGGCCTTGGCGCGCTCGATCTGGCTGAGCATCGAGCGGCTGACGCCCGACGCCTTGGCCAGCGCGTCGAGGGACCAGCGACGCTCCTGGCGAAGCTGTTTCAGCCGGCGGCAGAGGTGGCTGCTCACCGCGTCGGCGCGGGGCAGAGTTTTGGCCACGGTGCGACGGATTTTCATTTTGTTCGGCGCCCTCATTTGTTCAATATAGTGAATTTTCTTCTTGCATAATGTAAGCCTTCATGCAATATCCTGCCCGCTATGTTCGGGATAATGGATATGCACCAAACGGCGCAAAGTTGGCAGGGTTAGTGGGCCGTGTCAAGCAAACAGATTCGACTGCCGGAGCGAAAACATGAAAGCATTGGTCAAGAGCAAGTCGGAATCCGGCCTCTGGCTCCAGGACGTGCCGGAGCCGGCCATCGGCATCAACGACGTTCTGATCAAGATTCACAAGACCGGCATCTGCGGCACCGATCTGCACATTCACGAGTGGAATGCGTGGGCGCAGAGGACCATCCCGGTGCCCCTGACGGTCGGCCATGAATTCGTGGGCGAGATCGTCGGGGTGGGCGCCAACGTGATGGACTTCCATCGCGGCCAGGTGGTCAGCGGCGAGGGGCACGTCGTGTGCGGGCGCTGCCGCAATTGTCTGGCGGGACGGCGGCACCTCTGCGCCGACACCAAGGGAATCGGGGTGAACCGTCCCGGGGCGTTTGCCGAATACCTCGCGCTGCCGATGACGAACGTGTGGGTCCACGCCAACGGCATTGACCGAGACGTGGCCGCCGTCTTCGATCCGTTCGGCAACGCGGCACATGCGGCGCTCTCGTTCCCCGTGCTGGGCGAGGACGTGCTCGTGACCGGCGCCGGCCCCATCGGCATCATGAGCGCTGCCATCGCCAAGCATGCCGGCGCGCGTTACGTCGTCATCACCGACCTGAACTCCTACCGCCTCGATCTGGCGCGACAGCTGGGCGTGACCATGGCGGTGGATCCGCGCGAAAAGCCGCTGAGGCAGGCGCAGCGAGAACTCGGCATGAAAGAGGGGTTCGACGTGGGACTGGAAATGTCCGGCAGCCCAGAGGCTTTTCGTGACATGCTGGCCAACATGGCGCACGGCGGCAAAATCGCCGTGCTCGGCATCCCCGGCCAGGAGATGGCCATTGACTGGAACACGGTGATCTTCAATATGCTCACGATCAAAGGCATCTATGGCCGCGAGATGTATGAGACCTGGTACAAGATGACGGTGATGCTGCAGAGCGGGCTGGACATCCGGCCGGTCATCACGCACCGGCTACACTACACGGAGTTTGAGAAGGGTTTCGAGGTCATGAAGAACGGCCAGTCGGGAAAGGTGATTTTGGACTGGACCGAAAACTGAACCCACAAACCGACACCGAGTAGCGCAAGGCGATTCATGGGAATGTTGGTTCGGCGGCGGAGAAACAGTCATGTATGGCAAACTTCAAGAGCATCTGGCGAAGCGGCTGAGCGAAATCCGCGCGACCGGTCTCTACAAATCCGAACGTGTCATTCAGACTCCGCAAGGCACCTACGTGCGCGTCGGCGACGGCCAGCCGGTGCTCAACTTGTGCGCCAACAATTACCTCGGTCTCGCCCAGCATCCGGAGATTCGCCAGGCCGCGCATGAGGGGCTCGACCAATGGGGCTATGGCCTGGCCAGCGTTCGTTTTATTTGCGGCACGCAAACGCCGCACAAGTTGCTCGAGCGCCGGCTCAGCGAGTTTCTCGGCACCGACGACACGATCCTTTACACTTCCTGCTTCGATGCCAATGGCGGATTATTCGAGACGCTGCTCGGTCCGGAGGACGCCGTGATCTCCGACGAGTTGAACCATGCGAGTATCGTGGACGGGATCCGACTGTGCAAAGCGCAACGCTTCCGCTACGGCAACAACGACATGGCCGATTTGGAGACGAAGCTGAGGGAAGCAGCCGGCGCGCGCTTCCGACTCATCGCCACCGACGGGGTGTTCAGCATGGACGGCTATGTCGCCAACCTGCCGGCCATCTGCGACCTGGCCGATAGACACGGCGCGCTGGTTATGGTGGACGACTCGCACGCCGTGGGGGTTTTGGGCGAGCGTGGTCGCGGCACGCACGAGCACTGCGGCGTAATGGGCCGTGTGGATGTCCTCACCGGCACGATGGGCAAGGCGCTGGGCGGCGCCAGCGGCGGTTATACCAGTGGACGCCGGGAGATCATCGAGTATCTGCGGCAGCGCTCGCGGCCCTACCTGTTCTCCAACACACTTGCGCCCGCCCTCGTGGCCGGTTCGCTCAAAGCGCTGGAATTGCTGGCCCACTCCACCGAACTGCGAGACCGCCTGACCGCCAACACCAAGTTCTTCCGCGACGGGATGGTCGAACTCGGCTTCCACGTTCTGCCGGGCGAACATCCCATCGTGCCCATCATGCTCGGCGAGGCGGCGCTGGCCACGCGATTCGCCGATGCGATGCTCGCCAAGGGCGTCTATGTCATCGGCTTCAGCCATCCCGTCGTGCCGCAGGGCAAGGCGCGGATCCGCGCGCAGATGTCCGCCGCTCACACGCGCGACGATCTCGCAAGGGCGATGGACAAATTCGCTGAAGTGAAGCGGGACCTGGGAATCTGAATCGGGTAGTTCGTCAGACGGTGTTCGACGCAACATACTTCTCTGCGTCATTGCGAGGAGGCGCCTTCTGCCGACGAGGCAATCTCGTTCCCCCTGAGTTCGTGGAGGGGATTGCTTCGTTGCCGGAGAACGACTCCTTGCAATGAGAAGGATCGCTGGCCATGCACAACGCAACGAAAGGACCTTCTTGGATCCGGAAATTGCTGCTGATGGCAGGCCTCGCCATTTGGACGGGTTCGGTGTCCGTGTCATCCTTTGCCGCCGAGTCGCGTCCTTCGGGCGACGGGGATTCCGCGCAGGAGAAACGGACGGGCCGGGACACCGGCCGCCAGAAACAACCCGCCCCGCTGCCTGTCGAACACGAGACCCGGCCAATCGAAGGGTGGACCGTGCGCGTGGACAAGCGCCTGCTCGCCCCGCCGCATCAGACGCGCGGCGAGCTGGCCCTCAAGGTGCTCACGGCACGCTTGACAGTCATTACCGTCGTCGTGCCCCAGCCGGCGCTCGACCGGCTGCGCAAGATCCCCATTCAGCTCGACCTGACCCATGGAAGACTGCGCTCCATGCAGTATCATCCTTCGGCGAAATGGCTGAAGGACAACGGCTATTCGGAGAACCTCGCGAAGTGCGCTCACATCCCGGACATCGAGCAGTTCCTTTCGCCTTACGAAACCTATCGCCAGCCGTGGGCCGTGCTGCACGAGTTGGCTCACGCCTATCACCACCAGATGTTCGACTGGAACGACCCGCGCATCCGGGCCGCCTACGAGCGATTCAAAGCCGGTGGGCGCTACGAGTCCACGCTGTTCGTCACCGGCAAACACACCCGCCATTACGCCCTGACCGACGAAAAGGAGTTCTTTGCGGAAATGACCGAATGCTATTTTGGCGTGAACGACTTCTTCCCGTTTGTCACCGGCGAGCTGAAGCAGGAAGAACCCGGCATCTTCGATTTGATGCGCGAAATCTGGGGTCCGCTGCCGGAGCGAAAGGAGTGAGACAGGCCGTCATTATGGGATGACCTGTAGCACTCCTCAAAAGTATGTTCCGCTATCCAAACGGTCCCGCAAGCGGATTGGAAATACGAAAGCCCCAGTTTTGGCGAGCGGCGGGCTTTGATGGGCTGCGCCTCACCGGAAACACTTTAGCGCGCGTTTCTCACCAATCAATAATAGAGACGACAGACTGTAGCCGCCGAAGTGATGAGGCGGACCGCTTCAGAGCGAACCCCGTCCGCCTCATCACTTCGGCGGCTACAGTTCGTTGTGAGAAATCCGGGTTGGGGTTTGAGGAAGAAGATTGGAGACAATTCGCCGATTGCGAAGCAACGCCGGATGGTGTCATCGGCACCCATCGGATGATCGCCATTTGCGCCTACTCTCTTGATAAGTGCGAAGCATCCGAAATCATGGATACGGTCAACAGCCATGAATTGGCTTTTGGCAGGCGGTTTCCGGGCGCACCAGGTGCTCCAGCGGACCGGCGCTAGTTGGCGGAGAATCTATATATCGTCGCACTGAGAGGAGCCACCTTCAGCCCGCCCGAGATCGTCTGGTCTGCGCTTCCCTTGTTCGGCCCTTTGGCATAGACGCTTTGGATTCGCGAAGCGGAGACAAGTTGAAACGCGTTTTCCGTGATCGGCACCGCCGGCTCCTTCCCCGGTTCATTGTACGCCATCTCGTCGGGTCCTGCGACGCGCCACATGCGTCCTTCAGGGGTGATATTGGCATTCTTGACGGCGATGCGAAATTCGGTTTCCGATTGGGTCGGATTGACGACGGCAATCGTCAACGCCTTGCGGTCGGCTGTCCAGGCGGCCGCCACGTCGAGAGGCTTCGAGGTGCCGCTGACTTCCACCGGTATGACTCCATAATGGTTCCGGTACATCTTCAGCGCTTGTCCCGTGGCATCGAATTCGGCTGCGGTCTTGGTGGTCTTGATCGCGCCGATGACGTTGACCGTTTGGGCATAGTTGGCCATGAAGATGATGTCGCTGTTGCGAAAGTATTCATGGAGTCCGGCGGCAATTCCGAGAGCGTCCTTCAAGAAATACCGCGTTCCCAGTTCACCGTAAAGATATGGGCCATACCAAAAATTCCATTCGTCCAAGGCGATGCGGATATTCTTGCCGGCGAGCGACGGAATGTTCTGCCGGTATTTGCGATGGGCGTCGGCGATTCTTTTCACGTTGCCGGGAATCTGCGCGACGTGTTCCGCCAGGTCTTTCTTGTCTCGGCAGTAGAAGTGCTCGCTGATCAAATCCATGTGACCGGCACAGTCCGTCATCATGCGCTCGCTCCACCGCCCCACGTTGCCTACGGCGACGACCTGAATCGAGGGATCCACGGCGCGCATGGCCTCGACGCACTGGTTGTGTTTCTTCACGTAGTCTTCCAGCGACATATAGCCCAGTTGCCACTTCCCATACATCTCGTTGCCAATCGCCCAATACTTGACCTTGTAGGGTTCCGGGTGCCCGTTCGCCGTCCGCAGTTTTCCCATCGGGGTGTCCGCCGATCCATTGCAATACTCCACCTCTTTTGCGGTCTCTTCCGCCGAACCCAAGCCCGTGTTGACGGTAACATAGGGTTCAGTGTTCAGCAGACGGCACAAGGCCAGGAATTCATCAACTCCGACATCGTTGTGCTCAATTCCTCTCCAGGCAGGGTTCTTTCGGGGCGGCCGGCGATCGGGGTCGCCGATGCCATCGCGCCAATTGTAGCCGCTGACAAAGTTGCCGCCCGGCCAGCGATAGACCGGCGAGTCGAGCTCCTTCAGCAGTTTGAGCGTATCCGCGCGCCAGCCTTCGATGTTGTCCGCCGGCATCAGCGACACGGCTGCGATTCGGAACGCGCCCCTGCCGAGTCCCACGATTTCCAAACGGCCATTCTCCGTGGAATTCTTCGCCGTGAATTTCAAAGAAGCCTTCGCGAAATCTTTTGTGATCGCATTAATCGTCACGGTTTGGCGGTCGTCCTTCCCCTCGCCCCAGATCAAACTGACCTGGATTGGAGCCGCAATGGGATCGCCCGCGAGAACGATTCTGCCCGTGTATTCCTTTCCCTGAATCAAGGCCAACTCGCCCTGCTCAATGCCGCGCGGCGACCCATCGCCGGCCGACTGAACCTCCGGCGTGTGCTGTCCCACATACGGATTCTCGGTCACCATTTTGACCGAGCCTTTTTCTCCGATCGCTTTCCACGGCGATCCCGTCAGTTCTTTGAAACTGCCGAATCCGCTTTTGGTGTTCTTGTCTGCGACGGTTGACCACGGATTAAACTCGTCCGAAATGGGATAGAAGAACTTCCGGTCTTCCAGCATTTCGGCCCACATGCCGCCGTAGATGCAGCGCCCAAGGTGCTCGATGAACTGGCCATAAATGAATTTTGAAATGGGCTCTTTGGTTTTGCCTGCATCAATGACTATGGCGTTTGTGGGAGTTGCCGGACCCACGTTCTCTTCCGCAAACGATACCAGAGCGACCGCGCATGTAATCATTGCCGGGATGACTGTTAGACCTCTTCTCATCTTTCTCCTCCTCAGAGCGTGTCTGGGAAACTGCCTTTGATCGGGCAAGAGCATGCCGCTACTCACCTGAAAAAGTCAAAGGCCATCAACGGGGCGCGTTTGGGCAAAGCTGCGAGCTGCCGGGCTTTCGGCCCTCCCTAACGGTTGGGCTGCTGCGCAAAGGCTTTGCCAAGGCAAAATGGCTGGCGCAGTGCAGCGGCCCGACTGTCAGGGGGAACGGCGGGACGGTCGCTTTCTCCAGATGCGCCCGATCGGCGGCGTTTCAATCCGACAAATCGCAAGCCCCAAAGCCCACCTGCGGCCCGGCCTCGGTTTCTGTCCCCTCTAAGCTCGGAGCGGGCAAGACAAGTCACTCGGCCTTGTGGATCACAATCGAACCGCCGTCGAGTTGTGTTGTGGCGTTGACGGGATCAATCTCGTCGTCAAGGCTCAGCCCATTGTCGTAAACAACGCGTTCGGCGCCGTCCACGTCAGACCAGATCCTGATCCGGAAGCGATCCACCGAGAAGGCGTCGTCTGGATTGATGTCCGCATCAATCGCCGTGAGGATGAATTTGTACTTGCCTTGACGGTTGATCGTGCCGGCGCCTTCGAGTTTTGCTCTTGCGCCTGCGACAACCAGCCACTTCAGGCTGCTGCTGTGAAAGTTCAGGCCCGCTTCGCCGAAGTTGAACTCAACCTGCCCGGACGGAACGGTTGCATCTTTGTTGTAGTGTGCGACGAAGCCGAGGTTGGCTTTGCCTGTGACCGAAGGATAGTCGGCGCTAGCGCCGGCCGGCGAATCAATCCATCCACCGCCGGTAACAAAGCCGCCATCCGGGTTATAAACAACGACGTATCGGTACTCCGATTCGCCCGACAAGCCGCAGCTGCTCGTCACTGTGAGTCGGATCACATAGACGCCCGAGGCGCTGTACGCATGACTGCCATAGGCCGTGCCCGATCCGCTTGTTTCCTCGATCCTTCCTTCCGACACGCTGCCGTCGCCCCAGTCCCAAGTGGCCGTGTGGGTGAGCCTCGCACATGGATCTGTGAAGTCGGCCCAGGCATTGATCTCCGTGTTCACCCTGACCGGATCCACGGGCGCATGGATCGGACCCACCGTCGGCGGGAAAACTACGACCTCGACGGTGGACTGGCAGGCGGCCGAGTTGCCGGAGGCGTCGCGAGCGGTGAATGTTACGACGGTTATGCCCAATGGGAAGTAGTCCGCCGGGGCGTTGTTCGTGATGACGGGCGAAGGGTCGCAGATGTCCGACGCGGAGGCTCCGGCCAAAAAGGCCTGAATCGCCGGGTTCGCCACCGGAACACCGTTGGGACCCTCCGCACGGAGCCAGATTGGACCTGGACCGACGATCGCCGGCGGCGTTGTATCCACGACCCTCACAGCGGCCTGGCCGAAGGACACATTGCCGGAAGCATCACGGGCCGTGAAAGTCACAACGGTATTTCCGAGTGGGAAGGAGTCCGCCGGCGCGTTGTTCGTGATAATCGGCGCAGGATCGCAGACATCGGTCGCTGTGGCGGCGGCGAGAAACGCCAGGATCGCCGGCGCGGTCACCGGCACTCCTTGCGGACTTTGTCCCTCCAGTGTCAGATTGGCGGGGCAGAGGATGTTCGGCGGCGTTGTGTCCACGACCGCCACGGTAGCCCGCCCATTCGCCACGTTGCCGAAAGCATCGCGAGCCGTGAACGTCACAACAGTATTGCCGAGTGGGAAGTTGTCCGTCGGTGCGTTGCGCGTGATAACCGGCGAAGTGTCGCAGATGTCGGTCGCCGTTGCGCCCGCCAAAAATGCCTGGACTGCCGCGTCTGTCACCGGCACTCCGCGCGAGCTTTGCCCCTCGAGCCGAATGTCATTCGGACAGGTGAGGATAGGCGGCAAGCTGTCCACTACATCCACCGTGGCTTGGCGCTGCGAGACATTGCCGGAAGCATCGCGCGCCGTGAAAGTCACAACAGTGCTCCCGAAGGGGAAGTAGTCCGCCGGTGCGTCGTGGGTGATGACCGGCGAAATGTCACATATGTCGGTCGCCATTGCCTCGGCCAGAAACCATCCAATCGCCGAATCTGTCGCCGGCACTCCTTGCGGAGTAAGTCCCTGCAGACCCATGTCGTCCGGCACGACAAGCGTCGGCGGCGTCGTATCCACCACCCTCACAGTAGCGTGGCCGACGGATATATTGCCCGAACGGTCGCGGGCCGTGAATGTCACCACGGTTGCGCCGAGAGGAAAATACTCGGGCGGAGCGTTGTTCACTACGAATGGCCATGGGTCACAAGCGTCGGTCGCCGTTGCGCCCGCCAGAAATCCTGCAATCGCCGCCTCTGTTACCGGCACTCCTTGTGGACTTTGTCCCTCCAGCGTCAGATCGGCCGGGCAGACAAGCCTCGGCGGCGTCGTATCCACGACCCGGACGATTGTCGCGGTGGTGCCGATTTTCCCGCTGGAATCCGTAACGCTCAGCGAGATCAAGTTGCTCGCTATCGGCAGCGTCAGGGTCAGAATCGGACTGGTTCCCAGAACCGTCATGGACGCATTCATCCATTGATAGACAAGCGGCTCGCTGGAGTCTGGATCGTAGGAGCCGGAACCGTCCAACGTCACGTTGGCGCCGGTCGGGGACGTGGCTTCGACCTGATCCGGCGCGGCGATTCTTGCCACGGGTGGAATGTTGGCCCAGGCCACCGGGCCAAAGGCGAGGGAACTTGTGTCAACCCGGATGAACCCACCCTGGCCGTCGGGGATTCGCATGATGCCCACCGGCTTGGCCGCTCCCGTTGTGGTGTTGACTTTGAGAAGCCAGCTCTGTCCGTCAATTACCATCGAGGCATACAGGGTGCCGTCCAATGAAAATGAAACATCGTAGGAAGACGTGCGGCCCACCAGCGATTCGGACCCATGTCCAAAGTCAACCGTCACCGTGGCGACGGGCGTCGCCCTGCCGGTATTGACATCCACGGTGAGAAGAGTCGGCGCTGTGCCGGAGCCAATCTCGCGCGTAAGCAGATAAAGAACATCATCGGGGCTAAAATCCATGCCCTGATGGGTCGCATCATAGCCGAACGGGCCGACTCTCTGAGATAACCCCGTCACCCGGTCAATGCGATAAAGTGCATCGTAATTGGGAGAGGCGCCATACAGGTTTCCATGCGAGTCGCTGGCAAACGATGCGCTCACACCAACCAGCGGTCCCCCGATCCGCGTACCGGCTCCCGTGGCCGGATCAATCTCGATGAGATAGACACCCGGCAGCCCCGATTTTGCGCCCACTGCGAAGAAATGTCCCTCCGGATCGAAATCCATGCAGTCTATGCTGCCGAAACCAATCGGTCCGATGACCTGGCCCAGCCCCGGCGTTGTGAGATGATCCACCCAAACGAGAACCTGGCCGACAGGGACGGATTGCAGGCTGGCTTTGGCAAACAAGACCTCTTTAGGCGGGGGCGGCACGGGGTCGGGACGCATGGCCGACGTTGGCGTCTTGATCAACAAGGAGTCGTCGCCCGGAACAGACAGAACCGCCGTTAGAACACACGCGAACACCCACGTCACTGAAACTGATGTGCACCTCATCTTCGTTATTCCCTTCGTGTTGTGATGACTGCTCCCCTTTTTTCGGCTGGCGGCCATAGGATCCCCGGCACTGGGCGGCGCGCTTGACTTCCTGATCCGAAAGCGCCTCATCACCTGCCTGCCGGGTTTGACCCGAAGCCGAAAAACGACCGGGGGAGACTGTTGCATCCCCAGATTTCTCCAGAAGGATAGACAGATGAAGCCTGGCCTGTCAAGGAGCATTTAGGATCTTGCCAAAGGATACCCGTTGCGGAAGAATCCGACAAAGACGATCTCGATGGACAGGATGCGTCCACGCCATTCATCCTTGTGAGGAACGTACAGGGGCGCGAATCTTGAAGGAGATGCGCATCATGAACAAAGCGAAATCGAGAATCGTGTTGTACGCATCTGTCTTTCTGATGGGAATGGCGAATGCGAACGCCGGCGAGAACTGGCCGCAGTTCAAGTATGATTGCCGACATTCGGGCAATGCTCCTGACAGGAACGTGACCACGCCTCTTCAATTGGTGGGGGCAGTTCCCTTGACCGATGCTATCTTCACGGCTCCAGTGGTTGCCGACGGACGCATCTATGTGGTGGATGGGGCAGGCGTGGCTTTCTGTTTCGACGCCGCGACACTGCAAGTCCGCTGGAAATATCCAACACGGGGCGGCAAGGCCAATTGCTGCAATGTCTGTTCGCCTGCTGTTGCCGGAGAGTATCTTCACTTCGGCACGATGACCGGCTTTTACTACATACTCGACGCGGCCAGTGGAGCCTTGGTCAAAGAGATTGCCTGCGGCGATCCGATTTTCAGCACTCCCGTGGTGGGGAAAGATCGGGTCTATTTTGCCACGCTCGGCTCGCAAATCTATGCCCTCAAGCCCGACGGAACTGTCTGCTGGACCTGGGATTTCGTCAAAGAGAGGCTCGGGTTGGCCGGCGACCGATGGAGCGGTGAGGAGTGGTGCAAGCACAAGGGAGGAGGGCTGACGTGGCGCGATCAGTTTTGCTGCTCCCGCGATATGGCGTTGCATGAGAAGACGGTCATCATTCCAGCGGGCGGGCTGATTGTTTGGCTCGAGGATGTCGGCAACCGCGGCGAGGTTCGTGGCGTGCACCTCGGTGGTCCGCGCGAAAGCCCGTCCACTCTCGCATTGAGCGTCGGCGAATCGGGAGAGGTCTATCGGCAGTGGACCCGGCGCGACAACGAAGGTCGGGTGGCCATCCTTCGCCTCCGCGACGGCAAGGTGGAGGAGGATTATGTCCGTGGAACCGAGACCAGCTATAGCGGTTCGGGATTGCTGAGCTTTTGCTCGGTGAGTATCAGAGGGCGTGATGTGTATCGGTGTCGTCCCCAGGAAGGCTTCGGTATCTGCAAGCATTCGCCCGGTGAACAGCCGCGCGCTCTGGGTGGCTATCCATCTATTGCCCCGCCGGTCCTTCTTCGCGATGTGGCTGTTTACGGCGGTTTGGACGGTTGCCTCTATGTAGCGCCGCTCTCGGGCGACGAAAGGGTCTGGTCCTTCAAGACGGCTTTTGGGAAAGCGATCTCTGCGCCCGTTGCCGTCTGCGACGGTCGGATTTACTTCGGCTGCGAAGATGGTTATCTGTATGTCTTGGGGCCGGAGGGTAAGGCCTCACTGCCGTCGAAGGATCTTGAATTGTGGAAGATTCGAAGTCCACTCACAGGGAGGTACACGGCTTCCAAATACAACTGGTTCACCAGCTTCGGGAACTTTGCGAACACGAATGCAAATGATCAGGGACTGAAACCGCCTTTCAAAATGAAGTGGATTCGACGGTATGAAGGCACAGCCAAGCATTTCTCGGTATGCGGCGGCGGCCGAATGTACACCCACACTGCCGAGGGGCAGATCTTTGCCGTCGAACAAGAAACCGGGCGGCTATTGTGGCGACGGTATTTCCCCGGAGTCCATGTTTCCTACACCTCTCCGCTCTACTATAAAGAACGTCTCTTCGTTCCTCAGGCTGGACTCACGCAATGCCGCTTGCGCTGTCTTGACGCGGCCACAGGAAAGATGCTGTGGGAAGCCCCCTTCGCCGGATCGCCGAGTTGGAATCGCCAGTTGCCGCCGATTGTGTATAAGAACCTTGTGATCTACCAATTCAGCTCGGGCACCTATACACCGAAGGACTGGTTGTTCGAACACCAGAGCACATTTGGTTTCCCCGCCGACCAAAAACCTCTCATTCGGGCCTGGGACATCGAGACAGGCAGAGAAGTGTGGACGAGGGACTTTTCCGAATACGGATCCGGTGGAGACGATGCCGGAATGTGTCTGCTCGGCGACACTCTCTACTACTCCTGCTATTTTGGGAGCAAGCAGCCACAGGGGATCACAGCGGCCATCGCGCCGGCCACCGGTCGGGTTCTCTGGCAGACGACCAACTATGCCGTCCACGCGGGCTGCACCGTGAGCGGGAAAGAGGGACGAATCTATCTGGGTGGCTATAACGCGGTGGAAGACAAGACAAACCGCGTCTGGTGTCTCGATACGCGCGATGGCTCATTGATCTGGAAATCCGAGCCGGTCCTGGGGGCCATTCATGTAATTACCGTGGGAGAGAGATTCCTTTTCACCCATGCTCAATACAAGAACTCCTATTTCCTGGACAAGGAAGCCGGCAAGATACTGTCCACCCTTAACGAAGGATATCGCTGCACGCGATTTACTTTGTCCGAACCTTATCTGGTCGGCCCGAATATGGAGATTTACGATGTTTTACACGGCAAGTTGATTTCCGCCGGCCCACACCTCGATGTTCTTCAATGTATTGGAGCTTTTGTGTCGAACGGCCGCGTCTTCTTCACAACGAATGGCGGGGGCCTCCAGGCATCGCTGGCGTATGGCAAAAAGGGCAGATGAAGAAACACCATCGAGGGGACTACTTGTGGGTGCCTTCATCGAGCCGGTCCGTCAAATCCTGTGATTGGAAGGGAGGGGAATGGCCGTGGCGTCTGGCCGCGGAGGATGCTGGAGAGCGCAGAGAAAGACATCTCGTCGTATGATCTTGCTCCGCGCTTCTCGGCGTCCTCTGCGTCAGACAGTCCTTGATCCTTCGCTTCCACAGGAAGAGAAGGCCTTGGCTGCTGGCCGGCGTCGCGGCTTCCACTATCCGCGCTTTTTTTCAAGCGCAAACCATTTGACCCGAATGATAGTCTCCGGTATCTCCCGATAGTCAGCAGGAGCGACTCCGTCCAAAAGCAGCGGAGATTCCCCATGGGACTGGCCGGGATTGATTACGCGATCATTCTCATCTACATGATCGGCATCTTAGCGATCGGTGGTTACCTGGCCAAATACGTCCACTCGGCATCCGACTTCTTCCTGGCCGGCAAGCGCCTCCCGTGGTGGGCGATTGGGATGTCGCTCGTGGCCACCGACATTGGAGCCAAGGATATCATCGGGCTGGCAGGTTCGGCTTATTTGTTTGGCCTCGTGTTGGTCAACTACGACTGGCTTGGTTCTATTCCCGCCCTGATCATCGCGGCTTTCATTTTTGTTCCCTACTACTGGAAGTCGGGCGTCTATACGGTGCCCGAATATCTTGGCCTGCGCTATAGCGAGGCCGTGCGAAGCATCGTCGCGATCATTTGGGGATTGTTTCTTGCGCTTAATCTCGGAGTGATCTTTTCAGCGGCGGCCATCATGTTTCGCAATCTGCTGGGCAGCGATCCGCAAATCACGCCTTTTGGATTTGCGCCCGACTACAGTATCTCGATCTACGTTCTCGTTTCTGCTGTCATTGTGGGCGTTTACACATGGTCGGGAGGTCTGGCCGCCGTTGTGTTCACCGACGTTGTCCAAATGATCATCATGTATATCGGTTGCCTGGTGATCTTGATTTTCGGCATTTTCAGCGTCGGCGGCATGGGTGAATTGGTCAACCGAGTCCATGCCCTCGGTGTTCAAACCGCCCATCACTTCACACTTTTCCCGCCGGCCGACTCGACCTCTCCTTATGCCTGGCCGGCCGTTGTCTTCGGTTTGGGATTTGTGTTAGCACCGGCCTATTGGATCGGCAATCAGGCGATCGTTCAGCGCACGTTGGGCGCGCGCAGCGCATTCGATGCCAAAGCGGGTGTGGTCTGGGCGGCCGTGCTCAAGACCGTCATACCGATTCTCATGGTTCTTCCAGGGCTGATTGCGCTCGCCATGCATCCGGAGCTGAAGAAGGGCGACGATGCGCTTCCCATCTTGATTCGGGGCCTGCTGCCGCCGGGACTGGTTGGATTGGTGTTCGCCGCCTTTTTGGCTGCCTTGATGGGCAATGTGGATTCTTATCTCAATTCGGCAGCCACGCTGTGGACTCGCGACCTCTATCAGCGCTTCCTTGTACCACGCGCTTCGGACCGTCACTATTTGTGGGTGGGACGCATTCTCCTTGTCATCTTTCTTCTGATCGGTGTCGGGTTTGCGCCCCTTGCCGAGACGAAATTCGAGGGCATCTTTACGGCGATGCAAACGCTGCTTTCCATTTTCCAGGGACCGGTGTTGGCGATCCTGCTCCTGGGCATGCTGTGGAGGCGAGCCACGCGTTGGGGTGGTCTGGTTGGGCTTCTGGTCGGGGTCGCGTCGTCGTTCGTCATGTTTCTCGCCAAGCGAGTTCTTTTCGTTATCGAAAACCCGTTTCTTTACGTCGCCTGGTGGTCGTTTGTTGTCGGGGTTGTGGTCACGGTTGTTGTGAGCTTGGTGACCCCGCCCGAACCGCCGGACAAGGTCGAGGGGCTTGTGTACGGCACCGCGATGAAGAAAGTGGCGCAGTAGGATCGAAGTGGAGACGGATGCATGAATCCTATCGTGACAATCTGGACGGCGCTGGTCGCTTTTGCCGAATGGCTCTGCGGCCCGTTGGCGCCGGTTGGCATGGCCATCAAGACGATGTTAACCCATGTGCCGCCGTGGGCCGTGCGAGGCGCTCTGGCGGCCGCCTTTCTTGCACTGACGATCTGGTGCCTGACTCTCTCGAAAAAGTACGTGATGGAAGACGCGGAACGCGTGACGCGGTGGAATGACCCGCGACGATGGGCAGCCGCAGTGCTGGCCATCCAAATCGCTCTCTATCTTTGCCTGTGACGGTCGGAAGGACAATGGACGAACGAGAAAAAGAAGAGAAGACACTTGCGCACAAGGAAGAGGTCGCCGCGCTGGCCATTCTCGGCACGTTTCTTTCCGTTCTCGGCGGTGCCATGATTGTGGCCGCTTTCTGGCCATCCACGTGGGTGGGCAGGCTGACCAACCTGGGGGTTGCGCTCCTGCTGCTCTGCATCGGAGTGGGAATGATCTTGCGGGGCCGCGCGCTCCATCGCGATGGGCGACGTTGATGTGCTTTGGGATGGATGGTCCTTTTTTCGCAGCCTGCCGGTATGGCGATGAAGTGTAGCGGGAACCGAGGTCTGTCAGGTATCTCAGAGCAGATCCCACGACGAACAACAGAGCTTCGTAACACGTAGTTCAGATGGTATTCCAAGGCGGGTCATGAGTCATGTCAAAGAACACATGGAAAGAAGTCGAAAACATCATCCTGTCCCATGGGGCTGTTGGAGTACGGAGGGTAAATCCGCACGAGGTTCCGACCGCCGAATGGGTAAGACTCAAATGCCAGTTCGGATGCGATGGATACGGGCAGTGTTTGACCTGCCCTCCTTATGCCCCCACGCCGGACCAGACGCGGAGGTTGCTTGACTGTTACTCCACTGGATTTTTGATCTACTGGGGTAACGAAGCAGGTGGGCGAGAGGTGCTTGCAAAGATAGAGCGGCAGGTATTTCTGAAAGGCTGGTACAAGGCGTTCGCTATGGGCACTGGACCTTGCGACCTTTGCGGCGAATGCAACCTGAAGGGGCCCTGCGCGCATCCTTCGCAGGCTCGGCCGTCCATGGAGGCTAGCGGGATTGATGTGTTTCAGACCGCACGACACGCCGGCTTTCCCATCCAAGTGGTAACACGCCGCCGAGATGTACCGGACTTCTACTCTTTACTCTTGGTGGAATGAAGATAACAAAGCCACACTATCTTTTCAGGGGTGTTGTGAGAAATGCGGGCTAGCTGGGGACAAACAGAATCCAAGCCGTCTGAAGCACGGCTGGCAAAGAAACAAAACCATTAAACGCTTGTAGTTGCAAACCTGTCGTGCTTCTAGTATCAGGTTGTTGCAGCACGATAGGATGCCGACCTGTCCTACTTCGATGGACGACGATCCTCGCCAGAAATGGGCGCTTTTTTCGGGGCTGACTCGCCGCGAACAACGAGTCCTCATCTTCCTCATTTTGCTGATCGCAGCAGGCTTAGCCTACGAACAATATCGAGGCGGGTGGCGTCGCGAAGCTCTAACATTGCATCGTGCTCCTGCGGGCGCCCCGCAAACCGCGGCCACTCCGGCAGTCGTTCCGACACCGCGCGGCCGACGCGAGGTGCGTGTCACAACGACGACGATCGAAAGCCTGCTCGACATCAACAAAACTTCCGTTGAACAGCTGGACGAGTTGCCGGGAATCGGTCCGACTCGTGCAGCGGCAATTGTCCGCTTCCGCGAAACGCACGGTCCGTTCAAACGCATCGAAGATCTCAAGCAAATTCCCGGTATTGGGGACAAAACGCTCGCGGGATTTCGGCCATTTCTCAAGCCGCTCGATACTCCAACGACGCGCGCCGTGCCATCCTGGCCTTCGGTTACGCCCGGTAGTGCAAAGATGCAGCCCAGCGGGATTGTAATCCCTCAACCTACACCGCTTGCTCCTGTTGCACCTGAAACCGCATCGAAGGTGAATATCAACCTGGCCACAATCGAGGAACTCACCGCACTCGACGGTATTGGTCCTATCCTGGCTCGACGGATTGTGGATTATCGTCAGCAACACGGGCCGTTCCGAACGCCCGCCGACATCCAGAAGGTTTACAAAATTGGCCCAGGGATTTATTCGAAGATCCGCGACCGTCTGACGGTGGAACCGCCGCGTCGCTAGGTGGATCGTAAGGTTTCTCACAAGGGATCGTCAGCGATTCGATTTCTCACCGGGCGGGAACCCACTCTGACACGGTGTCGTCAAAATAGGCCAATTTGTACGGTCCCTCTTTGACCGCGTACAGGATTCGCATTTCCAGCCGAGTCGCGACATGTTGGTTGAGAATCACCATTGCATACGCGCCTTTGGAAATCTGACGAAAAATGGAGGAGAGGTCTATCCTTCGTTTCTCCGCCAGATGCTCCAACAAAACCCAATCGAGTCCGACAATCTCTCCCAAATGAATCGCAATCTCTTCGTGGGTGATCAATTTGCTTCCAAAAACTTGCTTATAGCGTTCCACATACGGAGTGACATCCTTGCCCGCCACCGGAATCCTTTCGCCCAGAATTCCGTGATGTGCGATTCCGATTAACGCCTGGCTTGCCAATAGACCCAACATCGCCAACACAATGGGACGCCGCTGCCATTCCCGCGAACCGGCGGCCAAGGCGACGATCACCAGTGACAATACCGCGAACTCTGCATAGTAGTTGGCCTGAGCGCCGATCTTCCCCGCCGAGTAGAAACTCCAACCCAGACAGACAAAGAAATATATGATAAGATAGAATTGGTTCTTGCCGGCGATCAGCACGGAGACGGCCAACGGAACCGCCGGCAGCAAGCCATACAGCGCCTGAACCAGCGGTTTGCCATATACTGTCGCCGCCGATTCGATCGGGCGGACATCATTCACCGCCAGTGCAACTACGGCATTCTGAAAATACCTTTCTTGTGTTGTCCGATACATGATAATGCAAAACGCCATCAACAAGCCCGCTATGGTCAGTGAGAACGTCAGGGCATGGCGGTATTGCTTGGCCAGGAGGAAGAACGCGGCTGCGGAAATCGGAGCGGCGATGAACGATTGCTTATACAAAAATGCCAGAAAGAACAGAACAGCACTGGCAGGCGCACGCCATCGCCACGCCGAGAGAAGCATGATGACGCCCGAAAAAGTGAAAAGCAGCCCCGGCGATTCCGGACGGCATCGGAAAAAATCCGTCAAGGCCACCGCATGAAAGTAGAAAATGCCCAGTCCCGCCAGAAGGGCCGACTTCCAGTCACCCGTTGTTCGCTTCACCCATACGGCCAAGAGCACCCCAAGAATCAAAGTGCTTAAATAGCTGATATAGCGGCCTACCAGCAGCATGTGCGGGGAATCCAGATCGAACATGCGGCCGGCCAGCCCCGGCAGCACATAGGTCAGCGGATTATAGACATGAACAATGAAGGGCATCTCGCCCAACGGCTGGTATAGCGGCTCATGCTGCGCGATCCGTTGGATGCCGTGCAGGATAAAGGCTTCCGGCTTTGTGCTCTCAAAAGGAAGGTGTAAGAGCTGAGCGCCATTGATCAATACATACACGGATCGCAGGCTGGCGACTGCAAGGATGAGCCAGAGGGCCCAGTGGATATAATTGGAATATCTCGCCCGCCCGCCCGATGCATTCGTTGTATTCGCGCAAGTCGCCTCGCTGCCCACGCCCGAGCGGTCTTGTTGCGCGCTTGCATTGTTGGTCATCAACGAATCTCGCACCCGTCCTAGACCTTCTCAGGAACCACCCACGGGTCACGGTAGTTTCGCTTTACCAGCCG
>Ga0315277_10001594_pt1 | contig 32824 bp, 44 predicted proteins | sample YL17G05_15_MG_FD_203695 | JGI IMG/M metagenome (GOLD analysis project Ga0315277, IMG submission 203695) | Sediment microbial communities from Yellowstone Lake, YNP, Wyoming, USA - YL17G05_15 | ecosystem: Environmental > Aquatic > Freshwater > Lake > Sediment | place: USA: Wyoming | collected...
AAGGGTAATATACCTATATTAACCGAAAGATACTAGTTATACCATCGACTGTATGAGAAGTATCTAATAGATGTGTCCTTGATAGGGAGGGTGTAGGGACAATGCACTCCTTAATCAACCGCCTGAGAAGAAGACCTATTAGCATATGTGGAGAGATCTTTGGAGAGAGCACGATTCTCTCAACCGGCGAAGTAGTATGTGGCTGTGTTGATCCTCTAGGTATCAATCCTTTAGGGAATATTAATCAGCAAAGTATTAAGGATATATTCTATGGAGACAAATATAGATCTCTGAGAGATCAAATTCTGTCTTCCTCAAATGACTCTTTTTGCCCCGCCTTATCTTGTGATTGCTGCTTCAAAACATTGCCAGCTAAAGACGTTAATATTAGAATCCCTGTAATAAAGAAATTGACTATTGAAACCACCTCATTCTGCAACCTTAGATGCCTAGATTGCAGTGTCCCCCGGTGGATGAGTGCCAAGTCTCCGAGACTCGCGAAACTTGATCATAGGAAGATTGAGCGGGCTATAATGGATACCAGGGACGATCTTCAGCAAATATCATTATATAATTATGGCGAGCCCTTCTTAGATCATGACTTAATCCCCCTCTTACGATTTATAAGACAGAAGACCAAGGCCTGGATTTATATCCACACCAACGGCACCATCATGGCGGAAGGGGTGCCGGAGATCATAGCGCGAGAACAACTGATCCATGCCATCTCCTTCTCTATCGATGGCACTTACCAGGAGAGTTATGAAAGATATAGAATTGGCGGAGATTTCGAGAAGGCATTTAATAATATGATATCTATTCATAAGTATAAAAACATCTATAAAAACCAGTATCCTACTATTATATGGCAGTATATATTGTTTGATTGGAATGATTCCGAGGAGGAAATAAAAAGAGTGCAAGAGCTGGCAGAACAGTACCAGCTCGATGTTCTGTGGGTCGCAACGCATTCAGTGGGGGCTTCTAAAAAATATGCCTATGGCTCCCAGCGATTCAAAGATCTACCAGGAGCCAAGACGTTTAGGTAGTTACGCAGTTATATAGTTAGGTTGGTAGGTTCAGACCGCGGGCCAGACAAAGGTAGACGGTCCTGTACCTGCTCCATTCAGTGGTAGAATTGATTTGGTGAGGTCACTATCGTCTACATTTGCCCGCCCTATATTTGAGTAGACGTTATTCCAGACGTGGTTTTGGACTCCAGTGTGATTCCCACCGCTATTAGCGGGATATGTTGTGCTGCCGCCTGTGTGGATTCCGACCATCTGCAGATTGACGCCGCTCATGGTGGCTCCCTTGACTGCTGCACTACCAGGGACGGCCAGTAGATAGATATAACCAGTAGACGCATCTATGCGGTCAATCCTGTTCCACTCAGTTACGGTCTTGTAGACGATCCTCACCAGCATTCCTTCCTGCCATCGATTGATAGCTTGTACAGTAATGTACTTCTGGCCGGCTGGATGAGTTAAAATGCTGTCGGTGATGGTGGAAGCCACACAAGTGCATTCATTGTTACTTACTACAGTATTCTTTGAATAATTCTGGATATCAATACCCACCCGATCAGCATAGGCGTTAACATCATTACATTGTCCGTTGTCGTTACATATGTTATTCGTGACCTTGCATCCATCACTATACCAGTAATCTATTCCACATGAGCCATTGAATCTGCAGATATTGTGGTCAATCCAGCTATAGCAGTCGTCTCTCAGTCCCCCAAACGAAGTTGGAATTATACCAGATTGACCGCATCCGTAAACCTGATTATATTCTATCCAACATCTGCAGGCATTGATACCTGATCCGCTAGAGGTGGCCACAGTGGACCCTTTGTTCCCATGAGAAATAATTGTGTTTTGCCAAGCATGGCAATACTTTAGAGAGAACGCAGGAGAGTTTGCTATCGTGGTCATCGCGCCTGTGTTCCTTACTATGTTTCCATGTATCTTTGCATAGAAGACCGTACTTGCAGTAGGTACACCATTAGTAGGCCCGGGAACTGGATAGGGATCTTTCCCTACCATATAGATATGAACTCCTGAAGATCCGATGAAGTTATTTGAATATATATCTATAGCGCATCCACTATCTCCAGAGATACCACATCCCCAATTACTTGTGCTTGTGCTGGTATACCCCATGAAGACACAATGATGGATACTGGACCCATCCGCTGATGCCAATACCCTTATGCAATTGGAAACATAGTTATTGGCATTAAACACAACGTTAGATATCTCGAATTTTCCATTAGTAGACGATATTATTGGCTGCCCGGAAGTGGATTTTAGTTGCGGCCAATTGGTGAGATCATCTGCCATCAATTTATATATAGTATCGGATGCATTTATGTTAATCGGGTTTCCGATGTTATATATCCCTGGCTTGAGGTGGACCGGCAACTTCGTAGCAAGCGCCGTATTAATTTCGGCTTCGTCGTTATAGCCATCACATATATAGTTGGCTCCAGATCCGGCTGGCCCCACGGTCTTATAAGAAACTGGAGTGGGGGGAGCTGGTGGATCCTGGGAGGCTACGCTCCCAAGCAAAAACATCCGAAGTAGGTATTAGGCCACTGAATTGTCTGAGTGAGACCTGTGTCTTGGATGCACCAGACGGTAATGATATCTCCTGCGTTCAGAGAAGCTACACAGCTCGTAAATCCATTTACATTGCTGTTGGATGGAACGGTTACATATGCCAGATTATTACCTAACCCATTCCTATATATGCCTACTCCCTGGCGATTTGCGGAATTACCACCAGGCGACATCCACATGGCTACAAATAGCTGATATTTGCCAGCTACTGGGGCTACAAATTGTTTAGCGGATGCACTCCATCCACCCGAGTTCCAGATAACCGTGTCTAGAGGGCTTGTTACCTGTGTCCAAGTATTATTCAGTATACTTTGCGCATTATATGCGCTCCCCTTTATATAACATCCAACTGCGCTTTCCACCATCTTTTTACCATCTCCTATTTCTCTCAAACCGTTCAAAAATACGATTCTTCGATGCATGGACCAGAATTTAGTCTAGCCCACTCGCATCAGATACAGTTTATTCCCGTATTGGCATGATAGACTCTCGCCGGATGTCTGCATAACATACAGTTCTACATAGTCGTTGACAGCCAGCGAAGCAAACCCTACTCCTGTGACCTGCCCCCACCCAGAGGTTGCTGCAGCAGCCAAGATCACGCCCTCGAGCACCTGCACGTTATTCACGCGGATATGGATACGCCGATCTCCTGTGATATTGCCCGCAAAAAAAGCACACCCGAACATGAAGTAAACGCCTGCCTCTTTACAGATGTATTTTTTGTTGACGCCATCCCAACCGCTCAACGTGTCAATTGTAGCGGTCGCTGACAATCCCGCAGCAATTTTTGTGTCGGTTGAAGCGGTAATAGTCTGCAGGGTAGAAGTAGTATCTATAATCCCTAACACTAATTTTTTCGCATTTCCGAGCGTCATCTTCCGATATGCCGCATCGGCAATACTGTAAATCAGCAGGGGATCGTCATCGACAAATGCTGTCTTCGCGGTCAGCGTATTGAAATTGTCATCCAAGGCCTGAGTGTGCTTCTTGGTGATGGCATCAACTATGTTGGTATGGGCGAGCCCGCCGTCCTTGATGAGCTTTCCCGTCGTTCCGTCAAACTCCACCACGTCAGAAGCTGTAGCCGAACCTGGCCCGACCACATCTCCGGCGGATGAATAATAGACCTCTACCCAGTATGAAATGTTGGGTGGGACCTGATTCAAATTTGAGCCTACTATGCTCACATAGGCTTTACCGCCATAAGTGCAACCATCTCCTGCCGCATATGTCGTAGCCCCACTCCAGGCTCCTTTCCATGAGACGGATCCCAGGGGCGTGCCCACAGGTATAACCAAGACCCAGTAAGTCGGATTTGGCGGCTGGTTGCCTCCAGCCGAAGTGTGGGCCAGGATGCACTCATAGACGTTGTTCCCGCTAGTGTACCAGTCCCCTACGTACATCGATATACTGGAACTCCACGCCCCTTTTAGATGGTCATGCTTGGCAGCATCGGCCGTAAGAACAAATTTTGCTTGCATGGTATAACCTCAATAATAAAATATATCTCTATAATAAAACTCAAGCTGTTTCAGCGCTAGGCCGCCGCCGCCTTCGACAGTGATGCTGAAGGAGAGACCAGGGTCAATCAGGTAGATACTCGAGGGGGCAATATATCTCTGGACAACTCCCTTTATGCTGGAGATGGTGATAGCATCTGACGCCCCGCAGACAATTCCGAAAAAGATATCCGTCTTGCCCAGGGCACAAGGCATGTAGATCTTGTTATAGCCCAGCTGCAGCACCCCATTCCAGCCGGGAAGGTCGGCCAGATCCGCCAGGAAGCCACAGTTAATATAAGGATTCCCTGTGATTGAGGTGACCCGGACCTCTATATAGGGATTCGCGGTGATGGGCAGCGGGCCCAACAGCGGGAATATCAGTTTTCCATTGTTCCCTATATGGAGAGCATTCAGGGCTATTGAGCCGCCAGAGCCATAATTACAGTATGTAGATCCCTGAAAGTCGATCTGCAGATCTGAATAAGTCATAGGGAAGATTGTAGAATACTGATGAGACACTTCACCCCATCGGTTCATCTCAAACCTGTCATTCCTCATCATTTTAGTGCAAAGCAAGATATATCCCTGCAGTTCGGTATAATTGCTTAGGTAAGTGTTAACTGCCAGATTTGTGAGATACTGGGCGCTCTGGTAATCTCCAGATGCTAGGAGATAATCCAAGCCGGCCGGCAGAACACCGTTGTTGGTGAAGCTCTTTGTCTGCCAGAGAGAGACATCATTTGCTAGCGGGAACCCCTGGTCCGGCGCGTACATCCAGGATCCCCGAACTATGATCTCGGCTATAGCAATATAACGCCAGCATCCTAATCCGGTTGTTGGATGAACCACCCAATTAGGTTTTATGGTCTCAGCATGAGCCGCTTGGATATAGCCGCAACGATCATCAGATTCAGGATAGAACTCACTGTCCACCGGCGCATTATTAACATAATCGCAAAACTCATCTATATCGGAACGGGTGAGACTGGCCACTTCAACCTTGTACTTCCTGAGCTGCCTGCCCCCATGGAGTGCCGTGGCATAATCTCTCCATGGATAATTGTATTCATCGATCTTCAGACCACCTCCGGATGGCGTCACACATCCTGAATGGGTGACGTGCAATCTGGCCGGATCTGAGCCTCCGGGCACTAGCACCAAACCATTAATTTCGACATAAGGAGACGTAGCCATCTTGTTAACCCCATAGATCTAATCTTTTGTAAAAGTTCATCGTCACGTTAGCAGTTAGGTTAGTATTGGTGCTACAGTTTGTCGAACCTTGGATGTTCCCCATATAATATAATGTTATATATATAGTATTCACATGACCATGATAAACAATGTCTGTTATGTCTATGTCACTAATAGTATCCCCAAATGCATAATTATAAATGATCGAATCCGCACCGATATATGTATCACGGGAAATTATAACGAAACATCGCCATGGGTCCATGGTCTGTTGGTTTGGTGGTGCTGGTGTAACTGATATGGAGACATCCAGGGTTACGCGAGGATTGTTCTCATCTGGTCCGGAGAGATCGGGACAAGTTAGGGAAACCGAACCCATAGCACATGTTGAGAAAAGCGAAGATCTCATAGCGAAAGTAGTGGAGGCTGAAACGCTATCTTTGGTCTTCTCCATGAGGTAGTTGGTATAAGGGTTACTCAGCATCCCGGCGTTCAGCCAGGCATTCGTCAACTTAGGTGTCTTGCAGTTCAGCTCAAGTTCTGTATAACCATCACTACGGTTTGTGATAACGTTAATAGGAAGATTGATCGGATAGTTCACTGAAGACTCAAAAGCCCCATCAAGGGCAGGCCGGATTGCCACCAGGTCCCCGGGACGAGCAACGATCTTTCGTGTCGTCTTGATGTAATACTGATAGTCCTCAAAGCGGTTCGTGAATTCTGCGTTTGTCCCACTCTGCAGAATACCGTCTGCATCCCTATATCCATGGGATACTGAGAAAAGATCTTCATACCAGATCCCTTTGATGTCATAGTTCGCCCAGGAGTAGACCTGTCCAGCATCCCCGTAGCCCCGCAAACAATGGACACGTGGCTTGTTCGGGACGGAACATTCAAAGGCGATAGTCTCCTTATCTTTTTCGTCTATGGTGTAGACTACACCATACGGATCCGGTTCATAAAATGTAGTCATGCCATAAATATACGTGGCATCTGGTTGATCGAATAAGTACGGATAGAGGCCGAAGCTCTTTATTATTCCAAAAAGAACATCTGCGATATTATCAGTATGTTTGGTTCTGAGGAACCCTACTAATGGCGTGTCTCCCCATTCAACAGAACCTATGCGGAGTTTAGTATCAAACGCATTATCTGCCAGTATTCGACCATTCCAGTACCAATAATCCACCGCTCCTGTTATGTTGGGAGATCCGGCAATAGCATTTCCAACAGCCAGGTTTGCAGTATTCCTGATATAAAGGTCGTTGGCATCCACGAAATAAGATTGATCATTACTTTGGAGATCTGCCAAAGCCCCCCTCAACGTGAGTGGATAGATGCCAGCATCATCCATATAATAAAGAGTTGGTGCGGCTCCCAACCTACTCTTTGCACCCCAGTTAGCATACTTTATGATATGCTTTACAGCATCGTAGACTGTGAACGGCATGCCCCACGGCATCATGGAGTTAGCTACATGCAATAGGCCAGGGCAGTTATCTGTATTACCATAAGAGATAGGATAGACTGGTGAGTAGTGATCCTTGATAACATTATTAAAAGTGAAGACCGTTCCGGTACCGTCTGCATTTCCCACCAAGGCATAATTCCATTTGTGGCAGAAGCGATGGTAGAGGAGGTTCTCGATACCTTTACAGGTCCAGACACTCTCTTTCTGGGTCCTCTTGTATCGCTCCACATATCCCCTGAAACATACCTCTGCCCCGTCCATGGCTAGGATTTCAGCGAACTGCTGGAGAGGTACTTCTGGTTTGGTGGTGAGTTGCAGGTCCCGGGCATTTGTTGAGATGTCCTGATATCTTTTGAGCGTCCATTTCTCCGCATCGAAAAAGAACTCTTGGCCGTTGGGGTTGATGCATTTAAAAGAGGTTGGGATAGACCAGTCCTGCATCATCTCGGGCCCAGTCATGTGTTTACCGCCATTGTGTGGACGCCACCAGTTGCTCAATCTCTCGGGTATGTTCCGCGAACCGTTGATCAAGGTCAGATACGCCATAGATCGGGGCATTGACAATGAGGGGCGCGTTTAAGGTTACTGATCCGCCCCTGCCCCCACCCTCTCCAGCCATCCTCTGCACCCGTTCGGCTGAGAGCACATACTCACCACCAGGTCGATCTCCCACCACGGCCAGCGTGGGACGCGGGACAAATCCTTCATCCTGAAATGATGGAATGTCCATAAGGGACGTATTGGGGGATCCTGAAAAGGGAATATTGCCTACATTATAGATACCACTGCGATTATATTCTCCGCTAGATACTAGCATATTTTGGAAAATACCACTGGTCCCACCGCCGCCCTTTACGGTAATAATATAGATATATTTGTATTCTGGCGTTGTCAGGTCATCGATCTTGGCCCGGGCGGATTCATAGCCTCCAAGCTTGATCGGCATATCTTTTCCCTGGCCGGCAATATCTCCTAGGTTGGTGATGCTGTCTTCCGCATCCCTGATGTCTGCCGTTACTTGCATTGTTTGGGTCTCGCTTGCCCTCTCTTTGGTGTCAGTGATTGATTTGTCTGCGTTCGTTGTGTCCGCAACTATATTTGCTGTTATGACATGTAACTCGTGGGCCACCTCCTCACCGCCAGCACAACCTAGCCAATCCCCGCCTCCACCTTCTGGTTTAGCGTAAACCGTGCTAACTATCATACCCTCCCTGGTTAGGGCCCCTCCCTCTGGGATGACAGACATATAATAATCTCTATATTCGGCCTCTGTTTTCCCAGCGATACTTCCGAGCCTTAGGGTTTCAGCTTTGCCCATCAGCTCGGGATGTTCGATAGACCAAAGTGCCGTAGGCCCCACGAATGATGCTTCGTACATGGAGCCGAGATTCTCGACGGCGGAACGGAATGATAGAGGATCGAGTGCTTCGGTCCCGGTCAGAGCCTGGAGCTGTCCAATAATTATTTGTGTCGCTGCATTGTTAGCCTGAGTGCAACTCTGGCAACTCTGGCCTAACGCATTTACGCTATCTTTGTTTCTCTCCATGCTGTCGCTGTCTTGATCGGTCTTATCTTTCAGGCCTTCCAAAGTATCATTAAGCAGTCGTTGAGCAATTGATACATCTTCGCGTTCTTTAGAAAGATCGGGCTCGTATTTGCCCAATCGCCCGCCCATCTTTTCTATATACTCCCGATTATATTGGTCCCAGGTTTTTAGAACTTCTGTGTTCTGAGCAATTTGAGAAGATGATTTAGCTATTGATCCTGTATTAACCTCTGATAATCCACTAACACCTTTGGGCTGTGGAATTCCGATGCCAGCGCCTATCTTCGGCACGTTTTCCCTGCCCCATTTATCGATTCCTGTTGATAACTCATTGGGGATACTGTCAAAAAAATCGGTTATGGGCTTACTTATGGTGTTAGGCAAATTATCCATTGTAAATACAAAATCAGAGTATGCTCTTGTAATGTCAGATGCTCCAAATGACGCGGTATACCCCGTCCCCATCAATTGAGCTGGCGCTATTTCGACGGGCAACCCTGTCATCCTTGAAAGCCTGTCTGCATAACTCTTAAGCCCCCCGACTGATTGGATCAACATCGCGCCCGCATCGTCTGATTTATCTTCGAACTCCTGAGAGGCTCTAGCGTATGCATCCAGTGCTTGGGTGTCTTTGTTTACTGACGGTATAAATCCAGACGAATCAGCAGTATCGCCAGAAACAACCACCGGAGGCACGTATGTGCTTATGTTAGTGGTTGGAATAAGTTTGAACCCTAATATGGCAGTGGACGCATCATTAATAGCACCTACAAGCGTACTAGCAAAAGCATCTGCTAGCATTCGTACTGAAGCCAGAACACCTGCAATTGCCATTACTGCTTCATCATGGAAAGTGTAAATTGCCTGGACGGCTCCGACTGATCCCTCTTTCATCTTCAGTTTCATTTCCGCAGCAATGAGCCCGAACTCGGCACGGAAGATCTGTTCAATTGGTTTTAGGAAGGCATCTAACGGAGTTTTACCTGTCAAAAAGGACCAATCCCATTTTATCAAACCGCGAGCAAGATCAAAACCTTCGCTAATTTGAGATGCTATATTTTTACCAAGTTCTCCAGCAAATTTATCCATCTTTGCGCCGACGCCTGAGAAATCTCCCGACCCCAGGCCCTCGATAAAGGCCATAATCGCATCATAACCAGAGGTACTAAATATGTCCAGGAGAGGCTGGATATCGGCCTGCATATCAGCACCTATCTTTTCTTTGATACCCTCGGCGGCCTGGCCGGCTCGGTCCCAGGATTTGGTAAAGATTCCATCGACGGTGGAGGCCATGACTTTCGTGGTGCCTGTCGTATGCTCCATCTCATCGGAAAGTTCCCGGATGCCATCAATGTTATCGGCAATATTGGATATTAACATGCCGGTTCTAGCTCCAAAAATCTCTTTGAAATCAGAGAGAGAGGCCCCGGCATCATGCATCTTTTCAAGCGTGTCTAAAAGAGGTTCGGCTTTTACGCTACTGGCCGTCATACCTAACTTTTTAAGTGCTTCGGTGCCATCGGTTACGCCCGTCCATTTGATTTTCCCGGTTTTTTTATCATATTCAGCTACAGGGTCCTTCATATTGGAAAGAGCCATAACGCCCATTCTAATAGCCGTAGTAGGATCGGGAAGGTCTTTTGCGCTCAGAACGGATAGCATAGCTGCCGTATCCTCAAGAGACATTCCCCCCTCTTTGGCGGCCATGCCCAGAGTTTTCAGATCGATTGCAGCGGGCTCTAAATTGGATGAAGTGATAGCCTTTGCCCATACATCTGCTATATGGGAGTTATCCTCCATCGTCTTACCGAAATGAACCTGAGAGGATTCAACCAAATTGGTAGCAGTGACCATGTCGGTGTTAAGGGCGTGAGACAGCTCATGGAACGGCTCTAATATGGCTTCGGTCGGTGCGCCAGTAAAGCCGTATCCGTAAAGCTTCTGTAATGACTTGTTAATCTCTTCGCTGCTATCACCAGTAGCAACAGCATAATCCCGAGCAAACGCCTGGATCTCTTTGCTACGCGCCTGGAAACCAGAAGTGGTTGTCTCGCCGGTCTTGAGGGCCGTCTGTGTCGCGGCAGCCTCTGCGGCACTGGCGATCTGGACGGCTTCGCTTAATAACTCGAATGCTTCCTTAACCACATAAACAGCAGCGGCTAGTAAAGCGAGCTGACCAACTGCCGAGGAAGTGAAGCTACTGATCGCCCCTCCAGCGGATGCTGTCCCACTCTCCACTCCTGACGCATCGGCCTCAAGCTTGACGATGCCCGCGTCCTTAGCTTCATCCGCAAAGCTCTTTACTTTGTTCTCGGCATCGCTGAGTTTGCTCTCCAAGTCGTCCAGCTCAGCGGTTATCTTAACCTTAACTTCGCCAGCATCCGCCATTTGATTTGAACTCCAAAATTATAATGCATCAGGAATATCCTTCTCTTCTGCTATTCGCTCGCATTCCTCGATAGATCGTTTCTGGGGTTGCGATTTTATCAAAACGTCATCCAAAAATTCATTAGGTTTCTCGGCTCTGGACGTTGCTCCGGCGATCCAGGCCTGATATCGTTCTTCATTGATACGGTCGCGGCGGTGCTCTACCAGGAGATTAAGTTCAGAAAGACTCAGTCGCCAGAAGTCTCCGGGGAGGAGTCCGAGCTTTCCGGTTCCGAGTTCAATGGTTCCTCGCCAGGAGAAGGGGACTCTGTCTCCTCCGTCTCCTCCTTCACCCGAATCCGAGAAGGGGGGCCGAGGAACACATTTACAGCTTCCGTGAGCTTGTTCATAAGGTTAGCCTTAGCGCCGATTGTGACGAGATACTGCTTGCCATCGTTCCCGGCCTGCTCTTCCTCATAAGGTTGATAGGCATTGGCATAGGCCGCATAGATAGCATCCACATCAGAGAGCTTGAACTTGCCCCGCTCGTGGTCAGTCAGAGCTCCATAGAGGCCGCACCAGAACAGGATACGGAATCTATCCATACTCATACGCTTGCGGTCATTAATAATGGTAGTAAAGTCCGCCCGGTCGTCTGGCTTCCGGCCTTCGGCGGTATTGACTATCGTCTCGACCTTAGCCATGGTAGCAAAATCAAATTTGAGTTCCCGGGGCTTCTCGCCCGCCATGATTATGATTATTGGATTGTCGTCCATAAATCCATCCTGCTATCACGAAAATATTATAAAATAGTTTTGAGGTCAAAAGATATGGGTTTTCAACCTCAAAACCTATGGAGAATACGTCTCCCAAACAAACTTTCCCGTACCGTCGAAGGTCAGGTCCTCGGCCTGGGCATTCTTGATGTCCATGTCTACGTTGATCTGGTTCAAGCGACCCCATCCAGCGAAATTCTGTTTGCTAGTACTGTCCTCGACGAAGCAAACGATCATGGCCGGGATATTGGTATCCACGCCGCCATTAGCTAGATGAGTGTGGCCCAGAGCGGCAACTATGCCAGCTCCCGTCTCACCGTCTGCAATCCTGGCCCGGAAGCCTATCGCCTTGCAGGCCGCGCTTGCTTCGATGGCTGCCGCTACCTGAAGAGCGGTGCTGGTGATACCGGCCGTGTAAGCTAATGTCACAGCGACCGCGTTGACCACAACGGCAATGCTCAGTACCCCTGGAGCACCTGGATTTATCATTTCGATGCTCAGAGCATCTCCCCCAACGCCAGCATCTTCGTCATAGAATAGGAGATGGCTGTGAGCATTTCCGCCTGATGTCAGGAGACGAGAGTGGGATGATTCCATGTAGAGCCTCCAGGTCTGCTCTTTAACATGGTGCTCCTTGGCGGTGACCTGCCACTCTTTATGGCCCTGTAGAAACTCCTTCCACCTACCCGAATCGATAGACGTAACTTCGATCTTATCCTTCTTGGGCTTGATGGAATAGCCGAGCTGTTCATCCAGTTTTCGGGCAGGCACTCTCTTCCCAGAAGCCCGCACCTTATCGTCTGCATTCAGGGCTCCAGACAAAGTAATCATGCCCCGGAGATAATCGAAAGTGCAAAGGCTAGTTATATCACTCCATCCACCAGATCCGTGTATCTGCTTTTCGATTAGAAATACTTCACCCGATTTCCAGTAGCGATAGTTAAAGGCAGCTGCCCAGCTCTTGTGATCACCCTGGTCAACTAGGTTGGTAGTCGTAAAGGTAGTTAGAGGGGCGGCGGGATCGCTAACATAGACCGCAGCCACCGCCCCCGTTAAGGCTTGTGTCATGCCCGCTCCTTAAGTGTATGCCAGAGCTGCAGTACCCTGGAACGTCATGGTAAGTTTCTGGCCATCTTTGAACGGCAGATCGGCGCCTAAATCGGTGACGAAGACGTCTCCACCGAAGACATTTCCTCCGGAATAATCCGCAATAGTCAGGGCGGTGGCCCCGGTCAGTAGGGCATCGTTAATGTAGCTGTCCACTAAGACTTTCTGGCCTGTGGTATCTCCCATGTAGAGCATCATCTCCAATGTGAAGCTCCATTCCTTATGACCCTGCAAGAATTCTTTCCACATGGCACTATCAATGCTCGTTACCTCAATCTTATCTTTCCCCGCTTTTATGGAGGCTCTGGTCCATTCCGCGACAGGCGCTGCCCCGATAAGTACAACGCCCAAATATCCTGCACGTGCTGCTGTCATTTATCTTTTACACCTCAAAACTGTTTTACCATTTTAATTTCATTCATAAACAAAAAACGTGACTACAAATTTGTGCCGATTGCTGGTATCCATTCCCAGATAGACGGAACCGCTACAATCCGCGAAGATGGCCTGATGGCCAGCTATTCCGAGATTGTTATCCAGAGCCACTAGGATAGCCTGGGCCATGCTCCGCGCGGTGGCCTTGCTTGTATTCCTGACTTGGATATCCAGCCCCGGAATCCGGAATACGGAACCTCCAGAAGCATGCCAGGGTAAGAGGCCCCTAGATGCAATGACGATGATCTGGTTCGCTGGGAGATCCTGCCACTCGTCCAGGAAGATCGAATTAAGGGATGGGGTGACATTATTATATTTGCCGTAACCCAGCGTATCCAGATGGGCAGCAATATCAGCAGGATAAGTCATTGCTCGATTTTCTCCTCAGCTATCTCTTTCAGCCAATGGCATTGATCCGGCCTGAATCGACAGCGGCATCGTCATAAATCCTTTTTCTCAATCTTCTTTTGATGGGCATCGCAGAACCACATGATAGTCTTTCATGGCACCAGAGGGATGCTAGTAGGTCCGAATATGTATCTTCCGCAAATGAGAATTAGAAGACCTATCAGCATGACGGTTTGGTAAATTCGCCACTTTTTCAGCTCATCGATTTCAGCTTGATTTTGCTTGAGAGCATCGCATACCCCGCCTTTGCCTTCTAATTTATTTTTAATCGATTTTACATCCCCGGCTATCCGAGTTAACCATTCTCGATCTGTTTGTGGTTCATCTGAAGGAAACTCTCCAAGCAACGCCATTCAACCTCAAATTTTGTCGCCGGTCTGCCCACGAGTGGCGAACCAGAAGGCAACAATTGCGGTCACGCCCGCAGAAAGGGATGTCACTATTTGAACCGCCGGATTGCTTTCTCTTACGATGGCAACGAGAGCTAAAACTGTGAACATAAGAAAGAAAGCAATGGTCACAAAGAAGCCCTCACCAAACTTAGAGACATCGATATTCATTTCACAGGCACCTCCTGAGATTCTATGCAGTATCCTCGTTCGATCAGATCCCGGGCTTTCTCCTCGTTCATGCAATTGATATTAGAACCTTCGGGATAGACTATTAGATCTCCTGAATCTGTTTTGATAGAGTAATCAATGATAAAGTAGATCCACATCTCATCGCCCCACCTTAAAAGCCTGTCCGGCCATGCTTGGGTTCTTCTTCAGGTGGCAAGCCGGATCGATCCCGTAAGTATACATATAGGGTCTCTTCCGCATGACGAGGCCTCCGCCTCCGGGTCTGTAATAGGTGACCCCGAGATCATCATAGCTTCCACTGGGGATTTTCTCCTGGCCAAGGTCGAGCATGGGCAGACATGGGCAGATGTCATCTGGATCTTCCGCCGCCTCCACAAACCACTCGTCCAGAGCAGCCCCATCCCCAGGGATTTCCTCGGGAAGCACCAGTGCCCGACAGCACTCATTGCAACTCACCAGGATTAGGCCACCCGTATATTTTTTATGCTGGATTGCTAGCTTGATCTCTCGGGCGGTAATTTTAGTCTCCATCTCGCAGACGGGACAATCGATCAGGATCTCTTTAATTTCGTTAAACATGATTAATCTCCCCAAATCTTAGATGCTCGGGGTTAGCGGTGGAACAATGTCGAGCCAATCTTTTGCCATTTTTTGGAAATCAACCGTCACTGATAGATCGTTTGCCCGGAAATGAGGTGGCCCGAGTGGAGCGAGTTTCATGTCTGGATCCTTGAGCATCTTGGGATCCGTTCCCGATAGAACTACAATCTGGCCAGGAGCTTTGTGTTCGATCAGGTCAGACGGTTTTTTGATGCTGGAAGATAACACGTAATCTTCACTTACCAGGATATCTTTAATTGACATATTGGGAGTGCCCGAGAAATCGCTAGCCATCGCAAACCCGACGATTATTAATATAGCCACACTTTTATAGATCATCTTTACCTCCATTTAACGGGGATTGAAACAGTCAGAACGCCGTCTTCGTGGGGCTTCCATGCCAAATTGAGTGGGATCGCCGCCTCCGACCCGGATAGGATCTGGATCAAGGAAGCACTTGAAGCTCCATGTACGGTCCTCATGGCTCTCACACACTAGATGCCGGCAGCCAATACAAAGGGAGACTTCGGCCATTTAATTTCAGTTCTCCCAGTCTATCAGTCTCTGGTATCTACAGGAGCAGTTGTTATCAAGCGTCCGGCCGTCTCGCATCCGCACGCAAGCACAGGCTACGTCGTGCTTACAAAGCATTCCTGGATTTCTGCTATGTCATCGTTCATTGGTTACCCCATACCGGCTAAAGGTGCCGAGGCAAGATCGCTAGACGTAAGAGGAACAAAGTGAATCTCAGCCCAGAGGAGCATGTAAAATGAGACAATCTCTGAAAAATCCAGATGTTCATCCTCTGTCGGTAGTGGCTCATGGTAGACTGTCCTTTGAAGACTGTTATGAAAATACCATTCCCTCTCTCGGATAGGCACGGAGCAACGAATTGGATCAACTCCTGATTATTCATATCCTTTCATAGCAGTTGGCGGCGTGGTGTTGCTGATTACTTCGGCATTCTTGTTTAGTTTCTCGAAATACTCAGTCTTAACTTTCTCGACCGCTTGGGTGTAATCCCCTTGCCAGACGATTCTTATAACAAGACGTAGAGGGATAGCGACGCCAGTATTAGCTTCATGGCCGATGCATTCCAGGAGTCCAGGACCGAAGCGGACTTCATCGCATGATATGGCCGGGGCTATCCCTCGGATATGGAATTTGATCTTTTCGATCAATGTTTCAGGCCAAAGTAGAACTTGGACCATAGTATTACCTCAAAGCCTCTGTAACTTTGGCTTCAATCAGTGCCCGGATGTTCTCTTTGTTGTCGTCCAGAGCATCCCTTCCAGCGTGAGCCTTCCTGCCCGCCAGGGATAATGGATTCGTGGGGTCTGGGTGTCGCAGGGTCGCATCGAACTCTTGAGCCGCTGCATAAGGTCCGGAGCTGGATACCTGGACGCCATGCTCCATGTCGGTCACCGTCAAGGTAGACGCGAGGTCACCAGTAGCCCAGGGAATAGTTTCCTGCCACACTCTCAGGACAATCTCCCCGGAGAGGTGTAGAGCTTCCTTGGCTGCTGTCTTGGCCTTCGCCAGGATCTCGTCACCATGCCAGATAACCTCCGTGCTCATAGGGCCACCTGCCTCCACTGCACAACGCGATTATCGTCTTTGGCCTCTTTCACCAAACCTTTCACAGGCCAATCCCTGCTTGAGATCGTCAGCAGATCGCCAGGAACCACGGCCTCCACACAAGTTACCAAAGCCTCACAGCTCAGCTCGTCTCCCTGGATGGTGCGGATTGTGCGAGACTGAAAGATGATATCACAGGCAATATCCGCAACAGAATAGATATCATCTTCCCCGTTATTTCCAATCTTGTATTTCCAGGATGCGGTATCTAGCAGAGGGATCTCTGGACGCAGCCATTCTGACAGGTCAACAACTAGTTCCCCATCAATTTCTTCACCGACGAGGTAACGTTGGGACGGTGGGGGAGGCGGGACGATGGGATAATCTGGGCCTAGGTCTACTATCACCTCTCCGTTTACTTCTTTGCCAATGATATACTTTTTAGCCACTCCTCAACCTCTCTAGCTCATATCATCAGCATAGACAGATCCGGCGGTTCCGGTGACCCTAATCCTTAACTCCATTACCCCGTCCTCGTCGATTGAACCCGATGGACCCGTAAGAGTTGTCTGGGCTACGTAGCTCGTGGTCATCGCCCAGGTATCCCAACCGTCTATAATTTCTCCCTTCCACCACAGGCTGGCTTCAACCGTGCCATTAAAATCAGCGGACTTTTTCATGTAGACTGAGATAGACCGATCAGTGGAGGCCGCTACTGCTATTAGCCGCTGGAAATAGAAATAATAAGTTGCGGACGAGGGGATAATCTCTACGCATGATCCTGATTGTGCTGCCGCAGTATTCTTTTTCAAGTATCCGTATGTACCATAGGCTCGATCATCGTTAGTTGTAGTATTGAATTTCTTGAATTTGATATAATTATTAATTCTACCATCCGAACTATAAATAATGCCTATGTTAGAACAGTTATAAAATTTTACTTCTGTTATATATCTAGGATAAAGAACCAAATTCATATTTCCAAAATCACAGTCGATAAAAGTTACTGGGCCAGTACTGTTCGAGGAGGGATACATTACGTCCGCGGCTGCCCCAAGACATGTGCATGAATCGAATAATATATCACCGAACTCCCAGGTAAGCCCGAAACCATTTGCCCACTTGCAATTTGTCACAGTGCCGAGGTAGGAAGCCTTGTAAGTTCTACCATTTAAGTTGAGCGCGCCCCGTTCACAATTTACGATGGTTGATGATTGCGCGCAAAGCTGGAGACCATTATTCGAGACGGCTATTGAATTTGATATAGCTATATTTGTCCCAAGGGCCAGCTCCCCAACAAAGAAATCATAATTATAATTTAAAAAATTTAGTTTATCTATCGTGATGTAATTTATTGATGAACTGCCATATAATCCATATCCGTTAAGTGTAGTTCCTCCCGATTGATAAAACCAAGTTTCGCCGGTCTGGACGGGAGGATTTTGTGATAGATCCCAGCCGCCGCTGATTTGCAGTTTGGAGCTGGCAGACGTTCCAGATGCCGAAACAGCTTGCACTTGAGTGGTGGCTGCTGCTGCCGCTCCAGTATCGAAACAATTCGTCGCATTTAGTTTTGTTGCCGCGCCATTGGTTACGGTTGTGCCCCTGAAAGCGAAAGTAAGCGTAATCGTTTTCGCCCCGCCATTCACCGACACGACTTTCCAGTAGAGATTAGAGCCGCTTCCAGAGTTAGGGCGGATAAAATCGTTGGCCGCTACTTCTGCGGACAAATCAACAGACGTATTAACAGTTACAGAATCTTTCGTAAATGTAAGAGTGCCACTAAGAGCGGTTGCAGCTGGACTCGCCGCGCATTTGATGTGGTCGTTTCCCGTTCGCCCCGTTGTGGCTGATGTAATCGTCTTTTTTGGCAAAGTTCGGTCTAAGCCGGTATTAGCATCGTCGCCCGGAGCGGCCCAAGAAACGAATATATCAGTCATCTTTTCATCTCATCATGAGGAGAGTCGGTTTCAGGTAGAACCCTGTCATGTGGAATTCGATTGATCCGATTGTTCCTGTTCCAAGGTAGAGCTTGATCTGCTTGCCTGCTTCTATCAATCGGGATGCTCCCTTGCTCTTTTTGCCTATTGCCTTAACGAAATCAGCATCCTCCATATACCTAGAGGGATTCTGGTCATCGCCGCAGCTCAGAGTTCCGTCGAAGGGCTCTGTGATGCGGTACATGTAGTTCTGTAAAATGAAATCATAAGGCAGCGCCTCAGTCAACACATAGGCGGCGGGCTTAGAGATAGCGGCAACACATAGATCGGCAACCTTAGCCGTCTCCTCGCCAAGAAAATCCTCTCTAATGAGAATCCCATCGAACCTTACTGGTATCTGAATTTCTGTCATTTAAATCAATCCTTAAATTTAATCAACCGCCCCAAGTGCCACCCCAGACCTGCGACGCAACATAAACCAATATTAGCGCTCCATCCCAACCAGAATCAAAGGAACCGTCATTATCCAGATTGCCAGGAGAACCATCCCAGCCAGAATCGAAATCAGCTACCAACAATCAAATCACCATTGCCACCCAATCAAATGCTTTTCCAGAAGTGACGGTAACATAGATGTTAGTGTTATCTTTTCCGAGTCCTTTTACGGATGCAGAGGCGTCCGTAACATCTGGAGTAACCGATACAAGGTTAGGTTTTGCCCCGAGTCCATGGGCTATCGTCTGTTGCCCTCCCGTGCCCGTGGAACTGCCGGTACTTACGGCTCCCTTTACAATCTCTTTCCAGGTGACGGCCATTAGTTCTCTCGATTACTGCGGAATTTTGGCTGGATACTCTTTTGTAGGTTTAATTTCATCCGGGATATTGGCGGTCTGAGTGGCTTGGAGGGCTTTGCTCCTTTGAGCTGTGACAAAACCGCTTGTTGCTTCTTGCCTGATCATCTCCGTCACAGTCAACATCTCAGATACCGTAGCTGCCCTAGAAGTGAAAAGTCCGATAACAGAGTTCCGCATCTCTACCAAGCGGTCGGCTTGGGCTTGCTCCTGTCGCAGCTTCCAGGCCTTGATCTCCGCTAGTTCTGCGGCCAGCTCCTGGAGCAATTCCTCAGGTTTGGTTGATTTCGTCATCGAATTCTCTCCCATTAAGACTTAGCCGTGCAGACATAGAGTTTTTTAGTCGCACTATCCTGGAACCACTTCCCCACGACTCCAGTGGGCGGGGATCCTATGGTTGCCTGGTGGACTACCATCTCCTGGGCTTCCTGGCCAGCAAAATCCAGATTGGCGGAGAGGGCTTCAATGTGTTCCGAGCCTACCGCATCATCATGAATATTAGCTTCCGTGACTCCATCAGCCACCACACGCAGAGCATTTGCATTTAGTTCTATCGAAGTCCCATCCACCGTCCCGGAACCAAGAATATGAACGTGGTCATGCCGGGAGGCGTCCACTGCTTCCCCTGCTGCTGCTTCTGTACCTATATCATGCGCGGTATATTCTGATAGAGAGGCTACGTCATCTACAAAGGCAACCTCTTTCCAAGTGTCTGCCATTTTTATATCACCTTGGAATTAAGCTGATGATGAGGTGCAGATGTAAAGCTTTTGATCATCGCTATCATGCCAGAGCTTGCCGACTACTGGCGTGGTCGGAGCAGTAGATTTCTGATGGATGACCATGTCCAGAGACTGATAGCCCGCAAAATCCAGGGCTGCGCTTAGGGCTTCGATGTGTTCTGATCCCACAGCATCATCGGCTATCTGAGCTGCCCCGATGCCGTCTGCCTTGATGCTCAGAACTCCCGCGGTGTTGGCAATCGTCGAATTATCTACACACGCTGCACCAAGAACGTGAACGTGATCGTGCTTAGACGCGTCTGTTGCAACTCCCGCCGCAGCAGTAGTTCCTATGTCATGTGCTGTCTGCGCAGACAGCAAGGCCACATCTTGGACAAACGCTATTTCTTTCCAAATTACAGCCATTTAATCAACCCCATTTTACTCGATCCTCACATAAATTTTTTTATCTACAATTACCTGGTCGCCAATACTGGAAGAAATAGGAAGCTCCTCGACCACAGGGATGCCTTCTGATTTGTCAATGATGTTATCAGAATCGGTATCAAATTCCTCTTTAGTCATCAGTTTCCAGGACATTAGATCTAGACCCCCTCTACTGCCCCAGTTATCCAACCGCTCAGTTTTTGCTTTGCCCGGGTGCTGAGGAGTTTGCCCTGGCCAGATCCCGGGGCATAACTGAATGAGGTGTCTCCCATCCTCATCGATGTTACCCCTTGCTGCTGCATTTCGAGCCGCTGAGTATTCATCCTCCTCAGGAGCTCAAGGGCTTCCAGGCAACAAGCATCCAGGACTTCTTGTGGCACCTCCGAATAGTCCTCTATCGATTGGAAATTGATCTCCGAGTCGTAAGGGATTATCTGGGCGGCCCTGTCAGGAATCCGGGGGAACTCGCGGGGCTGAGTCTCTTTATCAGTATACCTGTAGCCTTTCAGATATAGAGAGTCTATATGGTCGGAAGCCTCTATCAGAGCTGCTGCTTGCTTTCCGGTATTGTTGCTCCAAGCAGCGATATCAACTAAATGAGCCGTGAGCCAGGTATTGGCAGCCGCAACTTGGATATAGGCATCTATATCTGCCATTCCGACTTATCACCTCTCCACAAAGAACCAAACTTCTATCGTCTGGTTTGCATCCGTGACATCCGTGCTATTTGCGGCGAAAGTTAGCGGCCCAGTTATGGTGCTCATGTTTCCAGATTCAGTCCTATAGCCGATAGTGATATTTCCTCCGGATAGATCATATATTGCCAGTACCCCGACATAAGGGCTGGTGTTGCCAATAGTAAGCACCCCTTTTGTGGCCCCCCTGGCATCATAGGCAATCGCATTCAAGAACCCATAGATACCCTCAGAGGTGTAATCTATAGTCCCATTTATGTCTGCTGTCATAGTGACGTTATAAATCTGGAGGCCGGAAAGGCTACGAGGCTCTGGGAATAAGGGTGTAGCTGCCGCTAAGCCGAGCAACAGCAGCATCAAAAGAAAGGATGGAAAGGGCTTAGGCATCGCTAAACCCTCTTCACCATTATGGTTATTTCGCCTTCGGCAGCAGTCAGTACTCCCGTAAAATCCACGGAGATAGAGTCTGCTGCTGCCAAGGTTATGCCACCTGATAGAGTTGCAGCTTGGATCGTGTCTGCGGCTCCTTTCATGTCGAATGCTGCGGTTTGGGCTGCCGCCCCAGCCGATGGGGCTTCGGTATCATCGCAGATCATGACGCTAGCCGTCACTGCACCCATATCAGATCCTACCACTCTTGGCAGTAGCCGTATTGCGGTAATCTGATAAGCTCCGGTCGCCGTGAATATATGAGTATCCACCGAACTCGCATCATAATGGAATGTCACGGGTATCTCCTGTGGTACTTTGACGTTATTGACGGTGAGGCCATCCGTGTCGTTGATTCCAAGAGATTTGATCAGAGAGGCCGCTCCTGCCTTCAGCTCGCCCGTGACATGAGCCTTATTTACGTCCGCATCTCCAGAAGCTGTTAGTGTCACCGCAGATACGGAGCTATTGCTTGTGATAGCCTGACCCGTGAGCTGAGTACCAAAGAGGCCCGTTCCTGTGGCATGGACATTAAGGGTATCAACATCTCCGGATGCTGTCAAGGTCACGCCCGAAACAGACGCATTGCTGGCTATATTAGCTCCCGTTATCGTTCCGCCCGCTTTCATCTCACCGGCAACATGGGCTTTATTGGAATCCATATCACCAGACGCTGTTAAGGTCACACCTGATACGGAGGCATTTGAAACGACATTAGCGCCGGTAATCGTTCCGCCCGCCTTCACTTCTCCTGCGACATGGGCCTTGTTGGAATCCAGGTCTCCGGATGCTGTTAAGGTCACTCCAGACACTGAAGTATTGCTAGCCACTGCCTGACCAGTTATAGTTCCACCAGCTTTGACTTCTCCTGCGACATGGGCTTTGTTAACATCCGCGTCACCAGAAGCCGTTAGGGTGACCCCTGACACGCTTGCGTTACTTGCTACGTTAGCCCCGGTAATTGTCCCGCCCGCCTTGATCTCACCAGCGACATGGGCTTTATTCGAGTCCAGATCCCCCGATGCGGTGAGTGTGACTCCCGACACAGAGGCATTAGATACGATATTAGCCCCTGTAATCGTTCCGCCTGCCTTCACAGCCGCCGAAAGGTGAGCATCGGCTCCATCAATATCACCGGCAAAGGTGGCCGTTGAATTTGCTTTGAATGTGGCTACAGTAGCCAATCCACCGACCTTGATTGCTCCGGTGGCATCCATCGTGGTGAAATCGGCATCAATCCCAGCCACTCCCGCATCACTGGCAACCCTCCCGGCAGTCAGTATGTCTACAACGTCAAAATCGTCCGCTATAACTCCGTCATCGGTGCTGACGAGATGCTCTGCCGTCATAGTCTCTGATACATCTGCTTTTCCGAGCACAAGTATATCATCGTTGATAGTAGCATCATCAGTCGAGGTGAGCTGTTCCGCGGCAACGGTGCCTGAGAAAGTTCCAGCCGTGCCAGAAGTGCCGTTCAAGAACGTTATCGTACCGCCGTCTGCCATCATTCCGGTGGAGCCCAGCGTGAACATGGAAGCTCCGACCATCGTCCATCCGACGCCATCGATACCCAACACGGGACCGTTCAAAGTTACTATGTTGGTCCCACCGCCAAGAGTCACGGCTCCTGTAGTTGTCTTGTAATTTCCTGTCCCAAGACTCCAATCGAAAGCAGTATCCCCGGCCGTAACTGTAAAGTCGTATCCTGCACCCATCGCCAAATCTTGGCCGAACACTCCTCTAGCTATAGTGCCACCACCGGCGCTAATGCTACCAGTTACTGAGAGGTCGCCAGCAACGAGCGCATTCCCGGAATTGTTGAGGTCTCCCCCGATAGAGATATTCCCGCCGACCGTGACATCATGAGCAAAGTTAGGATTTGCTCCCTGGCCGTACCAAGAACTCTTAGCTCCGGCCATGCCAGTAACGGCAATCACCGCCAGAGCCGCCAAAAGAATGAGAAGTTTTCCCATGGTCTCCTCACCTAGGGCGTCAGGACTGCGAACGGGAACTGAGTGCTGGCATTTATCAAGTTCTTCGGGTTCGGCAATGCCCAGCCCATCCTCATAGTGACCCTCAAGGCCACCATGTCATCCTGGAAGAGGTTGTAAATGAGGGCACCTGTATTATCGTGGATGGAAGCTTCCGTGGCCACCTTGAAGGTTATGTCGGTCCTGATAGAGTAGACTGCCTGGGACCAATCCCCGACCGCCAGCAGGACAGCCGCTGGATCGAAAGCGCCATTGTTGGGGAAAGATAGAGGGACACCTGCGAGCCTGTAATCGTTGGCCTCTTTCATGTCGTTCATGAATATGAACTGGCCATCGGTGGCTCTGATGCCCCGCAGTCTCCCCATCATGGCAATGGCACCCAACGCACCGTTCACGATATAGCCATCCTGCTCGACTAATGAGAAGAGGCCATTATCGGCAAGAATGGCGTCTGCATAATCGGCAAAATCCAGACCGGCTCCGATCTGCGCGGATATATCCACCACATTTGATGCCGCCACTGCCTGAACCACGATGCCATCCGGCCATGACGCGGGAGCTATGCTACCACTGCTGTCAAAGAGTATGGCAGAATCGATCTTAGCTCCAATGGCCTCCAGGAGACGAGGCTTTGCTTCCGCCCACAGGTCATATCCACCAGACGCCATATCCTGCAGGACGCTCTCAGGAACGGGAACGATAACTGCCAGCTCTTCGGCTGTCAGATCGACGCCAGTCCATGCGAGACTCGTGGTCTTCTTGGTGTTGGTGGCATCTCTTGCCCCCGTAACCTCTCCCACGAAGTAGGCGGCAGCGAAGGAATTCAAGACCGGCATCTTGTAGGTCTTGGCATTCATGTTCGGCAACTTCTTCATCATTCTTAAACAGAACGAGGAAGTTGGAAGAGCCTGGATGATCTCTTTACTGTACTGATCCGGCAGCAGGTAGTTAGATGCGTCTGCCCGGCTTACATACTGATCGTAGTCAGTCATATTAAATTACCTCAATTAAATTATTAACTATCGTCCACCCCTGCCAGCAGCATGCAGAACGTAAGCATTGAAAGGCTGGGTGTTTGGAGAGGCCGCCCCGGGTGGAGTCGGGCCGCCTGCCTTATCGAGACCTCGGGCCTTCGCCCACTCCTTGGCATCGTCCTCAATCTCTTTCGGATCAGAGCCTCGGAGACGGTCCCAATCAGCCTCTGGAATGTTATACTTTCGCCCGAACTTATTCCGGGCTTTATCGAGTTCAATCGAAGCTTTCAGAGCACTATTCTCCTTCTCGAGAACGGCAGCCTTTTCAGTTGCCTTTTGCTCTTCAGACTTCTTCGACTCTTCTTGTTTATCCCAAGCATCCGCCTTGGCCTTCAACTCCGATTCTCGTTTCTGCCAAGCTCGTTTTTCAGCAGCGACCGCACGGTTTAATGCGTCCTGGCTGAAACTCTTGCCTTTGTCCGTTTCAGGCGGATCATTTGCTGGTGGTGTCGATGTTCCCGGAACTCCTTCGCCTCCGGTTGGTGGTTGTGCTGGATTTTCTGACATAGAATACTCCCCGTCTAAAATCGATTGAACCCGCGACGGTTGCGGTAATTCTCATTAAAATAATATTATAATTACGAAATATAATTATTGAATTTTGCCTTGTGAGAACATGATGGCAACACCAATCTTGCGAACCCGTTCGCGTGCTTTCAGCTTTGAAATTTCGCTATTGGGATCGTAAGTCACGCAAACGCCATCTGGCCCCACTTGAACCCGGGCCTGCCGCCCTGTTCGCAGTCCATGATTGGCATTTAGTCTCCGGTCAGCATTATTCATCTTCTTTCTTCTTGGGCTTGGGTTTGGATTTAGCCTTCTTGGGGTTCTCTTCCTTTTCCGCGTCCTTAATTACGGATTCTGGGTTTGCTTCCATTCTGAGAGTTGCCATCATTGGTCGGATGAATCTCTCCGGTTCCTCTGCCTTCTTTGATTGTGTATTGGTATTGTACCAAGACATCTTAATCAGCCTCCTCTTCTCCTTTCGCTTCTTCTATTGCTTCTTCAAATGAAATGGCCGCAGCATATGAATGGATGCAGTTTGGGTGGAAAAGACCTTCGTCCTCAGCCTCTGCCAACGTTGGATAGCCGTCTGTCTTGCCTGTCAGGCTCACCACCTGGCCAACCCACTTTTCGCAGGCCTCACAGGTCTTCTCGGATACGCCGCCTGTGATCTCGACCAGATCGATATCATGCTCCAGCAGACGATTAGCCGTACCTTTGAGCATCGTTTCCCGGGTGCTGGTGCGGGCCACCATCTCAGAGTAGGTCTTCATGCTCCATTCGCGGCCCATCGAATCTGTGAAACCCGTGATGCCCTTGTCAGCCAACTTCTCTCGATAGGCTTGGGCCACTTGCTTCCAGGTCTGGAAGCCAGCCACTGAGCCACGGATATTTTCCAGGGCCAGGTTCCTGTAAATGTCATCAGTCCGGCGACCTATGACCTGATCAACGTAAACCATCCGCTGATATGTATTTTCCGCCAGGACAAGCATTGCCTGTTGGTGGAGGGCGCCGATGGAGGTAACGGCGCCCATCCCCGCTTCGTTCATCCCCTCGACATAAGCTGCAGGAAGAGCCTGCTCTGTCCAGGTTCGCGCACCGGCCAATAGGTCTTCCCGGATGGTCTGGACGTTGTTAAGAACTACCTTCAGGTTCCTGGTGGAATTGCCTTTCATCAGGGCCTTGGCCAGCTCGCCTAAGATCTCTCTCTCCCCATCCGAGTAGAGCTGAGTGAGCCGTTGAGCCTGGGCATCGGAGAAGTCCATCTATCCTATCCTCCGGGCTGGAGTGGGGGGAGCTGGATCCTCGGGCCAGGTACTGCAGAACGTTGGACTTGAATCTGAGCTTGCTGTGCCGGAGTAGTACCATGGAGCTTATCCAGAGCGTCCTGTAAGGCTTTCCCCTCCAGCTTGAACAGCATCTTCAGGGCCTGCTCGTCCCAGATCAGCCCCTGGGCTTTCAGCAGGCTCACGTTCTGCACCGTCTCTTGCCAATCCTCTGGGAGTCCGTCCTGCCAGGAGATAGAGATCTTCTCAAGCGGCATCGCTCCTGAATAGCCTTTTGCATTTTCAAAGGCCATGAAGGTCTCCAGCTCCTGTCTGATGATGGGGTCCGCATTCAATTTGAGTCGATCAACCTTCTTGAGCGGTACAAAAAGCATCAACCTCAGAGCTGTGCCGGAGACCTGAGCGCCTAACTTAGCAGGCTCAAAGCAGGCCTCACTGGTCTCGGAAAGAAGATAGAGTTGCTTCATGAGAGCATCGAGTTCCAAAAAGGCGGCCGCGAGTTGCCCTTCCCAGGTCACATATCCGGGTTTCTCGCCGCCTTTGGGCAGGGAGAGGATCCGTTTCTTGGGATCGTAAATGTATGCTCCAGTTTCTGTTTTTGTGAAGATACCTGAATCCTCGTCAGCATACATCATAGGCTCTGAATGGACGTCCAGGATGCGGCCGACTCTCGTAAGACGGCTCTCCATCCGCTTGATAATAGTATCCAGGTCCCCATAATCGTCCTGAAGCTTGTCGCTTGAGGTCTTCAGGTTCTGGATGACGGAGACGAAAGGCTGATCGATGCCGGTCTCCACTGTAGTTACATTTGACGGCCCAGAGATAATCTTTGAAGTGGATGAGACCACATACTCCCGGCTCTCGATCTCCCCGGGCCGATGGATGCGCACAAAGAGTTTGCTTTGCTTGACATGATCCACAAAGGCAGGATCGTCTAGCCACGCTATCATGTGGGCCATGACGCGCCCAGATGAATCTCCAATAGGGAAGTACTTTGAGGGATGAACAACCTGGAGTTTACATCCATCCTCATAGTAACCTTCAATTATCCCATGCCCGAAGCGGGAGACATCAATCTGCCTGGTATGCTGCAGTGACCAGTATTGAGTCCGGTCGATGAAATCCTTGCAGTATTTAGCTTCCTTCGACTCGGGATCTTCATTAACGGCAGCCCGGGGCTGCTCACCATACAAGAAATCTGCCCAGAGGGTGGAGAGCCTTTTATGCCAGTTTAGTATAACTATGAGCTTATTATATTCTGCTGTATGGGAGCTGAAGAGGTTGAGCAGGACCAAAAAAACCTTGGAGTGATCTCCGTCAAAGAGGGCCTCGTTCTGCTCATACCTCTTGAGCCTGGAGAGTTCGCTCTCCGGAGGCCATGGTTTTCCTATCTGCAGAACGTCATCAAGATTTTTAATCATGCCATCTCTATCTTCAGGATTGATTGGATTGGAATTATTAAAAGTGGATCAGTTAAAAATTCAGACACTGGGGGAAGGGTAATATATACAAATAACTCTTCCAATGAGGAGATGTTTGGTAGATTTAGATATTCATATTGCCCATTTATTAAAGTAATTCTAAATTGCGTCATAATAGTCTCATTTGTCTCAGATTCCTTGTGGCTTCACGGGATAGATAGCGACTACAATCGCAGATATGGTCAGGGCTTCCCGATCCTCCTTTCTGGAACATATCCTCGCCCCGTTCTTGTGCTTTAGGATCCCACTGCAGATTATCGATTCCCCAGATCGTCTTTTCGCAGCTCCGAAGGATCTTTAGTTTTCCCAGGGATAGGAGGGTCGTGAGGTCCTCGATTCCGGGCATGATCTTATTATCGGCATCCCGGACATTGGAGAGATGGATGTGGTCGCTTTGTCGAATCTCTCTTCCAAATCCATTCATTTCCTCGGGTGGGACCAAGATCTTGATAGGCGCTTTGCGTTCGCCGTTCCAGAAACACAACCTGGCCAGGTCCTCGATATATTCATGATTGGTCTTCTGCTTCTGTTCTATCTTGGAATCCCAGTAGAACTCCCGGAGGATATACCAGACTCCACCAGACAGGCCCCAGAGTTGCGCTGCAAAGGGATTGGTGATACCGAAATCCAGCCCAGCGAGGTACATGGTGAAGTTATCCGGAACCTGCTCTACCACGAAGCCTTTCACCAGATCGTCATCAAAGAATGAGTACACGCGGCCTTCTGCCGCGGCCCTGAGACCGAGGACGTACCGCTTGTGGAGGACTGTACCGACTGGCCACTGACTCTTAATCCGGGCCTTGGCTTCCTCCGAGAGGGATGGGTTATCATCCATCACCAGATGGAGATAGAGGAGCTTGCCTTCCGCCTGGAGGGGGTCGAGCGTCTCAACGTAAAGCTTATGGGTCGGTGTCTCCGGGTTATTGATGAACCAGGCCTTTGCACCTTCGACCGAGAGTCTGGCCAATCCTTGGTTGATGAATGATTGGGGCATCAAGGGCGCTTCGTCCAGCAGGATCCCGGCCAACGTCTTACCCTGGATCAGGTCCTGACTCGACTCATCCTTCCCGCCATAAATCCAGAAGATATTCTCGTGGTCAAGGTCCTTCTGGTAAGTGATGAGATGCGAGCCTTCCTCCCGACCACGCCGAAATGTCACCTCATAAGACGGCTCGACTGATAGCATCTTCATCAGAGGCCGGACCACGTTCCTGATGCAGGTGCCGATAGTTTTGGAGCAGAGGGCGAACTCCTCGGCATCATATGAGAAGTTCGCCCAGTTCACGTAAGAAAAGGTAGCGGTTGCGGTCTTGCCGCACCGGACGGCCCCCTCCATCTCGATGTAAGCTAGATCTTTAAATGGGCTAGAGGGCGTCCACCAATAAAGGATTTGCTCTTGTTTGGCGCTCGGACGTTGCCACTCAAAAGCCGGCTTATCAAATCGGCGGGCCCTGATCTTTTGCTTGTGTGAGGGCATAGACCTCCTTTGCCCGCTTTAAGTAAGCCTTTGAGAAACCGGAATCCTTTTGAGCATCTAGTGGCCTTTCATCCCCTTTTCCTAGCAGCTCTAAGACCTTTACTGCCGGAGAGATGCAAGAACCAAGCGCTCTTAAATCCTCCGCTTCAGCCTTCTTCGCTCCCTTGAGACAAAGATCATAAATTTCCTGGGCACATTTACTGATATTTAATCCTATTTGTATAGTATTATTATTATCAATTAGCTTAGCAGCATCTTCAACCGCTTTTGGAATATGCTTATATCTTACATGGTTTTTTATAGTTTGAATAGGATCTTTGCCCTTTATCTTAAATTGGTGCGCTATAGTGTTATACGGTGTTTTGGCTAAGATAAGATCATCTATCTGGCATCGGTTTTTGTGAGTGCAGATAGAGCACTTTCTAGACACATAGAATCAATCCTTGACAATCTTGAGAAGGTTGGGGAATGGCCGGTAACTCAAGTCAACCCCGGGCGGCCTCGCTGGACCTGCTGAGATGATTGCCCGGGAGCTGGGCTTCAGCTCTTCCTTAATTTCTTCTAATATCATTTTAGCCTAGAGACATAGATAGCAATAGCCATGATTCCCAGCACTCCACCCAGGGAGATCTCAGCCAATAGTTTCCACATTTTGTAGCACATAAGCATAAGAAGGAAAGGGCCGGGTTGTATATCAAGGGGAATAGCAGAAGGGATAGAATCAAAACAGACCCGGCCCTTTTGTCCGTTCGCCCCCAGCCTCGCGGCTCGGGGACTTGGTTATTTTCATGGCACGGACACGACCGATGACTATGATCTCCGCCCTTTCCGGGCCTTATGCCTCCATCCACATCCCGGGCATGTCTCTGGCCTTATTAAGCCGTTCTGATCTCCCATCAAACCACATGAATGAACAGCTACTGGCCATGAAGGCGATATATCGAGGGGGCGAAAGTCTGTAGATACGTCAACATGCGCTATCTCCTGCCCACATAAACAGAAATTGCATTTGCAACCATCGATAGTCTCCCCTTGGATTCCGTGCCCCTGCTCCTGTTCCACCACAGGACCAGATACGGCTTGAGAAGACGGCTCAAGGTCCCTAGGTTCGCTCGACACCCAATAGGTTATATCTCATTATATTTATCTTCTTGGTAAATAACATAGATTAATCTAATCTCTTGGAAATTTTCCAACCTCTCTGAGATTCTATGAGACCTACCGTTTTCATCCGCTGCATGATGGATTGCGTTTTTGACATCTCCCATCCAGTGGCTTTGGAGATCGCTCTTACTGTCATCGGACCATTAGCCTCCAACAAACCAATCACTCTTTCCCGATTTGCTTGGGTTGCCAGACATTGATTGTATTTAGGACTGTTTTCCAGGTACTCTTTGATCTTCATCTAGCGCCTCCACCTTCCGCCATCCCACCCTAGCTTCTCTCGTCACGTAGCTGCCTGTTCTCACCGGCTGTAAATTATCCTTGGTGATGCATCCTTTTCTGGCCAATCTATCCAAAGATTTCCGCAGATTGCCATCGTTCATCTGCAATCTTTTCGCCAATTCTCTGGATGAGATAGCCTTTTCAATAGATAAAATCGCTAAAATTTTCTCCATGGATTTGCCTTGTTGATTCAAGACCTGCTCCTCCATTTCGCAATATCAGTCTCGATTACCGGTGGCCAGCACTCCAGCTCGTCATCATGGCCAACCCAAGCCGAGCATCCATTGAGAGGCAAATCCCGCAGACCCGTGGGCGAGCACCTAACCTTATGGATGCCACCGATCATGAATATCCCCAAAGACCGGACACATGTAGTGCAGTTGTAGAGCATTACGGTTTCCTACCTCGTAACCCTTCGAGCCTGGTTGAGCAGCGTTTTTCCTCAGCGATCAGAACATTGATGGCAAATCTGAGATGTCTGATGTTATCCTCTTCCTCAACGATGGCCCGGGCTACCTGGTGCTGCTGCTGGAGTCGGTTGCGCTCGGCAGCTTCTTGGGAAGGAATGGAGGAGCGGGTCAAGGTATGATCTCCTCCTTACATGGACATTCCCCCGATATTGATGATCTCCAGATGGCCTCACATCGAGGCGGCTCTCCTTTCGCCAAGCCATGAGTGTACCGCTCAAAAAATGGATGGCAACAAAATACTTGTTTCAAGTCAGTATCAAGCCGCATATACGCACAGGAGATGAGGGTCATGATCTAGGCCTCCTGCACTACCATCTTAATCGAAGCCCCAGTGTTGTTGACCTCCACCTGGAAGATCGGCTCACCCCAAGCATGATCTCTGAGCCTGTAGACCTGGAACACTCCCGCCGATCCCTGCGATGAATCCTTGGTCTTCTTGGAGAGCAGCAGAGCACCAGGGATGTAGTTGCCCTTGTCCCCAAAAGGCATGCGGTAATCGCCTTTTTCTTTGGGGTTGGTCTTGCCGAACTCGCTCTGCGGTTGGTTGATAACGATAGCTATCGCGTTGTGGTTGAATGTCCATTCCTTCAACACGCCGAGCCATTTGATGATATCAAGCAGTGCATCCCCCCGTTCTCTGGCATTCATGGATGCGAACCTACGCAAGACCGGCATCCCGATGGAATCCACTATCACCAGATCGACATCCATACCAGGAATGTCTTTGCAGATCTTATCGTCTATCTGGGTTAGGATGGGAGTATACTCATATTTGATTCCCGCTTCGTACAGCCGCGCAACATCTCTGGGTGAGAGGTTGCGTTCCGTGTCAAGATAATATACATGCTTCCCGGTCTGGGCTGCATTAAGAGCTATGGCAATCATGCCTTTTGACTTCAACGTGCCTGTCTCGCCGAAGACCTCTAAGAGATCCGGGCCGAAATGATAGAGAATTTGGTCGTAGATCGATCCTGGCTTGTCCTGGCCCGCGTCCTCGGACTTTCCCTGGTTCGGCTGGGTTTGGGATACCACGGCCTGGAGATCTGCCATCAATGGCACTCTAGTAGGTTTTCGCTCTCCTGTGCCTCTCTCCTTCATCCAAGGCTTCAGCCAATCATTAAAATTGGTTCCAAAGGTCGGATTGCTACATTGTAGTTTTCCGTTGTCCTGCCAAACGATGATATCTTGGGTCTCGGATGTGCCATTCTCCGAGAGGACGAAATGGCCTTCTGGTGTCTTCCGGCAGAGCCAGGACTTGTTCTCCTCCAACTCCGACCATTCCTTGAGGGCCTGCTCCAGGTATTCGGTGGAGAGGTCCTGTGGTTTCCCGGCCATCTTTCTCAATCCTCCCCGACAGCCGCAGCGATCTTCTCTCTGATATCCTCCATCAAAAAGAGCGATTCACTAACCTTCTGGCAGAGAAGATCAGTTCTACGATCTGCTCCCGTTGCGATCTGCATCAAATCCATCGCCTCCTGGATCTCGATTGCGAGCGCGTTCAGGAGCGGGGTGAGGTCGCCCTTAGGCTTGGGTTTGCTCTGGGCCTTCCTAGATCTGGTCGGCTTCACATTCTCGGACTGATTTGGTGCTCGTGTTATGTTGGCCTCAACTCGACTATCCGAATCAGCTTCACATGATGGCCATCCTTTCAAAACTGGCTCAGTCATTTTAAACGTCGGCTCATCCGGGATTCCAAAATCCTGTTCCTGTTCCTTTTTTTCTTCCTGCATTTCTATTCCTCCACATTTATTTTACTACCACACAACTTCTTTAATCTGTTTCCTCCAACTCACGGGAAAATCTATATTGATAGTGTTCATAGCCTCCCTCAAACTTGGTGATCGTAGAGCAAGCGGATC
>Ga0315277_10001595_pt1 | contig 32811 bp, 34 predicted proteins | sample YL17G05_15_MG_FD_203695 | JGI IMG/M metagenome (GOLD analysis project Ga0315277, IMG submission 203695) | Sediment microbial communities from Yellowstone Lake, YNP, Wyoming, USA - YL17G05_15 | ecosystem: Environmental > Aquatic > Freshwater > Lake > Sediment | place: USA: Wyoming | collected...
GCAGGAGGTGATGCTCGCAGAGCGAGTAGAAGGGGATGTCCTTCAGGATCACCATCTCGTCGTGGCGCTCCTCGAAGCCGACGCGCAGGATCTCGTAGGGGTCGATAGCCAGGCCAGCGAAGAGCTCGGCGTACATCTTGGCGACGCGGTGGGGCGTCTGCCGCAGCCCCTCGCGCTCCGGGTCCTCGCCGATGGCCTCGAGGATCTCGCGCACCGCCGCCGCGATGCGCTCCCTGTCGACCGCGCACCTCTCGGCGGGCGTCGCCGTGCCGGTTGTCGGACGCGGGCTGGTCAAAGCGTGTGCCCTACCTCACTCCGGGAATAAGACCGCCCTGGGCGGGCGAGACCGCGTGGGCGGACGCGAAGCGAACCACGAACAAAGGCTAGCACTAACAGTCTATCAGCGGCCGCTTCAGGGGGTCAAGGAAAGGGGGACCATCGGTAGTGGGTCAGCACGCGCTCGTGCGAAGAAGCTGAGGCGTCGTGAGATAGCTGAAAGGCAGCCGCTGCTAGATGGCAGCTCACGAAAACCCAACGGCCGCTGCCGCCTCTAGCTCCAGAACGTCTCTCGTGAAATCGAAACTCATCTGAATCGGTTGGGTTGGGCTTCGGTTGTCGTTGAAACTATCCACGTCCGCTTTCAGCTGACGGCAATCGCCCACGATCTGCTGACGGCGTTGTTTAAAGGCGATCTCCATATGCGCGCGAGGTGCCGTGCGAATATCCCCCCAGAGAACAGCCTGTTCCACACGAGCGGCGTGCTTTGCCCGAATCGTCCTCCCTTGCGGATCAACTATGTACTCCTCGCGCATGGCCTGAGCTAGGGCCTCTGCACATTGGCTGATTAGTGAGGAAGGGTGTGGCGCCCAGAGTTTCTCACGAACCGCCCACGCGGCTATCCGGCGCGTCGTTGCGGGCCACTCCTCTCCGGCCCCGATATACTTGTTGACTATGGTCTGTAGCTGTTGGTGGTAGATCGACATTTCACACCCTCACGATATTGCTGGTACAGTGTGCCCCCAGCCATCGGTCAACGCCGACTGCGTCACATAGTCTCGAATCTTCGCGAGCAACCTTCGGAGTTTCGTATAGTCCATCCCACGATGGTGCAACTGGCCGACAACTATACCAGGGTGTACACCCTGCAACGCCGCGAATCCGCGAATCGCTGTCTCAGAGAATAGTGGCTGCTTGCGGATAATGAAATCCTCCATTTCAGCTTTGGGTATCAGTGCATTCTCGGCAAATCCGTCAGCCTCTTTCTCGAAGGGGGGTCTGTCCTTCCTATCCATCCGCGCAACCTCAATAAGGTCAACGTCAACGGTCAACTCGCCGGTCTGCAAGCCATCTCTATTCAAGGCATGCTTCAACTCGTGCATGAGTGTGAACCAGAAGTTGTCAATGCGGTCATACCTGAGCGAGACGGCCACTATCGGGCTTGTCGCGTCCAGCCATAGACACGCGCCGTCAATCTTGGTCTTGGGCAGATGCTCCAGAACCACGAAACGAATCCCCGCCTCTCCTAGGATTCGCGGGACTTGGCGCGTTTCCTCAGGGTCCCGCATCAGCGCCCTGAGCGCCTGCACGAGACGGTCGGAGTCGCTAGGTGGGAATCTCCCCTGAACGGGCACAACCTTACCCAGTTGGCGCGCTCGACAGAACCAAGCCCACTGACTTGGGCTGTAAGCTGTGTACGAAGTAGACATTCGCGCCACTGCCGGCAGCACACGTGGCGGCTCGTCTAGAGCGGCCGTGCCGAAGAACTCTAAGAGCCGCTGTTCGAGCACTTCGGGATTGCTTGAGTATTCGATCCACCTGCGTTTGACCATTTCTTTGATGGGACCCACAGAGTAGATACGAGCGCGAAGTGCGATGGTCGGATCGGGTCCTATGTTGCGGGTCTTGTACAATTCCCAAGCCGCTTCCAGATTGAGCCAGAGCTGGGCGCTAGTGCCAAATGCTTCTGCTAGGCCCCTGGCAGTCTCAGGGGTTATGCCCCTCTTGCTGAGGATGATTTCGTTCACCAGTTGAAGAGGACGGCCAAGGATTTCGGCTAGGTCATTCTGTGTCCAGCCGCGCTCTTCGAGCTCGTCTCTGATGTATTCTCCTGGTGGAAAGACTTCTGCTGGCACTCTTTCAGTCATGGCCTCGACTCCTCGCTCTAGTCCTTGTGGTAGTTCTCCACGGCGCAGATCACGACAGTCTTGCTTGGCGAGTGTTGGTCTAATTCCACGACAAGGCGCCATTGGCGGTTCAATCTCAACGAATGCTGCCCCTCTCTATCTGCCGTTAGTTTTTCGAAGTGTAAGGACTTCCAGTCTCTAAGATCTCGTTCATCCGTGGCCTGCCGGATGAAACCGAGCACCTTCCGGTATGCCCGAATTACCTCAGCAGGCAGCCGCGCTGTGAACCTGGGGTCCACCTCAAGCCGATCCAGATCGTCGTCAGCAAATCGGACATCCATGTCATCACCAGGTAGAATGCTTGATTTCCACGCGGTTGTCAAGTACTATTTACACACTTTCCGTGTAATTGTGCATTTCCCACTCTGACCCGCGTATACGCTTGTCGCACCGTGCTCCGTCCCTACGGCCGCGCGATCTGCGCTCTTCGCGCCCTGTCCCCTACCCCCGCCGAGCGGTTAGAATGTCCAGGGTTTCCCATAACGCCAAAAGGAGACGTCTGGTCATGGCTGAAGACTACCGACGCGAGAGCGGCAAGCGTGTCAAGCAGTGGGGCTGGGAGGGCGATATCGACCGCCTCATCGAAGCTACGGGCGAGTACCCCCTCATGTACCAGGCCCTGGGCTCCCAGCCGCGCACCGAGCACCCCTTCAACGTCTACGGCGACATCAAGACCCAGCCCGGCGTCCTGCGCGAGACGCTGGACAGCAACCGCGACGCCGCCGGGCCCATCGCCGACAAGATCATCGCCAGGGGCCTGACCCGCATCCTCGGCTGTGGACTGGGCACGTCTCAGTTCGTGGCCCAGGTGGCGGCGGGCGCCTTCTGGAGGTTCGCTGGGCCGGACGCCTCCGACATCGATTCCTTGGAGTTCATCCTCACCGACCGCCCCTACGACTTCTCCCGGCTGGCGTTCTTCGCCTACTCCGGCAGCGGCAGCACGGTGGACTCCAACCGGGCCGCCGAGAAGGCGCGCGAGGCCGGCGCCTATACGCTGGCCTTCACCTCCATCGCCGATAGCCCCATCACCAAGGTCTGCGAGGACACTCTCGTCACGGCCGGCGGCTTCGACACCGGCGGCTCCGATACCTTCCACTACACGGCCCGCCTGGCCGCCGCCGTTCTCCTTGCCCTGGCCCTGGGCGAGCGCCGTCAGCCGAAGGCCGTGGACTACGCCGCCGTCCGCCGCGAGCTGTTCGAGCTCCCGGACCGCTTCGCCGCCATGTTCGACGGCGTTGATGCCCGCTGTCATACGCTGGCCCGGCGCCACAAGGGCCGTCGCGCCGTGCTGGTGGTGGGCAGCGGCGCCAACCTGGGCACCGCCGAGGAGATCGCCCTCAAGTACGACGAGATGAGCGGCATCCCCACCAAGGCCATGTGCCCCGGCCGGCACCTCCACGGCGCCCTCGGCCTCACCGACGAGCAGATCCTCACCATCCTCATCGCCCCGCCCGGGCCGTCCTACGCTCAAATGGAGGACATCGCCAGGGCCACCCAGATGCTGAAGGCGCCCTGTATCGCTGTCGTCAGCGAGGGCGACAAGCAGGTCTCGAAGCTGGTGGACGACGTCATCCGCCTGCCCACTGAGGACGAGGTCCTCTTCGCCCTGCTGGCCATCCTGCCCGGCCAGCTCTTGCCCTACTGGTCGGCGGTGGAGCTCGGCGACATCAACCCCGACTGCCAGCGTTCGAACGTCGCCAAGTACGCCCGCGTCTGGCACATGCTCTTCCCGCCGGGCACCCACTGAGGCCAGCCGTGCCCCGCGACGTGTCCGTGGTCGGCCCCCTGAACATCGACCTGCTGGTCATCGGCGAGGGCCCCTCCAGCTTTGAGGAGCTGACCCGCTGGGAAGGGCCGTCGGACATCCACATGACGGCCGCCGGCTCTGTGGGCTACCTGGTGCAGGACCTGGCCCGCCTGGGGCTGGACGTGGGCCTTGTCTCCTGCCTGTCGGACGACTCGCTGGGCGCCTTCGTGGTCGATACCCTCCGGCGCGCCGGCGTCGATACGACCGGCGTCCGGCTGGTGCCGGACACCGTCTGTGCTATCGGTGCCTACCTGCTGCTCTTCGGCAGCCGCAAACGGCCCCTCACCTATCGTCTGCCCACCCATGACCCCTGGCCGCTGGCCTTCGACGCCGCCGACCTCGACTACCTGCTCGACGCGCGCCTCCTCCACTGCGGCGGCTACCTGCACTTCGACTCGGTGTACCACGGCGCCACCACCGACCTCTTCCGCCGGGCCAGGGCCCGCGGCCTGATCACGACCATCGACACGCAGTTTCCTCTGAAGCCGCTGGCCCGGCCCTGGCTCGCGGCTATGGCCGATATCCTGCCGTACGTCGATGTCCTCTTTGTGGATGAACGCGAGGCGCGCAGCTTGGCGGATCGAGAGGACCTGGCCGAGGCTGCCGGCCTCCTGCGCGAGGCCGGTCCTGCCACAGTAGTCGTCAAGCAGGGGAGCGAGGGCTCGAGCGTGTTCACGGCCCGGGGGGCCTTCCACCAGCCTGCCGTCCGCGTGGCGCCCCTGGTGGACTCCATCGGCGCTGGCGACGCCTTCGACGCCGCCTTCCTCCTGGGCCTGCTGGAGGGCTGGCCCGTGGAGCGCACCGCCCGCTTCGCCGCCGTGACGGCTGGCTTCACCGTCGGCGGCGTGGGAGGCTCGGCCGCCATGCCCGCGCGCGGGCAGGTCGAGGCATATGTCGCCGGCCGCGGCGCGTCCTAGACGGGCGCCCTTGCATCGCGTAGGGGCGCCCGCCACGGCGGACTGCGCCCCTACGGGCTATCAGCCCCCTCTTAGGCCGGCCTCTCGGCCAGCCAGCGTTTCAGGTCGGCGATGATGGTGGTCGGCGAGGGGTCCACGCCGGCCAGGATCGCCAGGTAGAGGCTCACGTAGTCGCCGAAGAGGACGGCGCTCATCATCTGGGCCAGGGGGCTTTCTCCCTCGGCATCCACCGCCTCGCTCGGCACCCCCGCCTCGGTCAGCGCCCGGCGGGTGAACTCGTATCGCAGGCGGATGCGGGGGTGCAAGGCCGGCGCTTGCAGGAAGACCGCGAAGGCCCGCGCCGCTATCTCCGGCGGCAGGCCGAATCCGACGATGGCGTTGTGACCCGCCTCGGGCAGCTCTTCCCAGAGGGCCCAGAGCTTGCTGTTCTCGTTAAGCTGCGTCTTCCAGCGATGGGCTACCTCCATCAGGATGCCGGCGCCGTAGACCACCGGTAGACGGCCCTCCAGCCTCTCGGCGAGCTGTTTGGCGGGGTTGCGGGCCAGCGGTACGTCCTCGCCGATGCGGCCGGTCAGGTCCTCCATGACAGCGGCCGCTTCCTCTACGTCGCCGGCCTTGTCTCCCACGATGCCCACCTTCCCGGCGATGGCGAGCAGCGGCATCAGCCCATAGCCCAGGGCGCCTCGTACCGTCGAGTTGTAGTCGAAGACGAAGGCGGGGACGCCGTTGGTCCGGGCCAGGGCCAGCAGCCTGCCGCTGGTGGTGATGACCAGCTTCCTGGCGCCGGTGCTCAGCCCCTCCTCGAAGGCAGCGACCGTTTCCTCCGTGTCCCCGCTGTAGCTCATCGCGATGAGCAGCGTTCGGTCGTCCACCAGCAGGGGCAAACCGTAGTCGCGGTGCACGAAGACGGGAACAGGGCTCTCCAGCGCCACCAGGGAGCGCAGCAGGTCGCCGGCAATGACGAGCCCGCCCATGCCCAGGATGACCACCTTGTCCACGTCACGGTAGCCGGGTGGCAGGTCCAGGGCCTGCGCCTCTTGCCAGGCGGCACGACACTGGCGCGGCAGGTCGCGGATGAGGACCCGTGTGCCACCGGCATCGATGCGCTGGTAGGCGGAGGGGTCGTCTAGCACGCTCATGGGCACAGCATACCCGGTCGCACGGCCACGTCCAAGCTCATCTCCGGCCACCCCCTTCGACATCGATGTCGCCTCTTTCTCGTTCCTGAAGGCGCAGGCCGTGACCATAGGTCACAGGGCAGATATGATAGCCTAGAGGATATCCGGAGAGAAGGATGGAGATCGTCTGGCTGGGCCATTCGTGCTTTCGGCTGCGGGCCCGTGAGGCCGCCGTTCTCACGGATCCCTGCCCCAAGAGCACCGGCTACAGCATGGGGCGCCCCACGGCCGACATCGTCACGGTGAGCCACGACCACGAGGGTCATAACGCCGTAGAGGGCGTGGCCGGCTCCCCGCGGGTGGTGCGCGGCCCCGGCGAGTACGAGATGGCCGGCGTCCTCATCACCGGCATCCGCACCTACCATGACAACCAGCGGGGTGCCCGGCGGGGCACGAACACCGCCTTCATCATCGAGGCGGAGAACCTGCGCCTCTGCCACCTGGGCGACCTGGGCCACCTGCCGACGCCGGAGCAGGTGGAGGCCATGGGTGGCATCGACATCCTGCTGGTGCCTGTGGGCGGCGGCAACACTCTGGACGCCACCGCCGCCGCCGAGACCGTCAGCCTCTTGGAGCCCAAGCTGGTCATCCCCATGCACTACGCCACACCGGTGACCACCCGCAAGCTGGATCCTCTGGACCGCTTCCTGAAGGAGATGGGCGCCTCTCCCACTCTAACCTCTCAGCCACGCCTCTCGGTCAGCCACAGCAGCCTTCCCCACGAGACCCAGGTGGCCGTCCTGGACTACAAGCGATAGCGCGGCCCGCGAGCAACGGGGATTTACCAAATGTTCATGTGCGGTGTCCTCAATCACTGGACCGAACCTGGGAGGTCAAGCCCCTAAGGTAATCTACACACGGGAAGTTACGCTACCAAGAGGCACTCCTCTCCCTGGTCGCCCCATCCGGGCGCTGCTATAATCCTACGTGCCTGTGAAGCAGGTAATGCGCGTCTCAAAGGAGGGCGAACCATCGATACGCAGAGGCTGCGCCAGCTCTTGGAGTCCGTAGCCACCGGCACGACATCCATAGAGGAGGCGCTGGAGGACCTGCGTCTCCTCCCCTACGAGGACCTGGGCTTCGCCAAGCTGGACCACCACCGCGCCCTCCGCGACTACCTGCCGGAGGCGGTGCTGGGCCAGGGCAAGACGCCTGAGCAGGTGGTGGCCATCGCCACCCGGCTGGCGGAACGCTCCGGCCGCCTCCTGGTGACGCGGGTCGGCGCCGACGTCTTCGCCGCCCTCAAAGAGCACCTCCCCGACGCCACCTACCACGAGACAGCCCGCTGCATCACCCTGGACCGGCGTCGAGAAGCGCCCGTAGCCGGCGTCACCATCCTCTGCGCCGGCACCTCCGACCTGCCGGTGGCCGAGGAGGCGGCCGTCACCGCCGAGCTCATGGGCTGCGCCGTGGAGCGCGTCTACGACGTAGGCGTGGCCGGCATCCACCGCCTCCTGGACTACCTGCCCCAGCTCCGTGAGGCCCGGGCCCTGGTGGTGGTGGCTGGCATGGAGGGAGCGCTGCCCAGCGTGGTGGCGGGCCTGGTGGCCGTGCCCGTCGTCGCCGTGCCCACCTCCGTCGGCTACGGAGCCAGCTTCCAGGGCATCGCGCCCCTGCTCACCATGCTCAACACCTGCGCCGCCGGCGTGGCGGTGGTGAACATCGACAACGGCTTCGGGGCCGGCTACCTGGCGGCGGTCATCAACCGGCTGGCCGTGTCGGAGAAACGGGACTGAGGGGGCCGTGGCCCTTCGGCAAGCTCAGGACACAGCCCTTCGGCAAGCTCAGGACGCAGCCGGCCGCATCGCCTACCTGGACTGCTTCTCCGGGGTCAGCGGCGACATGCTGCTGGGCGCCCTTCTCGACGCCGGCCTTCAGCAGGCAGCCCTCGAAGGTGAGCTGGCGCGGCTTAAGCTGCGAGGCTACCGGCTGGAGGTATCGAAGGTGGGGCGCGCCGGCCTGGCCGCCACGCGGGTGGAGGTGGTGCCGGTGGGCGAGCCGCCGCCGCACCGCCGGCTACCCGATGTCCTCTCCGTCATCGAGGGGAGCGACCTGCCCGCCACCGACCGCGAGAGGGGGTCGCTGGTCTTCCGCCGCCTCGCCGAGGCCGAGGGCCGCGTCCACGGCCAGGCGCCCGACGAGGTGGAGTTCCACGAGGTAGGCGCCGTCGACACCCTGGTGGACGTCATGGGGGCGGTGGCAGGCCTGCGTCTCCTGGAGGTAGGGGAGCTGTACTGCTCGCCGCTGCCGGCCGGTGGTGGCCCGCCTGTGGCGGGCGGCGCCCACGGCGTCCTGCCCGTGCCGGCGCCAGCCACCCTGGAGCTGCTGGCCCGCGCCGGGGCACCCCTGACCTCTCCGGCCGGCGAGCCGGCATTCGAGCTGGTCACACCTACGGGCGCCGCCATCGTGACCACGCTCGCCCGCTTCGAGAGGCCGGCCATGCGCGTCACCGGCGTCGGCTACGGCGCCGGCGCCCGCGACCTGCCCGGCAGGCCCAACGTCCTCCGCCTCTGGCTGGGCGAGCCCATCGCCGAGCAGCGCCGCAGCATGCTGCTCATCGAGACGAACATCGACGACATGAGCCCGGAGCTCTTCGGCTACGTGCAGGAGCGCCTCTTCGAGGCCGGCGCCGCCGACGTCTGGTTCGTCCCCATCCAGATGAAGAAGAACCGGCCCGCCACCCTCCTTGCCGTCCTCTGCCCCCACGACCGCGAGGATGCGGTGGTGGGGCTGCTGCTGCGGGAGACGTCCACCCTGGGGGTGCGCATCAGCGAGGTGGGCCGGCGCGAGGCGGGCCGGGAGAACCTGGAGTTCGAGTCGAGCCTGGGGTCGGCCGCCGTCAAGGTGAAGCGGCTGGAGGGAGAGGAGCCCCAGGTCTCGCCGGAGTACGAGGCCTGCCGCCGCTTGGCCCTCCAGCACGGCCTGCCCCTGGCCGAGGTGTACCGAATCGTGGCCGAAGAGGCGCGGGCGCTCCTCAAGAAGCAGTCGCCCCATGAGACATGAGTAGAGCCGGGGACCCCCGTCGGGCCCCCAGTTCCCAGTTCCCAGCTCCCAGTTCCTAGCTCCCACCCTCCGTCCACCGCGGGCTGACCCCCCGCCACCGGTCGCAGCCCCACGCGCGGCGCCTCCGGCCGGACGCGCAGGAAGTACCAGAAGGCGACGCCCAGGTACAGAGGGTACGCCACCACCTCCACCAGCGAGGGGCTGCCGTTGTAGCCGAAGATGCCCTTCAGCCACTCGCCCACGCCTTCGCTGTCGCTGAGGACGCCGTTGATGTCCCACACGTGCTCCACCACCGGCGGCAGCAGACCGGCCTCGTGGAGCTCATCGATGCCGTGGGCCAGCAGGCCAGCGGCGAAGAGGATGAGGAGGACGCCGGTGACGTTGAAGAAGAGGCGAAGGCTAATGCGCCGTCCTCCTCGATAGAAGGCGTAGCTCAGGGCCAGCGCCCCCGCCAGTCCCAGGCTGGCCCCCAAAGTGGACTCGACGGGCGTGGAGGTGCGGGCGGCGGCGAACATGAAGAGCGCCGTCTCGATGCCCTCGCGCAGGACGGCGACGAAGGGGATGGCGGCCAGTGCCAGGGCCGACCCCACGGCCAGCGCCGACTGCACCTGCATCTGAAGGCGACCCCTGATGTGGATCGCCTGGCTCTTCATCCAGACGATCATCCAGCTAAGGACGGCGACGGCGGTGAGCATGGCGGAGCCGTCGAAGACCTGCTCCGCCCGGCCCTCGAACTCCCCGGCGGCGACGAAGATGACGGCGCCCACCAGAAGGCTGAGGCCAATAGCGGCGGCGGTACCCAGGAGGACATGCTTCCAGTAGGCGCGCTGGCCGGCGTTGCTCAGGTAAGTGAGGACGATCACCACAATGAGGCCCGCCTCCAGCCCCTCCCGCAGCGTTACCAGCAGTGATTGGCCCATCTCTGTTCCCTCCCTCGGCTGGCTCGACGTGATGCATCAACCCGTCTTGAACTTAGTATCAGCTAAGCCATGACATGAGTGAAGCCTACATTCGGCCCTTATTGGGGGGCCAAGTGTACCTTGACGACTGGCCCTGTGGTCACTACCCTGTCAACGCGAGGCATTCGCAAGGGGCGTAAGGGAGGGGAGACCAAGAGTGGGGGTCATGGGAACGCGGGAGGGCGAGCACAATGTCAGATCACAAGCCCTCGGCCACCATAGAGGACTACCTTCAGGCCATCTACAACATGATCCGGGAGGGCCGGACCGTCATCGCCGCCCGCCTCACCGAGAAGATGGGGGTCGCTGCCCCCACCGTCTGGGCGACGCTCCAGCGCATGCAGCGCGACGGCCTGGTCAATCTCAACCCCAGGAAGGAGATCACCCTCTCTGAGGCCGGCCTGGAGGCCGCCGAGTCCATCATGCGGCGCCACCGGCTGGCCGAGTGCCTGCTGGTCGATATCCTGGGCCTGGAGTGGCACGAGGCCCACGAGGAGGCTCACCGCATCGAGCACGCCATCTCACCTAGGGTGGAAGCCCACATCATGGCAGTCCTCGACCATCCCACCACCTGCCCCCACGGCAACCCCATCCCCGGCTACGCCCAGGAGCCCCCGCCGCCGACCGTCGCCCTCAACTCCCTCTCCGAGGGCGACGAGGTGACCATCGAGAGCATCTTGGAGGACGCCGAGCAGGACCAGGACCTCCTGCGCTACCTCCAGAAGAACGGGCTGGTACCGGGGGCGCGCTTGAAGGTAGTGGAAGTGGCGCCCTTCAACGCCACCATGACGGTGGAGGTGGGCGGCACACGCGTCACTTTGGGAGACCCCGTGTCCGCCGTCATCCGCGTCCGGCCGCCGGCCCAGAGCCTCCAGCCTGTCGCCGGACCCAGGGCTTCCTAGACCTCCCCAGCACGAAGCGTTCCAGGGCCCAGGCGACGCCGTCCTCGTCGTTGCTGGGGGCGACCGTCTGCGCCTCCGCCTGCACCTCGGGGGGAGCGTTCGCCACTGCCACGCTGTAGCCCGCGACCCGGAACATGCTGACATCGGGGCCGGCATCACCGATGGCCAGGGCCTGGCGCACATCCAGGCCCAGGTGGTCGCAGACCAGGCGCAGGGCGGAGCCCTTGTCCGCCCCGGCGTCCACCACATTGGCGTAGTGGGGATAGGCTGTGCTGTAGCCCCGGGCTACGTTCAGGACGCCGCAGTACCTCTCGGTGAAGGCGGCCTCCAGGGCGTCGACGGCCTCCTTGCCGAAGAGGAGGAAGGCCGTCGGCGGCGCCGCCAGCACGTCGGACAGGCCGGACACCGGATGCACGTCGGCGGGTAGCTGCGAGCCGTCCACCTCCTGGCTTGAGCGCAGGTAGCTCACCCCATCAACGGTCACCAGCGACGTCTCCGAGCGGCCGTCCATGAAGGCGGCCACCTCGCGGGCCACCTTCAGGTCAATGCGCAGGTGCAGGAGGTCGGAGTCGGCGTCCAGCGCCCTCACCAGGGCCCCGTTGTGGCAGATGAGGGGGGCGTGGAGGCCCAGCTTATCGGCCGTGCCGACCGCCAGGGAGAACCAGCGCGAGGTGCACAGCACCACCACCACGCCCCGGTCGCGGACGCGGCGGACGGCGCGGGCGTTGGCCTCGCTGAGGCCGTCGCGGGTGTTGAGGAGCGTGCCATCCATGTCCAGGGCGACGACACGGATCATCACTCGAAGCCCAGCCGCCTCTCCTTCAGGCTCACGAAGCGCTGCTGGCCGATGACCAGGTGGTCCAGCACGTCGATGTCCAGCAGTCGGCCCGCCTCCACCGCCTGCTTCGTCATCGCCACGTCGTCGGGCGAGGGCGCCGGGTCCCCCGAGGGATGGTTGTGCACCAGCACCAGCGCCGGGCAGTTCTGACGCACCGCCTCCCGGAAAAGCTCCCCCACCCGCACCAGGGAAGTGTTGACGCTGCCCCGGTAGACGGTGTGCACCCCCAGCACCTGGTTGCGCGTGTTCAGAAGCACCACCCGCAGCTCCTCCTGCTCCAGCAGGCCCATCTCCGGCAGGAGGAGGTTGGCTACGTCCTCGGGCGAGCGGACGGCGGCCCGCTCCTCCGGCTGGGCGGAGGCCAGACGCCGTCCGAGCTCGAAGGCGGCCTTGAGCTGAGCAGCCTTCGCCTCGCCCAGACCGCGCTCCTGGCACAGCTCGCCGAAGCCGGCGCGCGCCAGACCCACCAGCCCGCCGTAGCGCGACAGCAGCCGCGAGGCGAGGGCGAGGACGCTCTCCCGCGAGGCCCCGGTCCGCAGCACGATGGCCAGCAGCTCGCCCGTGGAGAGGGAGCCGGGCCCGTAGTCGCGCAGGCGCTCCCGCGGCCGCTCCGTGGCCGGCAGGTCGCGAATCAGGGCGTGGTACTCGGGGGCATCGTCGGTGCTCATGGGGTGCTCCTGGGGCACAGGGGTGTGCCGATATACAGCCCCTTAGCCCCCCTCCTCCAACTCGACGGCGATGACGGTGTTGGTGTGGGGGTAGTGGTTCACCGATACCGAATCGCCCTCTTCCAGCTCGCTGTAGATCAAAGGGGTCACCTTGAACACCGAGCGACCGACGTAGATGTAGTAGCTGCGCAGGACGAAGAGGTCGGCGCGGCTCCACTTGCGGTCGACCAGGCCGCTGGACATCGTCGGCGAGCTCCTCAAGTCGCGCAGGGACTGGATGCTCTGGTGGCCGGTGAGGAAGGCGGCCAGCAACAGGAGAACCAGGGTGATGATCAACCCGCTGGCGCCCTCGCGCGCGAGATTGAAGATGATGATGCCGATACCCGCCAGGCTAAGGAGGAAGAGGGGCGTGAAAACGAGGACGGTCCGCCTGAGGGAGGACCGGGCAGCGCGGTAAGCTTCTTCCAGGCCGGGAGGGGCGGTCACGGTATGATAAGCGTCTGGCCGGGACGGAGGACAGCGCTCTCCGGGTCGCCCAGGTTGTTGAGCTGGGCGATCTCCCGGACGAAGTCCACCAGGTTCTTGTCCGGCGGCTTCAAGCTCTCGGCGATGCCGTAGAGGGTGTCGCCCTCCTGCACCACGTATTCACGGCTCGTCGGCGTGGCCGTCGCCGCTGGTGTGGGCGTGGTTAGCCGGCTCGGGGTAGAGGTCGGCGCCTCGACGGTGGCGGTAGCCGTCGCCTTCTCCGGTTGAGGCAGGACCACCGGCGACGACTCATCAGAGCCACCGGGGGGCCTCACGAGCAGCCAGAGGGCGAAGGCGGTCCCCACCAAAAGGGCCAGGAGAGAGCCCCGGTACAGGGTATAGGAAGGGAGAGCGCTGGCTGGCTTCAGACACTCGGCGCACAGGGCATCGCCGTGAGCGTCGCAATAGGGTCTGCCGCAGCGCTTACACTGGCTCGTGGCCTCGTTGGCACAGGCGTAGCAGTTCATTCAGCGGGAATATAGCAGGTCGCGCCGTCCTTGCCTAGAGAAGCCTGCCTCTGGACAGGCCGGCTACCTGTCGGGAGGAGGCACGTGGCCCCGCGGCGGCCGCCGGCCGATGGGCCGGGCTCGCCGCCTGCTACTGCAACTCGACGGTGGCGCCGGCGTCGGCAAGCTTAGCGCGGACGGCCTCCGCCTCCTCCTTGGTGACGCCCTCCTTGACGTTGGTCGGCGCGCTCTCGACCAGGTCCTTGGCCTCCTTGAGGCCCAGGGTGGTCACCTCGCGCACCGCCTTGATGACGTTGATCTTGTTGGCGCCCATGTCCTTGAGAACGACGGTCCACTCCGTCTTCTCCTCCTCCTCAGCGGCCGGGGCGGCTGCCGGGGCGCCGCCAGGGGCGGGAGCAGCGGCCACCGCTACCGGGGCAGCAGCAGTGATGCCGAACTCCTCCTCGATGCGCTTGTTGAGGTCCCTGAGCTCCAGGATGGTCATCCCTTTGATGAGCTCGAAGGCCTCATCCACTCGGTTGGCCATAGTCTTCCGTTCCTCCTTGGCTCTGGCGGTCGATTTTGTGCCCTCTCTGGTGGGCTCCTCCGCGGCCGCCTCGACGCCCTCCGCAGGGGTCTCTTCAGTGACGTCCTTCTTGGTCTGTCGGTCCGGCATGGTCTAGGTTGCCTCCAGTTGGCTGGCGCGCGCCCCCAGAAGCCCCTGAAACTGTTGCAGGCTGCTGTTGAGGAGCGCGGCCGCCGGGTTAGCGAGGCTGGCGGATATGAGGTACGAGAGGCGGGCCAGCGGCGCCTGTAGGGCCCCTGCCACCTGCGCGATGAGGACTGCGCGCGAGGGCAGGCGCGCCAGATCATCCAGGTCGCGGGCCGATAGAGGCTGGCCGTCGGCGAAAGCGCGTCGCAGAGCGAAGGCGTTCCTGGCCGTGCGTACGTAGTCGGTGAGGGCGCGGGCCGGGGCCACGATGTCGCCATAGGCGAAGGCGATGGCGGTGGGGCCCTCAGCCAGCTCAGCTACCTCTGGACGGCCGGCCTGCTCGGCGGCCAGCCGGAAGAGGCTGTTCTTGATGATCCTCAGTTCTACGCCGGCCTCACGGAGCTGTCGGCGCAGGACGCCCATCTCGGCCACGGTCAGGCCCAGGTAGCCGGCCGCCACGGCCAGAGTGCTGCGGGCGATGCGCTCCGACAGCTCCGCCACCGTCTCGATCTTGCGCTGGGTGGGCATGGCTGTCCTCCCCGGGGTCAACGAAAAGACCCCTGTCGCCGCAGACAGGGGCCGGTGCGCTCGACGGGGCACGCCGCTGGTGCCTCGTCTTGCTGGCCTCGGCCTCGGCGGGCTCCGCACAGTGGCGGACTTAACCCCGTGGGGACCCGCTGTCTGCGGCCACGCTATGTATGGAACCCTGGGACCATTGAACCATAGAAACCGCTTTGGTTCCAGGGTTCTATGGTCCCAAGCTTCTATGTTGGCGTCAGAGCCAGGGTAGGACCCAGCTCCAGCTTGATGCCGGGGCCCATGGTCGTTGCCAGGGTGGCGCTGCGGATGAACTGGCCCTTGGCGCCGGAAGGCTTTGCCTTCACGATCTCCTGCACTACCGTGGCCAGGTTTTCCAGCAGCTTCTCCTCCTCGAAGCTCACCTTGCCGATGGGCACGTGGATGATGGCGGTGCGGTCGAGACGGAACTCGACCCGCCCCTGGCGGGCGTCGTTCACCGCCTTGCCCAGGTCCTGGCCGTCCACCACCGTGCCCGAGCGCGGGTTGGGCATGAGGCCCCGGGGGCCAAGGACGCGGCCCAGGCGGCCCACCTTGCCCATCAGCTCCCGCTGGGCAAGAGCGACATCGAAGTCCGTCCAGCCGCCCTCGATCTTCTTGATCAGGTCGTCGCTGCCCACGAATTCAGCGCCGGCCTCCTCGGCTGCCTTGGCGGCTTCGCCCTCGGCAAAGACGAGCACCCGCACCGTCTTGCCCAGGCCATAGGGAAGGAGAGCCGTGCCCCGCACCTGCTGCTCGGCGTGGCGGGGGTCAAGGCTGGTGCGGATGTGCAGCTCCACCGTCTCATCGAACTTGGCGTAGGCGGTCTCCTTGGCCAGCTTGACCGCCTCCTCGGGCCTGTAGGCCCGCGCCCTGTCGATAAGGGCGATGGCCTGGGTGTACTTCTTGCCAGTCACGTCCCTACACCACCTCGATGCCCATACTGCGCGCGGTCCCCTCCACCATCTTCATCGCCGCCTCCACGCTGGTGGTGTTCAGGTCCCGCAGCTTGATCTCAGCGATCTCCCGAAGCTGGTCGCGGGAGATCTGGCCCACCTTCTCCCGCCGCTGGGCACCGCTGCCCTTCTCGATGCCGGCGGCGCGCTTGAGCAGGTCGGAGGCGGGCGGCGTCTTCAGGACAAAGGTGAAGGAGCGGTCCTCATAGACGGTGATGTCCACCGGGACGACAGTGCCAGCCTGCGAGGCCGTGCGCTCGTTGTAGTCCTTGCAGAAGGCCATGATGTTGACGCCGTGCTGTCCGAGGGCGGGGCCCACGGGCGGCGCCGGATTGGCCTTCCCGGCCTCGATCTGGAGCTTGATGACGGCGCGGACCCTCTTAGCCATCTAACGCCAGCAATCGCTCAATCGCTCACCTCGAAGGCCAGCCTTCAGGCTGGCATGGGCCAGGCCTCGGCCTGGCCTTCGGAACACAAGGGCGGCCCTAGAGCCTCTCCACCTGGAGGAAGTCCAGCTCCACGGGCGTCTCCCGCCCGAAGAAAGAGACCAGCACCTTCACCTTCCCCTTCTCCAAGTTGATCTCGTCCACCTGCCCCACGAAGTCGATGAAGGGGCCATCGATGACGCGGACGCTCTGGCCCACGGCGAAGCCCACCTTGACCCGAGGCTCCACCGCCTGCATCTGGCGGATGATGCGCCGCACCTCCGGCTCCTCCAGGGGGACGGGCCGGTTGCCGGAGCCGACGAAGCCGGTCACTCCAGGCGTGTTGCGGACCACGAACCAGGCGCGGCTGGACTCCGAGTCGTCCTCCTTCAGCTCCATCATCTGGACCAGCACGTAGCCGGGGAATATCTTGCGAGCCACGGTGCGCCGCTGGCCGTCCCGGATCTCGATCTCGTCCTCGGTCGGTATCACCACCTGGAAGACAAGCCCCTGGGCGTCCATGGAATCGATGCGGTGCTCCAGGTTGGTCTTGACCTTATTCTCGTACCCGGAGTAGGTGTGGATGACATACCAAGCACGGCCGGGAGGCGTAAGCTCTTCTTCTTCCTCAGCCTTAGTGCCGGCCTCTGCTTCCGGCGCAGTCACCTGCTCCTTTAGAGCGGGCCCTGCGGCGCTGGCCTTCTTCCTTGGCAAGACCCCTCCCCTCAGCGCAGCAGCGTGTTCTCGATGAACCAGTTGAACAGGAGGTCAATACCTCCCAGAGCGAGCCCCACCGCCAGCGAGACAACGACCACCACGATCGTGAGGTTGACGGTATCCTGGCGGGTGGGCCAGGTAACCTTTCGCAGCTCGCTGATGATGTCCTCCATCCAGCGCGGCCGCAGGAAGGCCAGAAACCCCCGACGCTGACGCGGAGGCTGGCGCGGTGCCTTTGGCGCTGACGGCACCACCGTGGGCCTGCGCCCCGGCTTCTCCCTGGTGATGGGCGGATGACGCCTTATGGCCCGGCTCACTCTACCCCCTTGCCAAGGCTACCGGACCTCGCGGTGCAGGCGATGAGTCCGGCAGCGCGGACAGTACTTTGATAGCTCCAGGCGGTCAGGATCGTTCCGCCGGTTCTTGCTGGTCGTGTAGTTCCGCTCTCGGCACTCGGTACAGGCCAGGTGAATGATGACGCGGTCTTCCTTCTTGGCCATAGAGGCAGGTAAACCCCTTCCTCCTACTCAAGAACCTTGGCCACGACGCCGGCGCCCACGGTGTGGCCACCTTCGCGGATGGCAAAGTGCAGCCCTTCCTCGATGGCGACAGCCTGGATAAGCCGCACCTTCATCTTGTTGAGGCTGTCGCCGGGCATCACCATCTCCATACCCTCAGGAAGCTCGATGCTCCCCGTGACGTCGGTGGTGCGGATGTAGAACTGGGGTCGGTAGCCGCTGAAGAAGGGGGTATGGCGACCACCCTCCTCTTTGGAGAGGACGTAGACCTCGCTCTCAAAGTAGGTGTGAGGGGTGATGCTGCCCGGGGCGGCCAGCACCTGGCCCCGCTCTACATCCTCGCGCTCAATGCCACGGAGGAGACAGCCCACGTTGTCGCCGGCCTCGCCCGTGTCCAGGGTCTTCCGGAACATCTCGACACCGGTGACTACCGTCTTCCGCGTCTCGCCGAGGCCGACAATCTCCACCTCGTCGCCCGTTTTCACCACGCCGCGCTCGATGCGGCCCGTGGCCACGGTGCCGCGGCCCTTGATGCCGAAGACGTCCTCGACGGGCATGAGGAAGGGCTTGTCCTTGGGCCGGACAGGGGTCGGGATGTAATCGTCGACGGCGTCCAGGAGCTGCTGGATGCTCTGGAACTCCGGCGCGCTGGGGTCGGTGCTCGTGCTCTCCATAGCGTCGCGGGCGCTGCCCCTGATGATGGGGATCTCGTCGCCCGGGAAATTATAGCTCTTGAGCAGATCACGCAGCTCCAGCTCCACCAGGTCCAGGAGCTCAGGGTCGTCCATCATGTCCACCTTGTTCATGTAGACGACGATGCTGGGAACCTCCACCTGTCGCGCCAGCAGCACGTGCTCTCTCGTCTGCGGCATGGGTCCCTCGGGTGCCGCCACTACCAGGATGGCCCCGTCCATCTGAGCCGCTCCTGTAATCATGTTCTTGATGTAGTCGGCATGGCCGGGACAGTCGATGTGAGCATAGTGGCGTTTCGCGGTCTGGTACTCAACGTGGGCGACAGCGATGGTCAGGCCACGGGCCTTCTCCTCTGGCGCGTTATCGATGCTCCAGAAGTCCCGATAGGTAGCCAGACCCTTCAAGGCCAGATACTTGGTGATGGCCGAGGTTAAGGTCGTCTTGCCGTGATCCACGTGACCGATGGTGCCGACGTTTACGTGCGGCTTGGTCCGCTCGAACTTTGCCTTGCCCATGTCGACTGTTCCTCCTCAGATGGAGCCCACACCCGGAATCGAACCGGGGACCCCGTTCTTACCAAGAACGTGCTCTACCTGCTGAGCTATGTGGGCCCGCAATATCGAGAGCTTGAAGCCCGATGCCCGCCGTCCTGCGGGCCCTACAGGGCCTCGACTTCCAGCTCATTACCTCCACTGGTGCCGGGGGCAGGATTCGAACCTGCGAAGCCGTTTCAGGCTGCGGTTTTACAGACCGCCGGTTTTAGCCACTCACCCACCCCGGCAGCAACTCCAGGGATCAAGAGGCAGGGAGCAGGGCCTTTGTTCCCTGTCCCTCGTCCCAATGCCTCCTGTCTGGAGCCCGAGAGGGGATTCGAACCCACTAACCTACCGATTACAAGTCGGTTGCGCTACCATTGCGCCACTCGGGCCTGGCCGCCCGTCTCCGCCGCCGGGAGCGCCGCTCACAGGGCGTAACAAAATTAGGCCCCCGACACGTCGGGGCGATGGCGACTGTAGTATAGAGGCCGCTTCCTCGAAAGTCAATGTGTGCTCGTTCGGTATATCCCTTACGCTTACTCCATTTCTGTTTGTGTCGCGAGCCATTCTTGGTCGCGTCCCCTGGCATTCGCTGTTCAGTGCCTGGTGAGGCCAGATGGTATAGATCCCCTGCCTTCTATCTTGGCAGGCCACTTGACGGCTGCTATGATGGTTATGTAGACACCGCAGCGGGCCTGTCGGCCGCGCTCTGCGGAAGCGTCAGGGCTCTGGGGAGTGTGCCGCGTGTGCGCTCCCCTTCTTGGGTGGTGGAGGGGGAGGCCTTATCATGCTAGCCGATGCCCTCCTACGAGGCGCCGGCGCTGTCGTTTTCGGCGTCGGGGGTCTGCTTCTGGGAAGCTACCTGGCGCACGACCAGGGTGGCGCCACCTCTGCTGCCCTGTATACCGTTCTCCCCGTCGGCTTCGGTTGCCTGGGCGCTGTAGTCGCTCCCTATCTGACCTGGGTGCCTTGCCGCTGGCTGGTCGGCCGCTGGCACGCGGTGAGCGATGCCCGGCTGGCCCTGGGGACTGTCGGCCTGATACTGGGGCTCATCGTGTCAGCCCTCCTGGCCCCGGCCTTGACCGCTCTGCCCGGCCGGGCGAGCTTCATCGCCCCGCTGGCGGTAGCGACCGTGGTCGGCGGACTGGGGACTCTGGTCGGCTTCAGCCGCGGCGATGCCGTCGGCCAGGCCCTGTCGCGACGCCTGCCGCCCGTGCCTGTTCCCAAGCGTGCCGGCCCCGCCGAAAGCCTCATCCTCGACACCAGCGCCATTATCGACGGGCGCATTGCCGACATCTGTCAGACCGGCTTCATCCAGGGCACGCTGGTGGTGCCTCGCTTCGTCCTCGACGAGTTGCGCTACATCGCTGATTCGTCCGACTCGCTGCGTCGCAACCGGGGCCGCCGAGGCCTCGAGGTCCTCACCCGCCTCCAGAAGGAGGCCGCCGTCCCCATCGAGATCATCGAGGTGGACTACAGCGATAGCAGCGATGTGGACGGCAAGCTGGTCCGTCTGGCGGCTGCCTACGGCAGCCCCATCCTCACCAATGACTTCAACCTGAACCGGGTGGCGGAGCTGGAGGGCGTGCGCGTCCTTAACATCAACCAGCTCGCTAACGCCGTGAAGTCCGTGGTCCTCCCCGGCGAGGAGATGGCCATCCGCATCATCCAGGAAGGCAAGGAGATGGGGCAGGGCGTTGGCTTCCTGGACGACGGTACCATGGTGGTGGTGGAGGGCGCTCGCCGCCACCTGAACGACGACCTCGACATCGTGGTGACGCGGGTGTTGCAGACGGTGGCCGGGCGGATGATCTTCGCCCAGCCCAAGTCCGGCCAGTGACCTTCCCCCCTGGTGACAGACCTGCCTTTTCCGCGAGCGAGCCTGCCTCCGAGGAGGTGGGCGCCATCGTCGTGGCCGCCGGACGTTCCTCCCGCATGGGCGGCCTGGACAAGCTCTTCGCTCCCCTGGGCGGCCGGCCCCTGCTGGCCCGCACCCTCACCGCCTTCCAGGAGTGTGCCGCCGTCCGCCGCGTCGTCCTCGTCCTCGCCGCCGAGAACCTGGCGCGGGGCCTGGCTCTGGCCGAAGAGGAGGGCCTGAGCAAGGTGCGGACGGTCTGCCTGGGCGGGCGACGGCGCCAGGACTCGGTGTGGGAAGGCCTGGAGGCCCTGGGCCCCTGTGCCTGGGTGGTGGTGCACGATGGCAGCCGCCCCCTGGTCACGCCGCAACTTATCGAAGAGGGGCTGGCGGCCGCCCGGGAGACGGGGGCCGCCGTCCCCGCGCTGCTTGCCCAGGACACAGTGAAGCGGGTGGATGAGCAGGGGCGGGTGCTGCGCACCCTGGACCGGCGTCGTCTCTGGCTCGTCCAGACGCCTCAGGTCTTCCGGTACGATATACTGCGGGAGGCCCACAAGCGCTCCCGCCGCACGGCCACCGACGACGCCGCCCTGGTGGAGCGCCTGGGCCACCGGGTACGGGTCTACCCCGGCTCGCCGCGCAACCTGAAGGTGACGACGCCCGAGGACCTGGCCCTGGCCGAGGCGCTGCTGAAGCTGGCGGGCTAGCGACCGAGAATAGAACTGGGAAGCAGGCTCAAGAAGCGACCACAGGCTCGTCTTGTCACTCTCAGCGAAGCGAGAGAGTTAATCCCCGAAGGCCAGGCTTGAGCCTGGCTGCCGTGCCGGCCTGAAGGCCGGCCTTCGGGAACCTTACGGGATGACCATGAGGACCGGCATCGGCTATGACGTACACGCCTTCGGGGAGAAGCGACCTCTCAAGCTGGGCGGCGTCCAGGTCGAGCATGAGGATGGGCTGCGCGGCCACTCCGACGCCGACGTCGTCCTCCACGCCATCACCGACGCCCTGCTGGGGGCCGCCGGCCTGGGTGACATCGGCCAGCACTTCCCCCCAGATGACCCCTCCTTCCGCGGCGCCGACAGCCTCGCCCTCCTGCGACAGGTCGTCGGGCTCCTGCGCACGGTCGGCTACTCGGTGGTGAACGTGGACGTCACGGTTGTAGCAGAGAGGCCCAAGCTTCAGCCCTACATACCCAGCATGCGGCAGCGCATCGCCAGCGCCCTCGGCATCCCGGAGACTTCGGTGAGCGTCAAGGCCACCACCTCTGAGGGCCTGGGGGCTCTGGGCCGCGGCGAGGGTATTGCCGCTCTGGCCACAGCCTTGATAAAGTAGTGCGGTACCGCGGTGTAGGACCCTGCCTGGTGAGTCATGGCGCTGAGCCGTCTTTCCTGGTGCCAATGCTCCCCCCGCTTTCGCGGCGGAACCCTTCGCTGCGACTGTCCCTTGGGGTTCCTCGGCAATCCGGGGCGCCCCCACAACGGCGGAGACAGGGCGCGAGGAGGAGAGCATGTCGCTAATCAAGAGCATCATCCGCGATATCCAGGCCACCCGTGAGCGGGATCCGGCCGCGGTCAGCAACCTGGAAGTCATACTGGCCTATCCGGGCTTCCACGCCCGCCAGTTTCACCGCCTGGCGCACGCCCTTTACAGGCTTCGCGTTCCCCTGGCCCCCCGCCTCGTCTCTCACCTGAGCCGCTTCCTCACCGGCATCGAGATCCACCCCGGGGCGAAGATCGGCGAGGGGCTGTTTATCGACCACGGCATGGGCGTGGTCATCGGCGAGACGACTGAGATCGGGGACGACTGTAGCCTTTTCCAGGGCGTGACCCTGGGCGGCACCAGCACCAAGCGCACCAAGCGTCACCCCACCCTGGGCAAGAACGTCGTTGTTGGGGCCGGTGCCAACCTCATCGGCGCCATCCACGTGGGAGACAACTCCCGTATCGGAGCGGGCTCCGTCGTCGCCACCAGCGTGCCTGAGAATGCCACCGTGGTAGGTGTCCCCGGCCACGTCGTCGCCTTCCACGATCCCGGCAACGACACGGTAGTACGCCTGCCCGACCCGGAGTGGGACCGCATACAGGCCCTGGAGGAGCGCATCCGAGTTCTGGAAGAGCGCCTCCGGGCTCTGGAGAACCAGGCCGGAGGGGGGCAGCCCGCCTCCGTGAAGACCGGTAAGGACAAGAGGCCGTGAAGCTCGTTAACACCCTCACCCGCCAGGAGGAGGAGTTCGTCCCCCTGGGAGATACCGTCCGCATGTACGTCTGTGGCGTGACCCCCTACGACGAGAACCACATCGGTCACGCCATGAGCTACATCGTCTTCGACGCGCTGCGTCGCTACCTGGAGTACCAGGGCTATCGCGTCCGCCACGTCCAGAACTTCACAGACATCGACGACCGCATCATCGCCCGCGCCGCCCGCCTGGGGATCGACGAGGCGGAGCTGGCGCAGCGCTACATCGACCGTTACTTCGAGGACATGCGCGCCCTCAACATCCTGCCCGCCCACGAGTACCCCCGCGCCACTCAGGAGATCCCGGAGATGATCCGCATGATCGAGGGGCTTATCGAAAAGGGCTACGCTTACGTGGCCCCGGCGCGGGCGGGCCTGCCTGTCCGGCAGGCAGGCAGCGGCCACGGCGATGTCTACTATCGGGTGGAGAGGAAGTGCGACTACGGCAAGCTCTCGCGGCGCAACCTGGAAGACATGGTGGCCGGCGCCCGGGTCGAGCCCGGCGAGGGCAAGGAGAACCCGATGGACTTCGCCCTCTGGAAGAGCGCCAAGGCCGGCGAGCCGGCATGGGATAGCCCCTGGGGACCGGGGCGGCCCGGCTGGCACATCGAGTGCTCCGCCATGTCCCTCAAGTACCTGGGGGAGCAGATCGACATACACGGCGGCGGCGAGGACCTCATTTTCCCCCACCACGAGAACGAGATCGCCCAGACAGAGGCCTTCACAGGCAAAGAGCCCTTCGTGCGCTACTGGCTGCACAACGCCTGGGTGCGGATGGGCGAAGAGAAGATGAGCAAGTCGCTGGGGAACTTCGTCCCCGTGCGGGAGGCCGTCCGGCGCTGGGGCGCCGACGCCGTCCGCCTCTTCGTCCTCACCTCCCACTATCGCAGCCCCCTTACCTACAGCGAGGAGGCCCTGGACGCCGCCAAGCGGGGCGTAGAGCGCCTGCGCACCAGCTTGAGCAGCGCTCCAGGGTCGGCCCCGGACGCCGGCGCGAGCGGCCCCCCTCAGGTCGCCGCGCCATCGGCGGGCCTGCCCGTCCGGCAGGCGGGCCTGGACGCCTCGCCCTTCCGGGAGCGCTTCATCGAGTCCATGGACCGCGACCTCAACACTCCCCAGGCCGTGGCCGCTCTCTTTGACCTGGCCCGCGAGATCAACCGCGCCCGCGATGAGGGCCAGGCCATGGAGGAAGCCCAGGCCGCCCTCCGCGGGCTGGCAGACATCCTTGGCCTCACCCTGGCCGAGGAAGAGGAGTCGCTGGCTGCTGCCCCCTTCATTCAGCTCCTCATCGAGCTGCGCGACGAACTCCGCCAGGCGAAGCGCTATGACCTGGCCGACCGCATCCGCAGCCGGCTCGCTGAGCTGGGTATCGCCCTGGAGGACACGGCTCAGGGCACCGTGTGGAAGCGGCGGGAGTAGCGCTGGATCGGGGACGCCCTTGATCGGCGTAAAGCCCATTGACCGGCTGATGCCAGGGGATCTGTGGTGGGCCTGGCGGCCACCAGGCCTGCCCGCACGTGCCGTTTGGGAAAGGCCCGAAATTTTCCCCCGCCACTCGTCATAAAAGGCTTGATCGCCTTGCCGAGCGCCTGCTATTGTTCGTGCCGTCCAGCCGTCGATAAAACCTCCATTCGCTGACCGCAGGGGCGGCGCTCCGGCCGGGCTTGGAACACGCTCCGCTGCGGCGCGGTACCCTCCTGGGGGCAATACGGCGACTTCCCGGACATACCCAAGGCAACCTCACTCGATCCTGGCATTCGGCATTGAGTCACGACAGGGCTGTCGCTGGCTAGGGGGATTGTGCGCGTCTGAAGCCGGCGCACTCCAGGCCAGAGAGGGCAGGGACAGAAGAGGGACCCCCTTTGGAAGACGCTTCAGCCAGCCGCCTGTGGGAGACGGCCCTCGGGCGACTCCAGCTTCAAGTAACGCGCCCCAACTACGACACCTGGCTGAAGGATACCGTCGGCCTCCGCTTCGAGGAGAGCCGCTTCGTCGTCGGCGCCCCCAGCGACTTCGCCACAGAGTGGCTCAACACCCGCCTGCGGCCCCTTATCAGCAACGTCCTGACCGCCCTAACGGGTCAGGCCCTTGACGTTGGCTTCGAGGTGCTGGGGGCGCCGGGACTCTCCCAGGAAGCCGCCCTCACCGTCAACCGCGGGTCAGCCACTGCTAGCAAGCCTAGCTGGCCTCGACCCCGTCTCAACCCGGCCTTCACCTTCGACTCCTTCGTTGTGGGGAGCTGCAACCGCCTGGCCCATGCTGCCGCCATGGCTGTCGCCAGCGCCCCCGGCCACGCCTATAATCCACTTCTCATCTGCGGTGGCACTGGCCTCGGTAAGACCCATCTTCTGCACGCCATAGCCCAGGAGGCGGTTCGCTCTGACTTACCCGTGGTCTGCGCCTCCGCAGAGCAGTTCACGACCGAATTCGTGACTGCTGTCCGCGACCACCACACAGACCAGTTCCGCTACCGCTATCGCAGCCCAGACATTCTTCTCATCGACGACGTGCAGTTCCTCCAGGGCAAGGACCAGACCCAGATCGAGTTCTACCACGCCTTCGATGAGCTTCACGGCTCGGGCCGGCAGATCGCCCTGACCTGCGATCGCCCCCCTCAGGACCTGCCGTCCCTTGACCAGAGGCTCCGCTCCCGGCTCCTGTGCGGTCTCATCGCCGACATCAAGCCCCCCAACTTGCACACTCGCATGGCCATTCTCTATGCAAAGGCCGATGCCCAGGGCCTGAGCATGGGTACTGATGTCCTAGAGTTCCTCGCCAGCCGGCTCCCCGACAACGTCCGCGAGCTGGAGGGAGCCCTCACCCGCCTCGCCGCCTACGCCCGCCTCACCCATCGCCCACTGACCGTTGAGTTAGCCGCTGCCGCCCTCGAGGACGTAACCTCAGACCTCCCGCCTCCTCTGCCTACACCCGAGGCCATCCTCGCCGCCGTCTCGCGCCACTTCAACCTCAGCCGCCAGCTCATTACGGGCCGCGACCGCGACCGCCAACTCACGTATGCTCGTCAAATCGCTATGTACCTTCTCAGAGAAGAGGCCCGCCGCCCCCTCACAGAGATTGGCCGCCTCCTCGGCGGCCGCGATCATGCTACCGTCCTCCACGGCTGCACCAAGATCAGCAAGGAGTTCAACCTCCTCCCAGAGACGCGGCAGCACGTGGAGTGCCTGCGCCGTACGCTGCGCCACCAGACCGCCGCCTAACCTGTGGATAGCCTGTTGAAAAGACCCTCCGCCTTCCCCTTCTCTCCCCGCTCCTTACGTCTACACCTGTTGACATCCCACTCGAACGATGCTCCAGCCCCAGCCTCTTCACACCCAGTCCACACGTCGCGCCCCATATACCCTATAGCGCTTGTCCACCACTTCAACGCTCTCAATAAAACAATGCTCTACAACCATCACACTACCAACGCCTATATAATCCATTCAGGCTGTTCCACATTGTGAGGTGACTCTGTTGCTGGACAGAGTAGAGATAGAAGTGCAAGCGGGCGATGGGGGAAAGGGCGTGGTGAGTTTCCGGCGGGAGAAGTACGTGCCCCGGGGTGGACCGGATGGTGGTGATGGGGGCCGCGGTGGAAGCGTGGTATTGGTGGCTAACACTGCCCTGACGACATTGGCTGGCTTCCGGCGGCACCGACGCTATCTGGCGGAGCGTGGTCGGCGTGGCGAAGGCGGAAAGCGGCACGGCCGCAGTGGGGAAGATCTGGTGGTCTTGGTGCCAGTGGGCACGATAGTGAGGCGAGCCGGGCCTGACGGGTCAGGTGAGGTGGTAGCTGACCTGACAGTAGCAGGCCAGCGAGTCGTGGTGGTTAGGGGTGGCAGGGGGGGTCGGGGCAACGCGCGCTTCGCCACGTCCACGCGGCAGGCACCCCGTATAGCGGAGCACGGGCAGAGGGGAGAGCAGGGTCATCTGATCCTGGACCTGAAGCTGCTCTCTGATGTGGGCATTGTTGGGCTGCCGAACGCTGGGAAGTCCACGCTGCTGCGGGCTGTGTCAGCGGCGCGGCCCAAGGTGGCCGACTACCCGTTCACGACCCTGGAGCCGGTGCTAGGCGTGGTGGAGGTGAGCTACGAGTCGTTTGTCCTTGCTGACCTGCCGGGCATCATAGAGGGGGCGCATGAGGGTGCGGGCCTGGGTCATCAGTTCTTGCGGCACGTGGAGCGGACGCGGGTCTTGGTACATCTTCTCGATGGGTCGCGGCCAGACCCTGTAGCGGATCTGGAGACGCTGAATCGCGAGCTGGCCTGGTACAGCGAGGCTCTGGAGCACAGGCATCAGCAGGTAGTGGTGAACAAGCTAGACCTGCCAGAGGTGCGCGCCCGCTTGGCAGAACTGGACGCAAGCCTGAGGACCCTGGGGCATGATTCTCTCTTCATCTCGGCTGCAACAGGAGAGGGAGTGCCGGATCTGCTGCGACGGCTGCTTGAACTCCTGTCGGCGATGGAGGTGCCGGAGCCGCTGTCGGCAGAGGTGCCTGTGCTGCGGCCTCGCGGCAGGCAGCCGCGCTTTACGGTGTCCAAGGGCGACGGCCTCTTCGTGGTGGAGGGTGAGGGCCCCGTCTCTCTGCTGGAGATGATGGGCCTGGAGAGCGAGGAGGCCCGTCTGGAGGTGCGACGCCGCCTGACCCGCATGGGGGTGGTGTCGGCCCTGCGGCGGGCTGGGATTCGTCTGGGCGACCGTGTGCGCTTCGGCTCGGTGGAGATGGAGTGGCAGGAGTGAGGCTAGGCGTTCTCGGCGGCACATTTGATCCGCCCCATGTGGGCCACCTAATCCTGGCTGAGGAGGCGCGCACGCGCCTCCAGCTCGAGAAGGTGCTCTTCGTGCCCGCCGGCGACCCCTGGCGGAAGGCCGGCCAGGAGATCACACCCGTCGAGCACCGGCTGGCCATGGTACGGCTGATGCTGGCGTCAGACCCCTACTTTGAGGTCTCGACGCTGGAGGTGGAGCGCCACGGCCCCTCCTACACAGTGGACACCCTGGAGGCCCTTCACCAGGAATACGGGCCGGGTCTGGAGCTCTACTTCATCCTGGGCGAGGACGCCCTCCGTGACCTGCCGAACTGGAAGGAGCCGGCGCGCATCATATCGCTGGCCTGGCTGGCGGTGGCACCCCGGCCGGCCGAGAGGGGATGGGCCACGGCCGACCTGGAGGCCGCCGTGCCCGGCGTCTCGCAGCGCATCGTCCGTCTGCCCATGCCCACTATCGACATCAGTTCGACGGCCCTCCGCGAGCGGGCCAGGGCCGGCCTCAGCCTGCGCTACCTGGTCCCCCTGGATGTCGAGGAGTATATCCGCCGCCACGGCCTGTACGGGTCATCTTAGCACCGCGCGGCGGGAACTTGCGTGGTAGGGGCGGAGCATGCTCCGCCCCTACTTGGAGACCGTTCGCCCTCGTTCAGGGTGACAGACGGAAGGCTTACGCTCTCAGGCCAGCCCCATCCAGCGTTCGTCGAAGCGGGAGAGGCCCTCCTCGCGGGCGATGCGCACCGCCTCCACCAGCTCGCTGTGGGTGATGGGGCGGCTGAGCTGCGGGTGCTGCCAGGCGCGGTTGTCGGGGCGGTACTGGCCCATGACGTTGACGTACGTCCGCGGCGAGACCTCGCGGGCCAGGAAGCGGGCCACCTCGCGCGTGCCGGCCAGGCCCTCGGGGAGCACCAGGTGGCGCACGAGGACGCCCCTCACGGCGAGACCCTCGGCTGAGATGACCAGGTCCCCCACCTGGCGGTGCATCTCCTTGATGGCGGCTCGGGCTACCTGCCAGTAGTTCCTCACTAGCGATAGCTTCCCTGCGACGCGGTCGTCCGAGTACTTGGCGTCGGGCATGTAGATATCGACGATGCCGTCCAGGAGGCGCAGGCTCTCCGGGGAGTCGTAGGCGCCGGTGTTGTAGACAAAGGGCAGCCGCAGCCCGTTCTGGCAGGCGAGGTGGGCGGCCTTGATGATCTGGGGCACGTAGATGGAGGGGGAGACCAGGTTGATGTTGTGGCAGCCCTGGCCCTGGAGGGCCAGCATCATCACCGCCAGCTCCTCCTCGCTGACGGCGCGGCCCTGGCGGGCCTGGGAGATCTCCCAGTTCTGGCAGAAGAGGCAGGCCAGGTTGCAGGAGGAGAAGAAGACAGTGCCCGAACCGCGCCGGCCGCGCAGAGGGTTTTCCTCGCCGTGGTGGGCATGGAACGAGAAGACCACCGCTCGGTCCTTGACCCGGCAGAAGCCCACCCTGGGCGAGTCGCGGTCCGTGCGGTCGACCTTGCAGTAGCGGGGGCAGACGCGGCAGGCCCGCCTGCCTGCCTGCCGGACAGGCTGGCCGGACGGGCAGGGGCCGCGCAGCAGCGCCCAGGCGGCCTCGATGCGCTCCTGCCAGTCGGCCTCCGAGAGGGAAAGGTAAGCCGGTGTCATGGCTCTGATGAGGCCTAGCTCGATGGCAGCTCTAGAAGCTGGAGTCCTTCCGTGGGGAAGTCGCGGACATTGGCTGTCACCAGTGTGGCGTCGTTGGCGATGGCGACGGCGGCGATCATGGCATCCGGCAGGTGGATGGCCACGCCGCGGCGGGCGGCATTGAAGCGGATTGTCCCAGCCAGCTCCGCGACCTGTGGCGGAATCTCCAGGTAGTGGAGGCTGTCGATCAGTTCCCGTGCCAGCGGCCGTTGCCGTTCGTGCAGTCCCGCGAAGAGTTCGGCGACGTTGATGCCACAGAGGGCCAGCGTGTGTCCCTCGCCCACCAGGTGTTCAAGGAGGAGGCTGGCCCCTTGTCGACCTCGGAAGTAGTCAACGAGGATCGTCGTGTCCAGAAGGTACGTTGTCATGGCCCCAGATTCGCCGTAGTCGCTCCTCGCCCGACGCGCGGATCTCTCTCAGCCACTCGCGAGTCTTCTCCGGCGTCTCCCATTCTGGCGGGTAATCGTCTTTCAGCATCGCGGCGGTAGTGGCCAGCGCCTTTCGTAGCCGCTCGCGCTTCACACGCTCCTCCACGGCCTCCTCTATGAAGGCGCTTCGCTTGCGCTTGCCCACAAGCTGATCAATGCGGTGCAGGAGCGCGGCCGGTAGCACCACGTGGGTCCGGACTGTCCCGTCTCTGGTCATCGCCCTTGTTCCCCGAGGCTACAGTACCACAGCCTGTGGGACTTGTAAATCCCACAAACTAGAGACTTGCGCGAAGGCATGGGTCAGGCCTCAGGCGGCTCAAACTCGACGTAGAGGGTGGGCACGGGGACGGAGGAACTCGGAACTAGGGGGAGCGAGGGGCCCAGTTCCCAATTCCCCGTTCCCAGTTCCATGATCACACGTCCAGGTTTCTCACCTGGGCGGCGTGGGACTGGATGAACTTCTTGCGCGGCTCCACCTCTTCGCCCATGAGCTCGGAGAAGACGCGATCCGCCTCCATGGCGCTCTCGATGTCGACGCGGAGGAGGGTGCGCCGCTCGGGGTCCATAGTCGTCTCCCAGAGCTGCTCCGGGTTCATCTCCCCCAGGCCCTTGTAGCGCTGGATGCTGACGTTGCGGCCGTCCTTGTGGCGGGTCAGGAAGTCGTCCTTCTCCTTCTCGGTGTAGGCCCAGAGGTGGTTCTTGCCGGCCGAGACGCGGTACAGCGGCGGCTGGGCGATGTAGAGGTGGCCCTGCGTGATGAGATCCGGCATGTGGCGGAAGAAGAAGGTGAGGAGGAGGGTGCGTATGTGGGCGCCGTCCACATCGGCGTCGGTCATGATGATGACCCGGTGGTAGCGCAGCTTCGAGAGGTCGAAGTCCTCGTCGATGCCGGCCCCCAGGCCCCTGATGAGGGCGGCGATCTCAGTGTGGGCGAAGATCTTGTCCTTGCGGGCCTTCTCCACGTTCAGGATCTTGCCTCTCAGGGGGAGGATGGCCTGGAAGCGGCGGTCGCGCCCCTGCTTGGCGGAGCCGCCGGCGGAGTCGCCCTCCACCAGGTAGAGTTCGGAGTGGGACGGGTCGCGGTCGGAGCAGTCGGCTAGCTTGCCGGGGAGCATGGAGCCGTCGAGGGCGCCCCGGCGGATCACCAGGTCGCGGGCGCGGCGGGCGGCCTCGCGGGCGCGGGCGGCCGTGAGGCACTTCTCGATGATGCCGCGGCCCTCCTGGGGGTGCTCCTCCAGGTAGATGGCCAGCTCCTCGGCCACGGCGCTCTCCACCTGGGCCTTCACCTCCTGGTTGCCCAGGCGGGTCTTGGTCTGCCCCTCGAACTGGGGCTCGGGGAGCTTGACGCTGACCACGGCCACCAGCCCCTCGCGCGCGTCCTCGCCTGAGAGGTTGGCGTCGTCCTCCTTGAGGATCTTCTGCTTGCGGGCGTAGTCGTTGAGGACGCGGGTGAGGGCGCTGCGGAAGCCTGTCAGGTGGGTACCGCCGTCGATGGTGTTGATGCAGTTGGCGAAGCTGAAGGTGGCCTCCGAGAAGCCGTCGTTGTACTGGATGGCGACTTCGACGGCGGTGCCGTTGAGGGTGCGTTCGATGCTGATGGGCCGGGGGTGGAGGACTTCGCGGCCCTTGTTCAGGTGGCGGACGAAGCTGACGATGCCGCCTTCGAAGTAGAAGTTAATCTCGCGGCCTTCTGCCGGACGGCCGGAGTCGCGCTCGTCGCGGAAGTGAATCCAGAGGCCCTTGGTGAGGTAAGCGGTCTCCCGGAAGCGCTGCGCGAGGGTATTGAAGTCATAGTCCAGGGCCTCGAACACCTGGCTATCAGGCAGGAAGGAGGTGGTGGTGCCGCTGCTCTCGCCCCGCTCCATCTGCCTGACGACCCGCAGGTCGCTGGTGGGGACACCCCGCGAATACTCCTGCCGGTAGACGCGGCCATCGCGTCGCACTTCCACCCACATCTCCGAGGCGAGGGCGTTGACGACGGAGCCGCCGACCCCGTGGAGGCCTCCGGAGACCTTGTATACCTGCCCGCCGAACTTGCCGCCGGCGTGCAGGTAGGTCATCACGGTCTCCAGGGCCGACTTGCCAGTGCGGGCGTGCTTGTCGACAGGGATGCCGCGGCCGTTGTCGCGTACCAGGACGCGGCCGTCCTCGTCGATGACCACCTCCACCCGGTCGCAGTAGCCGGCCATGGCCTCGTCGGTGCTGTTGTCGACGATCTCATAGACCAGGTGGTGGAGGCCCCGCTGGTCGGTGCTGCCGATGTACATGCTGGGCCGGCGGCGCACCGCCTCCAGCCCCTCTAGGACCTGGATGTCACTGGCCGTGTAGGCAGACGCCCGCTGGGCCGCCGCTTCGTCAGTCCGGGCGGGCCTTTTCTCGCTGCCCTGGGCCGACTTGGTCAGCTTCGTCGAGCTTGGTGGAGCCGTCCTTGCCATCTATTCCTCAGGATGGGTCTGCGTCCGCTGGGTGACGGGCAGACCCTACGCGGCTACGGCCCCTGAGAAGGGAGTAGGGGGAGATGAGCTGCCTTGGTAAAGGCCGGACCGCTTGTCCCTCTCGCAGAAACACGGGCATGCGCCGGTCGCTGCATCCATGTGCATTCTAGCACATTCGAACCGGCTGGGGAATCAGGGATGGCGCCCAGGACTTATGGCGCTTGCGCTTCGGCCCTGGGCTATCTCTCTGGCTGCTGTGAAGGCCAGGGCTCTCTCATGCTTGGCAAAGAGTGCTTTCTCGCTTGCGCAGCCTACCCCAAGGCAGGCGCTCTAGCGGGGCGGGCGCCGCGGTCCATACGGCGGCCGTGGTGGTGGCGGAGGCCCGGAGGGCCGGTCCGAGCTGCGGTCGAAGCTGCGGTCAGGCCGGCGGCGACGGGGGCCGCCCTCGAAGCCACCGGGCCGGCCGTTGCCCCGCCGACGTGCGCCCGGAGGCGGGCCTTCCCGGTAGCCACCGCCTCCTCGGCGTTGCGGTGCTCCTCCGCCCCCCGAGGGGACACCGGCACCCACGGGCTTGGGAGGGCCGGAACTGCCTTCCAGCACCGCCCGCCGGGAGAGGTTGATGCGGCCCATGGCGTCGATCTCGGTCACCATCACCATGATCTCGTCGCCCACCTGCACCACGTCCTCCACGCTGGGCACCCGGTAGTCGGCTAGCTCGGAGATATGCACCAGGCCTTCCTTGCCGGGCATGATCTCCACGAAGGCGCCAAAGTTGAGGAGGCGGGTTACCTTGCCGGTGTAGATGGTGCCCACCTCTACGTCCTTGGTCAGCCCCTTAATGATCTCGATGGCGCGGTTGGCCATC
>Ga0315277_10001596_pt1 | contig 32776 bp, 28 predicted proteins | sample YL17G05_15_MG_FD_203695 | JGI IMG/M metagenome (GOLD analysis project Ga0315277, IMG submission 203695) | Sediment microbial communities from Yellowstone Lake, YNP, Wyoming, USA - YL17G05_15 | ecosystem: Environmental > Aquatic > Freshwater > Lake > Sediment | place: USA: Wyoming | collected...
TAATCTCTATTTGAGGAGATTCTGAAGAAAATCTGGAAAAAGTAGAAAAAGGGGGAACGTAAATGAACAGTCGTATGAATAGAAATATGAGAAACTGGCTGATACTGGGAACGTTGATAGTGGTGGCTATCTTGGCAGCCTTCTGGGCTGCATCCACCTCTTGGTTTCCAAGCTATCCTTGGGAACCTCGTATGCGACCACCATACGAAATTCGTGGCGACATAGAGTTATTCTACACGATAAAGACCGTTGTTTCCACGATAAACGTGACACTTTCAATTTTCCTATTGCTCATATACATTAGCATATACATGAAGACACGGTCGGAGTTCACGATCGGGTTAATGATATTTTCAGCGGTCTTTCTTCTCAACGCTCTTGCCTCCAATCCTTTGATCATTCGGGCTTTCGGTTTCTTCCCAGCTGGTCTAGGGCCATTTGCCATGTTGCCAGACCTATTCACATTCGCAGCATTAGCCGTGCTACTATATCTCAGCTTTAGATACTAGAAAGCAAGGTTGGACTCATTTGTCCGAGAATAATGCGCGTTCGAGTCCGAGGCTACGCATTGAGAGTCTGTCGGACTTGATATTTGGACTCGCATTATCATTGAGCGCCTATTCGCTCCTCAGTAGACCACCAAAGCAGTTAAAAGAAGTCGCAGTGACATAATCGCTTTCATTCAGTTCAGCTTCCTCGTGTTGATTTTTGTTTGGGTACGTTACGCAAGCATCATGTCGGTGCTTCCGATGGAGAACAGGACAACAAGGTTTCCTCAACGTAATAATGCTATTCTCGGTATCACTTGAACCTTGTCTGTTCAACCTTGTCAGCTTGTTCGGGCATGCAGGTGAGAGTGAGATTGTCGAATATGCTTCCGCTTCTCTACGGCCTAGACATGACGGGTCTAATGGCTATCTTGGCCTTCTTCACGCATGAGCTAGCAATAGAAGAAAAGAAACTCATCGCCGTAGAGCTTCTGGAACCGTACAAAAAAGTCAGAAACTCCATGTTGATATCAGCCAGCTTCTTCTTGTTGACGATGTTTCCTCAGTTCTGATCTTGGAGAATTCAAGATGTGTCTCTAAGATTCTATCTCTGGCTTACACCGCTCGCCGTCTTTTGGACCGGAAGGACCCGGGGAGGGCCGCTGCGACCCAATCAAAAACCCCTTTGATCGCAGGTAGTAGGCCCACTTACCACCCTCGTATCTTGTTCCGAAAGTTACCCTTTTAGACTTACAAAGCGGATTATTAGCGCGCACGCGTGTTCCGAAATTCCCCTTTTTTCAGTGCGATGGAGCTAGGTCGCGCTCTCTAAGCGCGCGCTTTGCCCGAAGTGCCTTCAAAGCAACAGGTAGTACGCGGACAAATGCGGCTCTGGTTCTATATGCATGTTGAAGTGTCCATGGTTAAGTGACTGAACAGCCAACATAGTCGCACATTGCCCAAGGTACTCGCAAGACCCTCAGAATAGCCTGCACGTGGATAGTTGTAACTATTGCGGCAGAAGTGTCGTGAACTATACTACGACCTACCAGAACATGGAGTCCAGCAACTCCCAAACATCACCAAACCCAAGCCGAAGAACGTGCTAACGATAAAGAAACCCACATGCGCGCTTGAGAGAGTGGACATTGAAAACTGCATGTTAACAACCTTTTTACTCGCAGACGAACACTGTGAAACTGGTGAACAGAAGTGGGCTTGTCCTCACTAAGCGACGCGATAAAACGCACAAGCGAGGTGCTCAGACTAGGAGCCTCATCCCAAGTCCTAGACTATGAACAACGTTTTTCATCACTCAGAAGCCTCTACGACGGTCTACTTTCGAATCTCATAAGAATGGACTTCGACCAGAAGGAAGCCTATGAGACAGCAAAAGAATTCTTCGGCACCTCAAGCGTACGCTTTGCAGGTATAGACGGCACGATGTATTCGCGACCGCTGTTTGACATGGTGATTTTTTTCGGGGGAGCATACGCCTCAACCGGCGCAGTCACGTTCGCTGAGGAAGACAAGCCTACTGTTAAGTATGATGAAAGAACGCTTCAGCAAAGCGCAGGCATTTCAAGCGTCGTTCCAGTCTACATAAACGAAATCCCAGACATTGACCAAGCCTTCTTCGAAGCAGAACAGCCTGAAGAAATCAGTCCTGGCAAACCCTTAACAGACCAGTCAATAATCGACAATTCAACAGTAGCAAATTGGATAATGACCTTCGCCGAATTCTACCTCGCCTACAAGCTTGTCACAGACCCAACTCAGGAATTTCGCATAATCCTCTTAGACCGAAGCCTGTCAACCGAACGGGCAAGCCTGATTTATGACACGGCAAAGCGCGACCTGTGGAAATCCAAAAGCAGCATGATAGGCTACAAGATTGACGATGACGAACCTTTCGACGTGAACGACTTCACCATCGCAAGACAATGCGTCTGCAACGAGTCCTTGGGTCTGCCGCCACCAAGAGGCGACTACCTGAGCCACGCAATAGTTCAGCTGATCAAACAGGAGGGCCCGTTGACGGAAAAGCAGATTCTAACCAGACTAGCCATAACGAGCGAAAAGAGAACCAAAAGAACGGAACGCTACCTCAAACGCCTAGTGAAAGAGGACATCGTAACCCAGACGGAAGAAACATTCACCTTAAACCCCAGATATGTAACTACTTCTGAGCGCATCAGAAAGCTTGTGGCCAACCTAGGCGACCGCTTCTTTTTCACTAGAGCTTCGGACGCCAAAACATCCGGCATGATGAAAATTCTGAAGGAAGGAAAAGAACACTGGCTAACAACGATAGACATAGCCTTTCTCACGCTTTTCACGTTGCACATGCTCATGGAGGAATGCTGGAAAAAGCACATTCTGCTCGTGGGAATAACGAAGGACACGGCTGCAAGAGACTTCAAACGGCAGCTGATCCCGATAATGCACTATGAAGGCCTGCTTAAGACGACCATTTCAAACGTAGAGTTTGAGAAACTGCCCAACACTGACCGCATGATACTACAGTCAGCCAGCATCTCAAGCCCGGAAAAAATCAAACTTCCATGGGCAATGATAGAATATGACTCAGCCTTCAGAACCATGATTCCAGATCGGCAAAAACGCAAGAACTACGTTTCAGGAGCCATAAAAAACAGAATCAGCCTCGAAAGGACATTTCTGAAAACGTACACTCAGCTAAGCCAAGCTAGATCAGACCCGAAACTGAGAAGTAACGTTTTGCTCATAGATCGTTTGGCCTATCCTGAATACGATTACAAGCCTGAAAACGTGGTGGAGTTCTGCCACGAGTTTGGAGGCGCAGAAGAGCCCATTCAAGTGATCCTATTCGGGGACAAGAACGCCACAAACAAGCTGCAAACGTTGACGATGACCATTCTAGTCGCTATGGCTCCGGCCAGCATTCCCGAAGCCTTCGGCCACAACAAACCGCTCTTCATAGCTGACAAAATCGCAAAATGGAACTACAGCCAATTCAAATGTGTCGTAGACACGACGGCAAGCTGGATAGTGAATAATCATAAATTAAGAAAGTTCGTATTCTACATGAGCACGTTCAGAGAGAGGAGAGCTGTAATTGAAGCAACAAGACGAGAACAAGTTTAACAAAACCTGCTTCACAGACTTTGAAGGCAGATTCAACGCTAGACTTGCAGCCGTCATCCCGAGATTCTTCGCAACAGGTGAAGAAAGCAAAGTGGCAGGAACCAGCGCGCGCTATCAGTGCCGCGTCAAGGTTGAATACCAAAAGGACCTGATGGGGCTCCTAGAAGAGGGCATGCTTCTGGCCGTCAAAAACTTCAAACATGTGGAACAAGCAACGCAAAGATTCACGCTTATGGAGATCAGCCGAGTCTGGCCCGAACACTTCGGCTTAAGAGGCCTGTCAGATCACGGCTACTATCCAATGCAGTTCGAAATAATAGAGCAGTCTGAGGATGATTGGCAGACGGATGACAAGTCAACGATGATGATTCAAATAGACGCTATTCCCATAAACTATGACCTGATCCTGAACAAAAAATGCGAGTTTGAATTTGTGAAAGGATTCTCCTATCCGGTCGTTGGAAGCTCAGGCTACATGCTCAACAGTGAAATGATAAACAACATGTACAACCAGAAAATCGCCGAAGAACTCAACGTGGATACCTCAAAGACGGTGGAAGACGCCAGAGCCGACCCGAGACTTGGCCTTATCAAGATGTTTGAAGCAAGCAAAACTGCTATCCCGATTTATGTTGATTTTGAGAAGCTTGTCCGTTACCATTTTGGAGTCTTCGCGTTCACCGGAGGCGGAAAAAGTAACCTGATGTCAAACATCCTTCGCAGGCTATTGCTGCATTCTAATAGCACGAAAGTCGTGGTTTTCGACATAAGCTGCGAGTACGTCTTCCTACTGCTCGACTTGCTGGCCGATCCGAACGTGTCGGCAAAGGTGATTCTTGAACACCGGATTGACTCACTTCAGCAGTTCTTCAACTCCGTCGTCAAACCCAGAGAGTACGAGACAGATGAAAGAACCAAGCATGGACTGAAATGCATAATGGAGCAGGACAAGCTTGCCTATTACATGAAGCCTAGACAGCAGGTTCCGACCTACAGTCAATTTCTAGACGAACTCGACGGCCAAAGAGGAGGCAACATCGACAAGCCGCATTATCTGAATGCAATCGACAAAATCCACGATGCCATACTTGAATACGTGGACGAACACGGCTTAAGCCAAAACCAAAGAGTAACCGAAGACTTCGTGCACTACGTAGACACATTGGCCACCGAAACAGTCGAACAGTTCAAGGTTCACGACAAAAGCGGACTGTACGCTTGGGCAACCACGAGAAGCTCGATCCTCGACATGATAAGGGAAAGCCGCGAAGAAACAAAAGAAACAGGCGGCTTAACAATAGAGAAAATCCGAGAACTGCTAGAAGACAAGACCACGAACCTCATATGCGTTTCCATCTCAGACCCATACACGATAAAGGATCTGGCGATAGAGCTGACCCAAGATCTGCTCATGCGTCGAAAGCATATGTTCCAAGTGAAGCCATACATCCTGCTCGTGTTCGACGAGGCCCAAGAGTTCATGCCGAACGCTCCCGGCGGCATAGAAGGCAAATGCTCAGCACAAGTAGAAACTCTGCTCAGACAAGGAAGAAAATATGGCCTAGGCGTCTGCATAGCCACACAGAGGGTTGCCTACTTGAACACAAACGCGCTGCAACAGCTACACACATATTTCGTCGGCACACTGCCCAGACCATACGACCGCAACCTCATCAGCGAAACATTCATGATAGACAAAGGCATACTGGAAAAAACACTGGAATTTGCACCAGGCGAATGGCTCCTTTCGAGCTACATAGCCACAGGCATGGAAAACGTTCCGATATTCATAAGGGCAGACAACGCAGAAAAAGAAGTAGAAAAATACCTAAAAGAAACTTGAACTCCAGCACTCTTCAAACCATCCTAGGTTCTAATCGAGAGATAAGTCCTGTACGGCTTAAACCCGACTTTGGAATACGCACGTACCGCAGGTGCATTATCGCTTATGACGTGAATTATCGCGGCCTGTGAAGTCTTTAGGATCTCTTCAACTAATGCTGACACTATGGACGTGGCATACCCCCTGTTTCTGAAGTCCTTCTGTGTAGCAGCAACCCCAATGTTGCTGGCGAACTCTACTGGACGCGTCATGCCTGCAGAAACAATTTTCCTGTCCTGCTTTATCCCCAGCCAAAACGCCTCCTGCAGGGACTTCTGCATACTCTCAAGCGCTGTTTCACCCCACCAGGCCGGATCAGCTCCTCTCATCAGCTCAACAACTTCTTGAGCATCGCCCACGCCAAGCCTGATTGGAACCGTCGTTATCTGGATGTTTTCCTCGCCCCTTCTGAGAGACATCAGCATCATATGCTCTCTGATTTTTGGGCTACTGAACTTTTCAAGGACTATATCTCCACAGTCCAACGGTGCCTGCAATTCCACCTTTTCCAAAGCAAGACCGCCAAGCAACAGTTTCACTGCTTCGCGATTTCCCCTGAGCTGAACGACGTAGTCCCTGTAAACTAGCATTAGACCCTCGATTTTCTCATCTTTCATGGCCAGAAAAATCTTCGTCTGATCTCTTCGAAATCTCCAATCGAAAATGAAGAAGTAGTAGTCAAGCTCTTCCTCTTTGACGTGATTCCAAAACCTCTTCTCTAAACGCTCATCAAGAGCTACGACTTTCACGATTGCGTCTCCGAGCACGGAATAGATTTGACTAAAGAATAAAGCTTGGGATTTGTGTGGCTATGCTGGGGGCGTCATCCCGCATTTCTTGAGCAGTCTCTTCCACTTTGTGTCGGTTAAGTTTTGGATTTCGTCGACCATCTTCTCGTACTTTGGAGTGAACAGGTGTCTGAACCGTCCCTGAACTTCCAAGTATTCCTTCACAGGCTTCTTTTTCTGAGGAGCCAAAGCCATGACCTTGCTCGGCGTGGACAATTGATACTCGCCGTTGACTGCTTCCCACAGCGGAAATATGCATGTTTCAACCGCCAACCTTGAAAGCTCAATGGACTTTGCCTGGTCGCTCCTCCAGCCCCTCGGACAAGGCGCAAACACGTGGAGGAACGCTGGGCCGTTGACTTCAATTCCCTTTCTAGTCTTCATGATAAGGTCTTTCCAGTAGTACGGCGATGCCGTGGCCACGTAGGGCATGTCGTGAGCCACCATGATGTCAGCTATGGGCTTCTTACCTTCTAACTTCCCGGGAACAGCCGTGCCTGCCTGTGAAGTAGTCGTAGATGCGCCGTAAGGGGTGCCTCCGCTCCTCTGGATGCCCGTGTTCATGTAGGCCTCATTATCGTATAGCACGTACAGGAAATCATGACCTCTCTCAACCGCTCCGGAAAGCGCTTGGATGCCTATATCATAGGTTCCGCCGTCTCCGGCCAAGGCAATGACGTCAACTTGCTCATCCTTTATTCTTCCTTTCTTTCTAAGAATCTTCAGCGCCGTCTCTATTCCCGCCGCATTCGCCCCGGCAGTCTCAAAAGCTGTATGCAGCCACGGGACAGCCCACGACGTGTATGGGTATATTGTTGAAGATACTTCCATGCAGCCAGTCGCATTCGTCACGATTGTCGGTCCTCGCGTCGCCTTCATGATCAGCCTCAAAACGGTCGCAGGCGCACATCCTGCGCATGCTCTGTGTCCCGACATGAACAATTCTGGCTTTTCAGCAATGTCTTTCGCGGTGAATTTTCCTTCAGAAAAACTCATTCATCTTCTCCTCCTCATCACTCCCTTAATCCAACGTAGCGCATTTTCTCATCAACCTTTCCAGTTTGAACTATCTTATGCAGATCTTCGAAGACCCTGCGTATCTGGGTTGGGCTCGTGTCTCTTCCGCCAAGCCCATGGATGTGGTTTACGATGTGTGGATGACTTGACAAGTCGTAGAGCGCATGTCTGGTCTCATGATAAACTGCCCCACCGTTTCCTCCGAAACTCATGCTTCTCTCCATCACTGCGACGGCCTTCACTTTGGAAAGAGCCCTAGCTAGCTCTTCGGCTGGAAACGGTCTGAAACTGCGGATTCTAAGCAGTCCAGCCTTGACGCCTTCTGTTCTAAGCTTGTCCACAACTGTCTTGACTGTTCCAGCAGTTGAGCCTAAGCACACGATGGCGATTTCAGCATCATCAAGCTCATACTTTTCAATCAACCCATTGCCGTAATATCTTCCGGTCAGCTTCCCGCATTCTTCATGAACTTGCATGATCACTCTCAACGCGTTTTTCATAGCTTCTTCCTGCTGTCTCTTGAACTCGAAATAGTAGTTCGGCATGGCCACAGGCCCCATCGTCATGGGACTTGCTGGATCCAGCCTGTAAGGAACAGTCTTACCATCATGTGTGAGCACATTAGGCAATTGACGAGTGCCAACGAACTTCTTGACATCATCATCAGCAAGAACTTGCACGTTTTCAAGCGTGTGGCTCAGCGTAAAGCCGTCCAAACCGACTATCACGGGCAGCTGCACGTCCAAGTGCTCAGCGATTCTGAACGCCTGAAACATCGAATCATAGACTTCCTGAGCGTTTTCAGCGTAAATCTGTACCCAACCGCTGTCACGTTGGGCCATCGTGTCAGAATGGTCACCGTGAATGTTTAGCGGCGCTGACAGGGCGCGGTTCGCGATTGCCATGACCACAGGTGCACGGCACCCTGAAGTGACAAAGAGCATTTCATGCATCAGGGCTAGGCCTGCGGAAGCAGAAGCCGTGAAGGTTCTGGCACCCGTCGCGGCTGCTGCAAGGCATGCAGTCATGGCGCTGTGCTCAGATTCTGTGCAGACAAACTCCGTGTTTACTTCGCCGTTAGCGACGTACTCGCTGAACTTCTCAACAATTATCGTCTGAGGCGTAATAGGATAAGCCGCCACAACGTCAACGTCTGACTGTTTCACTGCGAGCGCGACAGCTTCGTCGCCGTTTAGGCCCATCGTTTCTTGTTTTACGACACTTTTCACTTTTCATACGCTCCTAGATCTTCATTACAATGGCCTTTGTTGGGCATTCGTTAGCGCATATGCCGCAGCCCTTGCAGAAGGCGAGGTCGAATTCGATGTCGCCCTTTTCAGTCTTCCAAAGTATGGCCCCATCTGGGCAGAAAAGCGTACACAATAAGCATTTGGTGCATTTCTCCACATCTCTTACTGGGTGGTACGTCTTCCAGTCGCCAGTCAAATAGGTCATGCTTGATTTCCAGCATACGCCTGCGGGCGAGATTTCTTTCCAGCCCTTTTCTTTGGAGCTCATTCAGATTTTACCTCCTCGTAAGCCTCTTTCACAACTGCAAAGTTCTTCTCAGCCACATCAGGCCTGAACCTTCCTTTTACCATTTTCTCAACAGTTTGCAGGCTGACTATTCCAGTCACGCGCGCTACTGCTCCCAGCATGGCCGTGTTCGTTATGGGCATGTTTAGGATTTTTATGGAGATTTCCGTGGCTGGCACGGTCCAAAGCTTGCCTTTACCTGAACCAAGCTGTTTTCTAATCTCCGGTGGAGCATCCTTCGTGTTGACAATTATGTCTCCTCCCTCTTCACTTAGCCCATCAGCAACGTTGACTGACTTCAGCAATGTTGGATCTAGGACGGCCACAACATCAGGGTTGTACACTGCGCAGTGCAAGCGAATAGGCTCAGTGCTAATCCTCGTGAAGGCTGTCACGGGTGCACCCATTCTTTCAGGCCCGAATTCTGGAAAAGATTGAATATGTTTTCCTTCAGCGATGGCGGCCCTTGCTAGAAGCTCGCTCGCGGTCCAAGCGCCTTGTCCGCCCCTGCCGTGCCACCTGACTTCCAGGATCTTCTTCAAGTTGAGCTTACTCTCCAATAGCGTTTCAACCTAATTGGAAAATCCGGCATATACACTTTTCTAGGTGAACATGAGAAACGAAACATAAACCGTAAATAAGTCTTTTAAGAAAAAACTGTCATGGCTTCATTTAGAGGGCCATCGTCTTGACCAACGACATAGTTCTAACGGCCGACAGTACTTTGATGAGCGACTATCGTCGCAGCGAATTCCTAGGATTCGGGACGTGCGCACCTCCAAACTTCATTCCAGACATGCTTTTTAGATGGCTCTTTTTCCCTCCGATTAAAACCGAAAAGGATGTTCCTGAAGCTGCTCCATACGGTTTACGGAAGATCGAAGCCCAACTCCTAAGCGAAGGCTTCAGCGTCCGAACCGTCGCGCCGAACAGTCTCAAGAAATACGTAGCTGAAGCCAAAGTTCTAGGTATACACACAATGGATCCTTTTGGCTTAGGCCCCGCCTCAACCACTCTGGCATTCATCCTCAACAAGGAACCGTTTCTTGCACAGTACTTCCGCGCATTGCTAAGCCAGCCAGAGGTCAGAAAAGCCAAGAAACACGGCCTAAAGATCATCGTGGGCGGTCCAGGCGTCTGGCAATTCGAGTACAGGCCAAAGTTCGTTGAGAAATACGGGATAGACTGCATAGTCTCCGGAGAGGCAGAAAATGTCGCGGGAAAAATCTTCAAGGCCGCAATCGAGGGGCAGCCTATCCCAAAATATCGTGAGGCCAGCATCCAAGAAGCTCCGAAGCTTGAGGAGATTCCTGACATAGTGAATCCTTCCGTCAACGGCCTGATAGAAATCGGACGCGGATGCTGCCGAGGCTGCCAATTCTGCAGTGTAACCCTGCGACCTCTAAGATGGTACCCGATTGACAAGATATGCAGAGAAATAGACGTAAACATCAAGGTCGGCGGCATGAAGGCAACTTGCATTCACGCAGAAGACGTCATGCTCTATGGCTCAAAGAACACTCTGCCAAACGACGAGAAACTCACTAGGCTCCACGAGGTGGTTACCAAAAAGTGCGAAGGCGTTACCTGGAGCCACTGCTCACTTGCGGCTGTCGCATCAGCACCTAAACTCTTCTCGGAAATCGCTGAAATGATAACGCAAAAACAGCCATGGTGGGGTGTAGAAATAGGCATTGAGACTGGCTCACCGAAGATTGTGGAAAAAATTATGCATGCGAAGGCTCACCCTTTCAAGCCTGAAGAATGGCCAGAAGTCGTCCGCACGGGCATGGGACTGATGCATGACAACAACCTGGTACCCGCAGGCACGCTGATTGTTGGGAGCCCAGAGGAAACTGAAGAAGACGTCATAAAAACCATGGAGCTGATAGACGACCTCAAGGACATGAGAAGCCTCATCGTCCCCCTGTTCTTCGTTCCATTGGGCAGACTCAAAAACGAAGACTGGTTCAAAGGAACAGAAATAACAGAACTGCACCGAGAACTATTGATAAAATGCCTTCAGCACGATTACTACTGGCTCTACAAACTAATCGACATGGCGTTTTCCGAAAAATGGCAAGGAAAAGTGCTGATACCATTCTACAGACTGTTCGCATCCTTGGCCAAGTTCAAGGCAAAAAAGTCAGGAATCGACCTGACCTTGAAAGACTAGACTTAAATACGACCACAAAACTCAAAACTTAGCGTCAACCAAAAGCCGCCGTAGCTCAGCCCGGTAGAGCGGCTGGCTGTTAACCAGTCGGTCATAGGTTCAAGTCCTATCGGCGGCGCCACAACAGCCCGCGCGCTAGCTTCGAAAAACTGTTTAAAGACTCGGATGACCAATTCATAATCAAGACTGCACACAACGCGGAGGAAGCTGCAAAACTCGGAGAGATCGGCTTTGAACCGTTCGATGTGATAGACGGCATGCACCTGTACCGCAAGCGTAAATAGGAGAGGTGTTACGGGGTTGGGCAAAAGTCCATCAAAAGCGGCCGGGGTGAGGTATCTCGCTTCGGTTATGGGATGTCACACGCAACCACTTCTCTTTTTTGGGCTGACCGGACGAACCGGCTAGCTTTTTTACGTCGAAAGTCTTGCTTGCCTCGTCTTGATTCAACGCGGTATGCAGCGCGTGATCATGCGGAGCATCTCGCTTGTTGACTGAAAGATTGTTTCATAAGGCTTATCTGAGAGATGAACCGAGAGAGGATCGTTGGAAGAGAGAATAGTTAGCATTTCTTTCATAGGCCTCGAATGCTGATGTCACCTGTCTAGAGGCTTTTTTCTCTTCCAGACACGTCGAAAAGTGTGAAGAAAGGAGAAAAGATGAAGATGCGAAAAGAAATATCATACACGCCAATAGCACTTCTATTGCTATTAGCTGCTTCAATTTTCACAACGATTCCAGTGAAGGCTTTCATACATCCAGACGGAACCACAGACCCCAATTCCGAACTTTTCGGGCCGCACGTGGACCAAATGATATTCCAGATGTATGCCACTCAGACTGCCATGTGGCAACAAATGAACCTGGGCAAGATTGACCTGTGCGATTGGCCGCTGACAACCGCATGGCGTGTGACACTCGCTGGAAACCCAGATGTTAACGTCGTGAGCGCAGGCGGCGAAGTTGGTTTCTACACCTTCGACTTCAACATGGACCCATACCCGTTCGTTCCGAATAGCGCTAGGGCTCCTTACGCAAACCCAGTGTACACAAACGCGTCGGGAGAGTACCCAATGGGCATCCCGCCAATAAGCAGTAACATGAACTTTAGACTGGCATGCGTAAGACTGTTCAACAGAACCCTGTTCAACCAGATCCTGGGCGCGGCAGGTGTGCCGATATTGACGCCAGTGCCATCCTACATGGGTGGTTACATATGGCCAGCACCAGCACCGGCACCGGCGCCCAACTATGCTTCGGCAGAGGCCGAATTGAACGCGGGAGGCATCTACCAGACAAACGCGGGAGTCAGGTACTGGGACTATGACGGCAGTGGGCAGACGAACAATCCTCCGCAGACCGAAATAGACGCGTGCAAACTGGTAATGACCTACAGGCAGGACGCGTACAGGACCCAAGCTGGTGTACAGCTTTCCACTGAACTGACGAACATGAACTTCACCTTCAAATATCTGGCTATGCTGGATGGTGGAGAGAACTATCAGAGGGTCATGTTGGACAAGGACTACCACATTACTACTTTGGGCTGGATGTACATCGGGCCAGACCCAGACTACTTGTACGACCTGTATCACGTGACAAGCTTCTTTGACGACCTTGGAAGCAGCTGCCCCAACACGGCAGACCTGAACGACACAATACTGAACGGTTATGCAGAAGCCATCAAGTTCGCTGTTACACAGCCTGACGCAGTTACGGCTGCGTTGAATTTCCAGCAGAGGTTCTATGACATAGTTGCTCAAATACCGTTGTACAGTGGACAGCGTTACACTGGATGCTCGAAATACTACACGGGCGGCAACGACGGAGTCAAGGTGACACCAGATGACGGAGAGAACCAGTATAGGCTTAAGAATCAGTCGGATCCGACGAGCCGGCGTGAGTGGCTTGGCTTCTGCAACCAAGCTAGCGTGGGCAGCAACAACTGGTTCAGCTGTTTGAACGGCTATCCGAATTGTACCCTGTACGGCATTGGCAACATGACGTTGCGGTACGGGTGGAGCTCGCAAGACTTTCCAATGCGCATCAACCCATTCTACTCAGAATGGTACTGGGACAGCATAGTCCTAGGCGCAATGTACGACACCATAGGCTACAGAGACCCTTACGACCTGTCACAATGGAAGCCAGACCTCGCACAAAACTGGACAATTGGCACATGGTATGACGAAGCAACCGGTACAACCAAGTCCGCAATTACTTTGACCTTGAGGCCTGACGTATACTGGAACGACGGCACACCCATGACGATCGCAGACGTGGTCTTCAGCCTCGTGGAATCAACACCGCTGCTTGTTGCTTACGGCTACTCGCCGCCATGGTGGTGGCCGACAGCAGAGCTCGTGAAGTCACTGAGCATAATTGACGCCTACACCGTCGAAATCTTCTACGACGTCCTGAGCTTCCTCGTTGAAGGCTGGACCCTCGGAGGCTTCTACATCGTGCCAAAGCATATCTGGCAACCGTTGATAATCTCTGGCGCAAATATGGCAGCGTTTGCTCCAGACCCGAACTTTGTCGCTTCAGGTCCATGGAGGTACAAAAGCTACGCTCCATATACAAACATAGTGATGGTTGCTAACACGCCAGGCAGCAACATAACGACAGACATGACTGCGCACGGCGCCTCAGCCGGACCAGGACTCGGACAGGTGCACCCAGTATACTCGCCAAGGGGATATCACAATTACAACCCAATATACGTGGACATCCGCACAGACGACTACAAAACAAACATCGCTCTTTTGAACAGGCTCCAGAATACAACAAAAGTCAACGTCACTGTAACGCTGCTCAACAGATGGACCAACAACGGCGATGGAGGAGTCCTGAACGTCAGCAAGTACGTATACATAGACGGGAACCTGATCGCCGGCCCAGCTGACAGTGTTCTCGCAACGCTGACGCCTGATGTCGAACAGTTCTCGTTGAACTTGTCCGCGGGCGCACACACAGTAAGGGTCGACGTCAACGTTACAGGACCAAACCCCATCGACACTCTTGGCCACGCGAACCCGTGGAGCGGCCGAAACATCACGTCCACGCTGCAACTGTACGTGAGCGCGTGCGAGGTCAAGGTTGACCCCACCACAACCTCAGTCCCTATCGGTCAAACATTCGACGTGAACATAACGGTCACCAATGCTACGGACTTGTATCTTTGGGTATTCAGCATCCGATGGAACCCGGCCACGCTGGAGTTCATGAGCATGACTGAGGGAGACTTCTTGAGCAGAGGAGGAAGCACAACTGGCATTCTGATCCAGAGCGTGAACCAAACCATGGGCTACCTGAAAGAAGCCGCATGCTCACTGCTCGGCAATCTGCCAGGCGTAAACGGCACCGGCAACCTGGCAACCATCACCTTCAAGTCAAAGGCCCCAGGCCTCAGCCTGCTCGACATATACTTCCACGACCTCATGAACTCAACCGGCAGCAGCATCCCAAGCTACGCGACGAACGGCGATGTTACCGTCGAAAAAACGGCCGACCTCTCAATACTTGACATCAGCTTGCCCTACCCAACGCTTCCCAAATACGTGAACATCACGGTCCCGATCAATGTTACAATACAGAATACGGGCACAGGAGCCGCAGGCACTTTCAACGTTTCCTTCACGGCCTACTGGAACGACGGAGCGCTTCTGGAACACTACGAAGAACAGGAAATAGCAGGCCTTCCAGCAGGCACGAACACCATGCTCAGCTTCAGCTTCATGCCCCGCAACGTCGGAAACTACACTTTAACCTTCATGGCTGACTCGGCCGACGAGATCATCGAATCGAACGAGACCAACAACCAAATGACCCTGCCTGTTGTGGTGAGGGTGCAGGGCGACATGACAGGAGACAGTCAGGTGACCTATCAAGACCTGTACATTCTAGCAAGAGCCTACTGGTCAACATCAGCAGATTCCAACTGGGATCCACGCGCAGACATAAACTGCGACGGAACCGTCAACCACCTAGACCTGTTCCTACTGTCCAAAAACTACTCATAAAGGGCAGGATGAATGAACGCGCATGAACAAGAAAACGTTGCTCCTCTTCCACTTTTTTCTGTTTTCCACCATTCTCTTCGGGAATTCGCACGCGCGTCAACGCCAACAGATTCCAATTGGGATGCTCGCGCAGACATGAACTATGATGGGGTCGTCGACTACAAGAATCTTTTCCTTCTGGAGAGAAACTACCAATCGTAACAAGGCCGCCGAACGATGAACAGAAAAAGTCTGCTCAGCACCCACATTTTTCTACTTCTTGTTCTTTTCTCAGGGAGCTTGGGCGCAGACAAACTGGTCTATTCAAACCCATCAGCAACCATTTCACTCTCACCATCAGCACGAGTTCTTATTTCCCAGAATTTCACTCTGAACCTATCCGTCTCTGATGTCACAGATCTGTACCTCTGGGTAACAACGATACAGTGGAACTCGACCGTTCTAAACCTGACAAACTATTCGGAGGGGCCTTTCCTGAAGCAGGGGGGACAGACCACCTTCATGGTGGGAAAAGTGACTCCAGGACAGGTTGATGGCTTGACGTGCTCCTTGCAGGGAAGCGTGCCCGGTGTAAGCGGCAAAGGGTCTCTTGCCACTCTTAGGTTCAACGCGACAATGGTTGGCGCGACCTCAATAAACATAATCTTCAGCGACCTGTTGAACTCTGCAGGAGAAAGCATTCCCCACAACAAAATCAACAGCACGGTGACCGTCACCGTTCCAAGTCATGACGTTTCAGTGGTAAGCGTGAAACCGCTAAAGACTGTCGTAGGACAGGGTTGCGCGATCTCAATAAACGCCACTGTTCAGAATGAAGGAGATTACGCTGAAACCTTCAACGTCACAACATACGCCAACACAACCATCACAGGATCAGAAAACGTTACCTTACCGGCCGGAGACTCCACAACAGTCACGCTCTCCTGGAACACCACGGCCTTTGCTAAGGGCAACTATACGATCAGCGCGTACACTTGGCCTGTTCGAGGCGAGACAGACATGTCTGACAACAACTTTACGGGCGGGTGGGTCGTGGTGTCGATGGTTGGGGACTTGACTGGCGGCTCTGCTAATGCTTGGGATTTTGTTCCTGACGGCGTGGTGGACGGCAGCGACCTGTCCATAGTGGCCAAGTGTTATGGCTCTTGGCCTGGAGCGCAGCCACCTATGGTTTGGAACGTGAACTGCGACGTGAACGACGACGGCGTTGTCGACGGCTCGGACCTATCCATAATAGCCAGGCACTTCGGAGAAGGCAGCCCATAAACCTTTTTTTGATTTCAGAAGAGACAGCAAGATTAAAGAATGGTTTTTGCGAAAGCCTCTTGTCTGGTTGAGCCGACAAGGGGGGGTACTAAACGCAGACATTTAACACGAAGAAAAAAGGAGGATTTGCGGGTGACGTCTCCACTGTCGTATGGGTTCGAATCCGCGCGCGTTATGTTGGTGACAGAGTTAATGTTTACTGCTGCGTAGAGTGCGGGTATGTGGAACTGTACAGGGGGTGATGCCTGTAAGTAGGCGTAGATTTTATGACAGAATTGAATGTCAGAATTGCATCTACAAGGGAAGCACCTACTGCTGGCGACAATGCCCATACAACATATGGAAGAAGGAAGAGTACTGAGCGCGCGCTAGGCGAACCGAACAACACATTTTAAGTACTTGGCGAAACCGATTCTATAGACAGGAAAGGAATGCTCATGAAAGACAGCGAGTTGAAAGTAGTTATTGAACTCATGAAGAACAGCCACAGAAGTGACAGGGAACTGGCCAGAGCAATTGGGGTGAGTCAGCCTACTCTTTCGAGGACCAGAAAAAGACTCGAAGAGCAGGGGATGATCAAAGAATACACGATTATCCCCGACTATTCACAGCTTGGCTTTGAGATCATGTCTATAACATTCACGAAGATGAAGGGGCCACTTTCAAAGGAAATTCTTGATGATATGAAGAAAGGCGCCAGAAACAACATGAACGAACATCCTTCGGCATTGATACTGGGGAATATTGGAATGGGCTACGACGCTGACTACGTAGCCATCGCCTTTCACAGGGACTATGGCGAATACACCGAGTTCATGAGAGACATAAGAGAGTTTCCGAGTGTGAACATTGATGAAACAAAAAGCTTCATCATTAACCTACTCGAAAAAAATCAATTCCAGCCTCTATCCTTCTCTCAGGTGGCAAGAACCTTGGAAAAGGCGAAGGAAAGCTAGCAGACTGACCGAAAACGTCGGAATGTAGCATTGAAAACGCGCACACGCTAATAGGTATTGCGTCAATCACTCTGTGTGTTGTTCTGCAAATAGTAGCCACATTGAAGCGCGCGCGCTTAACGCCTCAACTATGACAGAACTAGGCTTCCTGAAGAGAAAGCGTGTAGTTTCTGATGTTCTGTGTTCCCAAGTTCTCCGCTGAGAAGCCCACGCCCATCACGTGTACGTTGGTGTTGCTTAGTAGTCGTTGCGGAAGATCGCTTGTGAAGGCAAGCGCCGTTCCTGCTGATGCCTTCTGCTCGAAGTATTTCACAAGACTGCTTGTCCATGCTAGGTTTTTTCAACGCAATCAAGCTGATAAGTCCTCACGATGCCGTAGACCTGCTGCTTTCGCTTGCAGACTCCGCTGCTCCATTGGTCGTATTGACTGGCGATTAGGGCTAAGGCTTCAGCCCACTTTAGCACCGCTAAGCTTTGCCCGTCAAGCGTTACTCCCATGTTCAAGTCTCGCGCGCGCCGTTTCTTTTTTGTTTATCCATTGACTAGCGCATGCTGCTAGCATTTGAGTCAGGCTGAATTGAATCGAAGATAGTTCCACAAATCATAAGAATGAAAACAGCTAATGTAACAAAAGGTGCAAAATGAACCGAAAACTCGTTTTGATGTTGACCTTGACGCTTCTCATTGGCATGTTAAACGTGGCTTTCAACATTCTACCAGCAACTGCCAGTCCGCCAGTTCACAACATTGACACAGGTTTGGACTATGCGACAATTCAAGAAGCAGTAAATGCAAACGAAACCTTAGATGGACATACCATACTGGTGGATGCTGGAGTTTACTATGAAAACGTGGTTTTAAACAAAACTCTGTCGCTTGTCGGAGAAAATAGGACAAACACTGTTATTGATGGAAATGGAACCGGAGAAGTTGTCAGCATAAAAGCAGATAACACAACTATTAGTGAATTCACCATTCAGAACGGAACTCGTGGCATTACTATAAAAGGCGAAAGACCCCCCAAAACGGTACGATACTACGGGAACATTATCACTGCAAACGTTATAACACGCAATACAGATGGTATAATTCTTTATGCTTCAGACAACAATAACATTGCTGGTAACACGATAACCAGTAACCTCGAAGGAGGCATAAGGATTGGCGATTTCCCCACCTATCAAGGCTGGGACACCGGCTCTAACAACAACACAATCGTCGGAAACACCATATCTTTAAGTAACACAGGGATTCTTCTTTTGGATTCCAGCCATAATACTTTCAGCGAGAATAGGATATTCAACAACACAGGTGGCATCGTTACTCAAGCCTTCCAGATGCAAATACTAAGCAACAGCATCTGCAGCAACATCATAGCAGACAACTCAATCGGGCTTTCCCTTTGGACTGCTGGCAACCAGATAGCTGGAAATGCCCTTTACTCTAATGAATTAGGCATGTACATCAGCGCAGGAAATGATACGGTTGTAAACAACACTATAGATAACAATGCTTTTGGCATGTGCTTAGATTCTTCAAATAACCTGCTTAGAGACAACGAACTACTCGCAAACCATTACAACCTCATCGGACCACTATGGCCGGGCGTTCAAGCACCTTACAATGACATTGACATTTCAAACGCTGTTAACGGAAAACCCATTTATTACTTAGTTAACCAAACCGATTTAGATATAAGTCCCTCCAGTTTTCCCGGCGTTGGATATTTAGCACTCGTAGACTGTTTTAATGTGACAGTAAAAGGCTTAACGCTGACAAACAACGGACAAGGCATATTGCTATCTCAGTGCGTCAATTGCACCATTGAAGGGAACTCTCTAAAGAATAATCTGATAGCTATTTCTGCCTACACGAATGGCACCGCCTTCTCTAACAATATTATGGCGGAAAACTATCATGGCATAGCACTAATGGGATATTACAACCAAATACTAGACAACACTATTGCTAACAATACGCTTCGTTTATGTCCATATCGATGGCCAGAGACATGGTCATACAGCAATCCCATTTTCGAGTGGATAACTGATTGGCTTATGTGGTATTCGGGAGGAATATATCTTTGGGCGGACAACAACACAATTATCAACAATAGCATCATTAACAATGAGCAGGGCATTCTTTTACACGCATCAAGCTTCAATGTCTTAAGAAACAACAGCATGGTAGGCAACGTTTACAACTTTGGAATAGATTGGACGCGCCTATTTCCATATGAATGGAATATCAGACCGCCAGAACCCCCCCAAATCTCCCCATTCCTTATGAATGATGTTGATGCATCAAACACAGTGAATGGAAAACCGATCTACTGGTGGATAAACCGACGTAATGAACAAGTGCCAACCGACGCAGGGTATGTAGTCTTAGTGAATTCGACGAATATGATTATTAGAGATCTTGTTTTGCAGAATAATACTCAGGGCTTATTACTCATTGACGTCAACGATAGTGTCATATCTGGCAATGTCATTACGGGCACAAGATATGGGATCCAGATAAGGCCAACACTATACACACTTGTCAATAACACGATTATGCATAATAACATGACAAAAAACGGGATTGGCGTAGAATCCGCGATCACAAACAGCACATTTTACGACAATGCCTTAGTTCAGAATTTGGCTGGAATTTGCGACCTCGGAGAAGGCCACAATTTAATCGTTGGAAACAACGTAACAAAAAATGCCTTTCCGCCGAAGGACGAATGGATACTCGGATACTATCCTCCCCACTTTATGTCGATTATTGGCTATCATTGGGGAGGTGTCGGGATTATTCTTGAAAGCTCAAACAACACTGTCTGCTACAACAACGTTCAAGAGAATGAGAATGGAATGAGTGGCTATAGCCTCATAACCCTTCGCGGTGGGAATCACAAAATATACCATAACAACTTCATTAACAACACAGAACATTTTGAGCGAGCACCCAGGGGTTATGTTGTTGGAGGAACGTGTGACAGTGGGTATCCCGGTGGAGGAAACTACTGGAGCGATTACAATGGCACGGACCTGTTTAGCGGTACTTACCAAAATGAGACTGGAAGTGACGGTACAGGTGATACCCCATACGTTATTGATGCAAATAATGCGGATAGATATCCGCTTGCGGCTCCCATTAGCGTTTTTGACGCTGGAACCTGGAATGGAGCAAGCTGCAACGTTGAAATCGTAAGCAATTCTACTGTTTCAAATCTTCAAATTGGTGTTGCCCAAGAAATCGTCAGTTTCAACGTTACCGGTTCAGCGTCTACGTACGGCTTCTGCAAAGTAACCATACCCAACATCATAGCTCAAGAACTTTGGCACGGAAACTACACGGTCCTCCTGAACGGCGAGCCGTGGCCATTGAGAAACTGGACAGACTCAACAAACACGTACATATACATCAACTACACCCACTCACAACAACAAATAGTAATAGTACCAGAGTTTCCATCGCTCCTCATTCTGCCCTTATTCTTTATAGCGACACTACTTACAGTCACAGTCTATAGAAGAAAGCATCCTAGCGCGCATGCGTGTTCCTAAAATGGTCAAAAATGGCCATAATTCCGTTTTGCACATTTCTGCCAGTGCTCAAGAAGACAGATGCTCAAAGAAATCAAGAACAGATACGAAGCCCAAAACCTTCCTTAAATCATGGAAGGCGAATAAAAACCATTTTAGGCCAATTTCGGAACAAGCATGCGCGCTATCATACTTAGAAACCCATTGAACACTTAATCCGAGAGATTCTGCTATTTCCTTTTGAGTTCCTTGCTTTCCTTGCTCTTGAAGAAGCCTTCGACAACACAAAAAAGAGAGGATTGTGCGGGAGATGTCGCCACTGTCCTGATGTTCCAAGTTTATGATGTAGCAACGCAACGAAAAATCTGACAGAGTGAAAACAAATATTAGGACAGAAACTCGAATTCACAAGTCGGACGCGTCTGATTTATGCCTGCGAATCTTCCTCCTGATGCCAGAAAAAAGTGGGCCGAAGTTGAGGCAACGAAAAACCCAAGAGTAAGGCTTCAACGCATGGAAGAATTTCTCAGTCTCGTTCCAAAGCACAAGGGCACGTTGAAACTTCGCGGTCAGGTCAAGAAACAAATGGCCATTATGCGGAGAGAAATCGAGGAGAAGAAGAGGAAAAAAGCTGGCAGAAGCGGGCCTAAGCTTTTCATAGAAAAGGAAGGCGCTGCCCAAATAGCACTTATCGGCTTGACAGGCGTCGGAAAAAGCAGTCTGCTGGCTGCTGTGACAAACGCAAAAGTCGAGATCTCACCAAACCCTTACACTACAAGACAGCCTGTCCCTGGCATTCTGACTTTTGAAGATCTTCAATTCCAAATCATAGAGACGCCTGCACTGATGGAAGGTTCTGCTGACGGAAGAGCGTGGGGACCGCAGACTCTAGCGATAGCCCGCAATGCCGACGGGCTGATCCTAATGGTGGACTTGTCGCAGGACCCAGTCGGGCAGCTTTCGTCAATACTGAATGAGCTAGAGAAAGCCAGAATACTTGTAAGCAGGCCGAGGGGGCGCGTGGAAATTGAGAGGAAGTTCATGGGTGCCGGACTGCGGATAATATTGGTCGGAACACTTGTCGACAGCAGCATGAGAAAAGTTGAGGAAATGCTCAGAAGCTATCGCATGGCAGACGCGGTTGTGAAGATTTCCGGAGAAGTCACGCTAGCCGACGTCGAAGATGCAATCTTCGAAAGCACCATCTACAAGCCTGCGGTGATCGTAGCCAACAAGGTTGAATTGAAAGGTTCAGAAGCAGCCCTGAGACAGTTGAAAGCCCACGTAAGCAACAAGCTACCGATTACAGCTGTCTCATGCGAAAGAAGACTTGGGCTTGAAAAACTCGGCGCGACACTGTTCGAGACGCTGAGAATAATGCGAGTCTACACGAAGGAGCCGAACCAAAGAGAATATTCAAGAAAACCGTTCATCCTGAAGAAAGGCGCAACGGTCCACGACCTGGCCAAAGACATTCATAGCGACTTTAAGGAGAGATTCGGCTTCGCAAAGGTCTGGTCTAAACGTCTGGTTTTCAGCCCGCAGAAAGTCGGAGCAACATTCTCTTTGGCCGACCACGATATAGTCGAGATACACCTGAAGTAACATCAGGAATCGTTTCTATCTTGACGCTTGAGCTATTCTCTCTATCTCGTGACGTTTTGCCACAGCATAGCTTTTCATGTCGTGGCTTCCGGCCAAAACAAGCTCGTCTGCCAAGCATTCTTCAATTGAACGTGGATTGTTTGTCGCTGACTGCCGAGCCCCTTCGCATATGTGTCTAATTGCCAAATCAGCTCTTCTTTGAGGAGCCACGTCAACCGAAAGGTGGTAGACTATTCCTCCATAGCTGATCCTTGTAGTGTCCTCGCATGGCGAAGAGTTCTCTACGGCCTTGACGAGAACCTCAACTGGGTTTCTGCCGGTGCGCAGGTTAACAATTTCAAAAGCTTGCCTCACTATGTTTGTGGCCTTGGCTTTTTTTCCAGCGTTTTTCCCAGGCCTCATGAGACTGTTAATAAGTCTTTCAACGACGTTGACGTTTGCCTTGCGAAAACGCTTATGCTCATGCCTTCCCATGCTGTGCGGGGCCACGACTGGTTTCAGCGATATGTACCGCTCCAGGCCCACGTCTTGGACTCTGATGTCCTTAAAACTCCATTTCCCAAAAAGCTTTACTTCTTGCTTTCCTTCTTGCTTCTGACCCAAAATTCTCACCGCGCTGGCTTCTGCTTTCTCCCGTACACCAGCTCGTTCAAAGATACGCCGTTAACCGTTATGACCTTCCATCTTACTCCTGGAATGTCTCCCATGCTTCTTCCGCGTGAGCCTCCGATGCCCTCAACCAGCACCTCGTCGTGCTCGTCGACGACGTTCAAGGCTCCATCTCCAGGGAGAAAAGCCGTGATAGAGCGGCCATTCTTAATAAGCTGCGTCCTGACACATTTTCTTATGGCACTGTTAGGCTGCTTACTTTCCACACCCACTTTTTCCAGAACTATTCCCCTACCCATGGGTGCCCCTTGAAGCGGGTCAGCTTTCACATCTAACCCCAGAACTCGACGGTTATAGTACCTGTTGCTCCAGCGAAGCTTCTTTCTCCTGTTCACTAGTTTTCTCGCGGCGAATTCGCCTCTTGAAGACTTAGAACCCATGGACAGTTTTCCTCTCGCTACGTCTAATCCCAACTCCCATATTTAAACTAAACTACGATGATTCTCGACATCTTCTCCATAGCAAACGCGCCTCAAAACGGTCAGAGCCGCAGCAATTTTCGCTTCACTTCTGCGTAGATCGTAACAAACAGAGCAAAGACAGCTAGGACTGGCAGAATTGCCAGCTGAGGAAATTCTGGGATTGCTGCTTCGCCACTGAACGCGTGGGGGACATCTGCAATTACGTTCACGGCCAGGTTGAGCGATTCTACGCATCGATTCTTGAATGCAGCGTTGGTCCAATCATAGTTATGGTTCATCCACGTGCAGCTGAAATTGCCATTATCACCGAAGGTCGTGTTAAACGCGAGCTCTAGAGCAGCGTCATATGGACCAGTAGTTTCGAGAACGCCGTCGAAAACAAGATATGAACCAAACTCGTCGCTGTAGCTGCTCGTTCTGCCCTCAACGTAATTCTCACAATCATCATGGTGCACTTCGCTGCCCCAGTCAGTGCCTGAGCCCATAACATGGCCGAAAACCGCAACGTCAGCAATATACTGCGTCATAGCGCCTAGGGCCATCGACGCATTCGCCCAGTCACCATACTTGGCGTAGTTTAGAGCCAGCGTATACTCTTCTTGCGCCCTTTCAGCTGAAGAGCTGTCCTGCAACGTGGCATTATCAAAGTAGTACACATGATGCTTTCCCGTCTCTCCAATACCCCATGGGGCGGATTTATTGTCCGGCAGCTCGGTTCCATACTCGTATGCTGCCAAATGATCAAGGATAAACTGCTTCTCTTGAGGCTGCAGCCAGTCCAGTGCATGCTGTGCGATCCAGTCATGAGTTCCATATCCAGGATTGGACGGGTTGTCACTGTGGCCGCCGTTACTCCAGCCGTAGGCAGAGGACCTGCATGCTAAAAATTGCAAGAATGAGAGCTGGCCCGATTATTCTCTTCACAGCTGCTCCATCTTGCTATCACATGCTTTTCACGAGATTTAGGTCTTATGCAAGAAGACAATAGTTCAAGACGAATGACTTTGCGCAAAAGGCGACTGGAAAAATGCGGGGCATGCGAGAACTAGGGTTTCGTTACATGCAGTACTGATTTTTCTCCGTTGCAATTGTATACAGCAACGTTACTTTCATTTGTGTAGGGAAAGCCCACGATCATCAATATGCTCCCAAAGAAATGATTCAAATCAGCAGGAGAAGGCATCACGTTTCCAGAAGGATGAGAGTGCACGGTTCCAACGATGGAAAAGTCCATCGGCAACATATGAACCCTGATGCCGGCGAAGCCCCGGCCATAGGTTGCAAGGGGAGGAACAATAAGCTCAGAAACTGCAAGGTCAGTCTTCGTCTTTTTCCCCCTGAGGAGCAGAATCATCTCCTTCGGATAAAGTCTTCTTGCACCATCAAGAATGGCCTGCAACAACTCCTCGCTAATCAAGACGGCTAGATCTGACTTCATGCAGACACCAAGATCATCCGTGGCCCAATTACCGCGTTTGTCCAAGATCCAACAGCCATCGAATCACACTTCATCTTTCGAGCATGAAGGCTTTTCTGCGTTCGATCGTAGTTGGAATGCGTTCAATTATCATTCTTTCTTCAGGCTTCCCTCCCAGTCCAAAAGGCTTAAGCTTGCAGGCCAGATCTACGGCTGCTTCCAGCTTGGTGCTCCTTTCGGCGTAGACTTCGAAGACAGTCTCACCTTTTCTGATGTGCTTTCCAAGTTTCGCCTTGAGCAGGACTCCAGCTCCCTTTTCCTTAGGCGCCCCTGCCTCCTTGGCGATTCTCGCGATTTCCTCGTTGCTGATCGAAAAGACCTCGCCGTCTTGATCTGCTGCTATCGGGGCCTTTTTGTCTCCGATTTTTATTTCTTCAGGCATCACTTTAGGATCTCCGCCTTGTGCTTCAATTATTTCTCGCAATTTTTCTTCGGCCTTGCCTGACTTTATGATGTCTTGCGCTCTTTGTTTTCCATTTCTGATGTCGACCATTTCCAGAAGCATACCCGCTATGCTTGTTGCTTTTTCCATAAGATCTAAAGGGCCTTTTCCCATGATAGTTGATAACGCTTCTCTTGCTTCTAGTGCCGGGCCTATGGCGTTTCCTATGGGCTGTTCGCCAAATGACACTGCACAATTGACTTTCATGTTTAGTCGCTTTCCCAAGTCTATGAAATCATTTGCCATGTCCTGTGCTTCGAGCGTTGTTTTTATTTTTGCGCCTCTTCCGGTTGGAATATCTATGATCACGTGAGTGGCGCCTATGGCCTTCTTCTTACTCATAATCGACGGGAGAAGCAGCGGGTCTATGGCCAGTGGATATTCGACCTGAATGAAGAGGTCGTCTGCCGGAGCTAGCTCCAGAGCTCCACCCCAAACCATGCAGCCGTTGGTTTTCTTAACAACCTCTGTTATTTCCTCAATTGTCAGGTTAACAGGACATAATACTTCAACGCGATCAGCGGTTCCAGCTGAAGACGTAACTGCCCTTGAAGAGGTCTTAGGTATCGTGAAGCCCGCTGCAGCAATGATAGGCACTACGAGCAATGAAGTTTTGTCGCCTGGTATCCCGCCAATGCTGTGTTTGTCTAGGATTGGACTCTTGTCAAGGTTCAGGATTCTGCCAGTTTTCACCATTGCCCTCGACAAGGCTTCAATCTCGTCCATGCTGAGCCCGTTGATAAAAAGGGCCGTGACCAAGGATGCGAGTTCAACATCGCTAAGATGACGTTCAACCACGTCTCTCACTATCACCTCTATTTGGTTTTGGCGCAGCCTCTCCCCGCGTATCTTAGCCTGAATGTGACTAAGAGCCTCAGGGGGTTCCGCAGGTTCCACTTCAACGTTTTCTCCGGCTCCCACGTGAAGCGTCGCTGAAATCTCCTCATAAAGCCCCACATAATTGGAAGGAAAGTCGCTGGCAACGTTGAGAATAGCAATCAAGCTTTCGTTCTTGCAGGTGATTTTCACCCTGTCGGACGAATGTGCACCTAGAAAGCTCGCAGTTTCATCGGCCAGTATGGCTATTCTGTTTCCGCCAGTCCGTATGTTTAGAAGTCTAGCTCCGAGTTGCATTCGCATCACATCTTTAATCACATAGGTATTCACAAGTTAAAGGTTTAACCGAAAGAACGGTTGCTGAATTGATCACAAGAATCTTCAGAAAGTGTAGTTCCTTGAAGAACAGAATGATTGATAACCAAATTTTTTAAGGAACCTAGTCCAATGATCAGATTTTGAGGCGCAATCGGTTTGAAATACTTGGATTTTGTGGACTTGAGCCACAAGCCTGAAAATTCAGATGTAATCTGCGTTTTCCACGTCGAACCACAAGGCATGAGCATCGAGGAAGCTGCAGGGGCAGTTGCAGCTGAAAGTTCCATAGGGACGTGGACGGAGCTCACCACGACGAAATCCTACGTGGAGAAGCTTGCTGCTCACGTGGTCAGCATTGACGGAAACACAGTGAAAGTGGCTTATCCGATTGGGCTTTTTGAGCCTGGGAACATGTCAAACATACTTAGTAGCATTTCAGGAAACGTTTTCGGATTGAAAACGATCAAGAACCTGAGGCTTGAAGATGCCGATTTCCCTCAAGAGATAGCACGTAGCTTCAAGGGTCCGAAATTCGGTGTGGAAGGCGTGCGCAATCTCTTAGAAGTGTACGATCGGCCGCTGGTTGGAACGATAATTAAGCCTAAGCTTGGATTGAAGACGGCTGATCATGCTCAAGTGGCCTACGAGGCTTGGGTTGGAGGATGTGATATGGTCAAGGACGACGAAAACCTGAGCAGCCAAGCATTCAATCCTTTTGAAAATCGAGTCACGAGAACCTTGGAAAAACGGAACAAAGCAGAAGACGAAACAGGCGAAAAGAAGGTTTACATGGTGAACATCACGGCTGAGACAAAAGAAATGCTGAAGAGGGCACAGTTTGTCGTTGATCATGGCGGCGAATATGTCATGGTGGATATTCTGACGTGTGGTTTTGCTGCGCTGCAAACGATTCGGGAACAGGATCTCGACCTCGTGATTCACGCGCACAGAGCAGGCCACGCAGCATTCACGAAGAATCGCAAACATGGGGTTTCAATGAAGGTAATAGCCAAAGTAGCCAGAATCATAGGTGTTGACCAGCTTCACGCAGGCACTGTCGTGGGAAAAATGGCTGAGACCCGCAATGAGGTCATCGAAAACTGCGAAGCACTGAAAACAAAAATGGGTGGACTGAAACAAGTTATGCCTGTCGCTTCAGGCGGCTTGCATCCGAGGCTGGTTCCGGCTCTAATCAAACTTTTCGGGAAAGACTTAGTCATACAAGCTGGAGGCGGTATTCATGGCCACCCAGATGGAACGCTTGCGGGGGCAAAGGCGATGAGACAAGCAGTAGATGCAACTTTGAGCGGCATGACTTTGGACAAATACGCCCAAGATCACAGAGAACTGAAACTGGCACTGCAGACTTGGGCATAGGCTACTTAGAAATTCTGGTCGAAAACCCATGGATACTTCCTGCGGACCACTTCCATGATTGAGTGTGGAGAGACGATTCCTTCTTCGCATATTATTCCATGAATGTAGTCTCGTCTAGTCACGTCGAAAGCAGGATTGTGAATAGTAAGCTTTGCCGGAGCGTCTTTCCAGATTTCAGCCGAGCTTCTTTCCTCAATCTTTTCACAGTCGCCATACGCGGTTGCCGGATCAAACTTCAACAGCTCTGAGACAACATAGAATGGCGTGCGGGCTTCATGAGCAGCCAAGGCTATCATGCTTGTTCCAATCTTGTTTATCACGTTTCCCTCTGACGTTATGGCGTCAGAGCCCACAATCACCAAGTCAACCTGATTCATGAAGTACCTAGCAGCTGAATCCACAATCATGGTCGTTTCTATTCCAACCCCTAGCATTTCCTCTGCAGTTATTCTTCCCTGAAAGAGAGGCCTCGTTTCGGTGCAGATCACTTCAAACGTTTTTTCCTCTTGCGCTGCTCTTTTCAGCAGATACGTGACAGTTGAAGAATGACAGTGCGTGAGAACTGCCGAACCATGCCTTATCCTTTTGGCCCCAATATTGGCGATTCTTTCCTTTGAGTGTTCAAGGTCCCTGAGGAATTGACGTGAAGATAAAGAGATAATTTTAGCCAAGTTTTCGACTCTGATATCCCTGCTCTTCTCAACTTGGCTTTCTATCCAACGAATAGCGTTCCTCATAAGAGGCTCTGTCTCTCTTGCAGCGAAAAGAACCTCCTTGGCTTCTGAAATCTCCTCGAGGAACTCTTTCTTACTTTTCGTCTTTGTCTCCCTTGCTAAAATTTCAACAGCCTCAATCGCGGCTATCGCAACGTTTCTAGCACCCTGAATTTTAAGATTCCCAATTTTCTCGGCCGTGCCTTTGACTGTTTCCAACGACCAGCGCACTCCAGTCTCATATCTCTACTTCAAACTCTTATCTTACGCCTTGACTTTAAGACGCTTCTGGTATGAGAGATGCTCCCAAAAAGCAGGTTCAAAGCCGTATTCTTCGATCTTTGTTCGTCAGCGGTTCACTTCAAGATGATTCTGAAGGAGCCAAAGCAGCACCATTGAGACCTTCGCTGGCTAGTCGGAATGAAGAGGCAAAAGCAGAAGCTGAAACCATAAAAGTCTAACCCAAGTGCTGACCCACGCATGGATCTGCCAGCCGGTGCACATGGATTTAAGAGGCCCTATTCATTTTGAGAATCGATCATTTTTCCACGCATCTGCCGTGTCGCTGTAGCCTCTCTTTTCCCAGTAGCCCTTTTCTTTCATGGAGGTGAATCTTATTCTCGTCACCCATAGAGCACTTTTGTAACCATATTTATCAGGCACCACAAGCCTCAATGGGAACCCATAGCCTTCTTCAAGTTGTCTCCCGTCAAGCTTGTACGCCAGAAGAACGCTGTCATGCGAAAGCTCATCAAGCGTAAGTGAGGTCGTGTATCCGTCTGCGCACTCAAAGGTAGCAGACTTGGCTGTTTCTTTGGGCTTGACGAGGTCAACCACGTGGTTGAACTTGATGCCTTCCCATCTGCAACTGAGCACACTCCACCCTTCAACGCAGTGAAAATCGCTTATTGATTTACTTCTGGGAAGCTTGTCAATCTGTTCCCAACTGAGTCTTATGGGCCTCTCAACTTCTCCATCTATTACCAGGGAGTAGGTTTTCAAGTCAATCTTTGGATTAGACCTGGTTATCCCGGGGTGGTCTGTCTCCCACCTTAGCAGCTGTCTGATCGGAGCTTGGCCTGGAGGTAGTTTTCTGCGTTTCGAGTTTTCTTTTTCTGAAGACATGGATGTCCGAGAAAGAGGGAGTGACAGGACAAATAAGGATTGCTGAATTCTGGCTTGATTCATTTTCGAGGTTATTCGATGAAGCTTGTCAACTGTTTTTGGCTCTTTTCAGCTTTGGCGAGACCTGAGACCTTCACGCCCACTCTCCGAATCTTAACATTTGACTCGCTCAGAAATTTCTCCAATAGTCCCCTGACAGTCAGCTTAAGAACTTCCAGCCCGTTTGTTGGACTGTCAAAGCTTCTGGAGCGACCGTGAATGCTCATATCTTTCATAACCGCGATTATCCCTACAGTTCTGAAACTGAGTGCTCTTTGAAGAGTTTCTGTATGAATCTCCTCGCACAGCTTGTTTGTTTTTTCAAGTATATGGCTCAGGTCAAGCGTATCTTCTTTCAAGGTGGAGATCCTACTTATTGATTCAGCTTCTCCCCTTTCTTGAACTGGTTCGTCGTCAATTCCCGCAGAAGCATCGTGAAAATAAAGCCCGAGGTTTTTTCCAAAGACACCGATCAGCTTTTGCACATCGTACCTTGCTAGGTCGCCAGTGGCATTGATTCCTAACGCCTGCATTCTCTCTGTGGTTTTTGCACCAACGCCTATTAGACGATTGACAGGTAACAGAGATAGATACCCAATGAATTTACTGCAACACCAGTCAAAAAATGAGGAACTAATCTTAAACACACTCTTACAAATGAAAGCCAACGGACACGCAGAAAGCACAATAAAAGACACAAACATTCTCTTAACCGTACTAAGCAGAACGGCAGACCTAACAAACCCCGAAGAAGTCAAACTCACAATCGCAAACATGAAAATACAAAACGCAAGCAAAGAGAACTACGCAAAAGCATACACACACCTAGCAAGAAAAAGCCAAATCCAATGGAAACGCCCCACATACAAAACAACCCGTAAAATACCAATAATCCCAACAAGAGAAAACATAATGAAAGTAATATCAGCGAGCAAGAAATACGCAACAATCTTTAAAATACTCATGGAAACGGGATTAATGCCCTACGAACTAAGCCACGTAGAACAAAAAGACACAGACCTCGAAAGAGGAATACTAAACGCAAGAGGATACAAAACCCACTATTCCAGAACCTTCAAACTCACACAAGAAACCAACGCCATGCTGAAACTATACTTCGCAAAATACACAAAATTCCCAGAATCGCCATCCATGCAAGAAGCATGGGCAAGAACCCGAAACAAAGTAGCCAATAAACTCCAAGACCCAACACTTAAAACAATCCGACTATACGACCTAAGACACTACTACGCCACAATGCTATACGACAAAACAAGAGACATACTTCTAGTCAAACAACAATTAGGACACCACCAAATAGAAACAACCATGATCTACACACAACTCATACACTTCAACGAAGAACAAAACTACACAGTCAAAACAACCACCAACATCAAAGAAGCAACAGACCTAATAGAACACGGATTCGAATACATCCAAGAAATAGACGGAATCAGACTATACCGAAAACGCAAATAACCCCTCTTTTCTCTGTTAGCCAAATACTAACTTTGTTTCGCTTATAGCTTCCAAACCAATTGATTCAGCGCGTTGAGCGCGCGCACTATTATTCTGACGTACCCCTTTGTTAGTTCGAGAATATGCTTAACCTGCTTTCTCCGTATCCAAGAACGTAGTAATTCATAGAAGAGATAAATCCCTAGAGCGGACGAGACAATTGTCGCAGACCATAAAACAATTGGCAAAACGATGTAGCTAACCAAAAAGGAGAAAGCATCAAAATATCCGTATCCTCCAGCATTCCAAGCAACCCGATATTCAGAAATGTTTGCATTGAAATACGGCAATCCTCCTAGCTCTCCAGACCGCGACCCATGCTCATAAACACGATTGACAGCATTTAAGTAGCTTAAAGGGACAGAGAATAAACGACCGATGAATGGATAAACAAACGGAAGACTGAGGACAGCGAGCAGCAAGAAAAGGGTGTTCCATCCATTCCTTCGAACCCATGATTCTTCGTGAACCATAGAGAAGATATAGGAAGGTCCCAGCAATTAAAAGTTTACGTCGGTTGCGCTGCACCAGACAGCATAATGCTATTCTGCAAACACAAATAACTCAAAGTGTAAGCTCGCAGGCCGTTCGGCTTGCTCGCTCGTTCCAGAAAACCGATACGCCAAAAAGCCGAAAACACCACAACATTATCAACAAACACACTATACCAAACGAATCTAACGATTCAGAGCAACATCAAGAGCCTTCTCACGAAGAGCATCAAGGCCAGAGGCCAACCACAACAAACAAACGAATCTAACGATTCAAAACAACATCAAGAGACGATACGGCAGAAAAGCCGAACCAAAAAAGCCCACATTAACCAATCGCGGAAAACTCACCCCCACGATCACAGAACAAGCATAATTACCTACGTTCATTATGAACAACCCACACAACAACAATAAACGCAACCAAAACAACAACACAAAACCCATCAAAACCAATAGTATAAATCAAATCCGCGACCACACTAGGGAACAGCGCGCGCTGGAAGACTCTAATCCAAAATGCGTCCAGTCATGGAAAAGCTCAGAGTAGCGCGCATGCGTGTTCCTAAAATGGTTAAAAATGGTTTTACAGCTAAAACTAGACGCAAAAGGCGAATCAGTTTGACCGTTTTAGACAGAAAAAAGTGTAGAACAGAAAGACGAGACAGAAGCGACTTCAATAACCAAAAAACTTTGAGGGTTAGATTAATAAGTTTAGACAGTCGTACCCATTATAAGAGGCTGTTTCATGGGTAACAAGAAAAAACCTGATTTGCTTCTCTACTTTCTCCTGATAGGTCTGCTTATTACTGTTGTTGTATTTGTTGTAACTTCTGGAATAGTCGGACCACAACTTGATATAGGTTTCAAATCGAACCCTGATGGCACCTTCACGATAACCATGACGGGAATCTCAGAAATCATAGTTGCATGTGCCTTCGCCGTTG
>Ga0315277_10001598_pt1 | contig 32689 bp, 28 predicted proteins | sample YL17G05_15_MG_FD_203695 | JGI IMG/M metagenome (GOLD analysis project Ga0315277, IMG submission 203695) | Sediment microbial communities from Yellowstone Lake, YNP, Wyoming, USA - YL17G05_15 | ecosystem: Environmental > Aquatic > Freshwater > Lake > Sediment | place: USA: Wyoming | collected...
GACGCCCCCCGTAATCGTAAAAATCAGGCACACAATCACCAATAAGGAGAATTCAAGAATGAGATTTAAACTTATAGTTTAGTGCAGGGGAAGGGATTTGAACCCACGAACCTCTACAGGAATAGATCTTGAGTCTATCGCCTTTGACCAGGCTTGGCTACCCCTGCAACAAGAAAGCGAGAATGTTTTGCCGATAATAAAAGTTTAGGTAGAAAAAATCGCTAACAAACTATCTCTTCGATCTTTTCTCCGTTGTTTTTTGACGTTTTTACCAATTTTGCCAATATATCATATGTTCTCATTGCCTCATCTCTAGAAACAACGACATTCAATTCTTGAGGGGTGAGAGTTATATTTAAAACGTTTATGTTTTCCCAGGCAACAAATCTTAAAACATTATAGATAACACCCGGCGTAAACAAATAGTTCCCGGAATACATGAGAGAAATGACGACGAGGTCTTCGATAACTCTCAAAATGTTTTCGTTAGATAAGCCATCCAATATCTCCTCTTTGTTGCTCTGATTTGTAATTATGCCAATTTCATAGTTTCCATGTACGATATTGAAGATTTTGCCATGCTTAAAGACCATTTTATTGTAGATGGATTGTATCTTGTTTAGAACGGTTGGCGACTCTTCAACGATTATATAACAAACATCGGTTTTTAGTAGAGTCTCCCTGAAATAGTCAAATGATATGTTTTGCTGTTTCTTATCCAAATTTTTTGCATATCTGCGAATTGCCATTACTACAGCGTTATGCCCAACAGTTCTACCCAACTCTGACTCAATTTCTGGTTTAATATTATCTGCCAATCTGTTGAACGAAACGATTCCTTGAGTAATTACCTCCTGCAAGAATATACGTTTATTTAACAAATTTTGAACGGTTTGGCTGATTGTTACCATAAATACAAACCTCTAATTTCATTATTAATTACCAATTAAATCTAACCATTTAATAACAATTAGATATAGGTTTTGTTATGATAGTAACAAAAATTTAATATTCTGTTACTGCACATAACTTATTATGGGGAAGTAACAAAATTTGATTGTCCGTGTTTAAGGGCCTAGATTAATAAAATGATACACTCGTTTTCACCTCTTCTCCTAGGTCCTTAACACCTCCCTCTAGGACAAGTAGTTTGATAAAATTAGTTAGCCTTTTACCTTTTGAGTTCGCTCTCTGTTGCATTTTTGTTTTCAGCAAATCTTCCTAGTGTTTTATAGCACCGGTGCAAATCCTTTTTATCTACGATTAGGCTTAGTTCTGTTTTGGTAAGAATTATGTCGATCGTGTTGATGCTCTCCCACGCCAAAAATCTGGACACATCATACAAAATACCTGGAGTAAACAGGAAATTTTTTGAATAAGTAAGCGAAATTTCGACCAGATCGTCGACCGTATCAAGTATTTTTTCCTCGTATAGTATATCTTGCACTCGCCCCTTGTATTTACAATTAGTAATAATGGCCACTTCGTAGTTGCCCTGAATGATATTTAAAAGACCACCCTTTTTGAAATCTATTATTGAATAAAGTTTTTCAAGTTTGCTTAAGAGGCTGGGAGATTCCTCCAAAACAATGTAACATATATCCGTTCTGATGGTTTCAATAGAATAACTAAATGTGGGTTGACTTGTGAATTTTTTAATGTTCTCTGCGCTTCTTCTAAGCGCCATAACGATCGCAGAATGTTTAACTTGCTTCCCTAATTCTTCCTCAATTTCGGGTTTCAAAATATTTGCCAATTTATTGAAAGATACAATACCGTGGTTAATTGCCTCTTGCATCAAAACATGACGTTTTAATACATCTTGAATGACGTGACTTATTGTCGTCATAATGGCACTCCCCCGTTTCGAATATACTACTTTATGCCGTGCATAAGAATATCTAACAGCTTAAAATAACTTGTTATTTTAATAACAAAATGTATCAATATGCAACAAGTTTTTGTTATTATTAATATGTTAAAGTATAAAGATTACGATTAAACCCTAATTTTATAGTCAGTTATATTTATAAACCTAAAAATAAATGCTGACATGAGGTAGAATTATAGCAAAAAGGGAGTTTTGGAGTTCACGATTTGTTTTTATCATGGCAGCCATCGGTTCTGCCGTAGGTTTGGGTAACGTCTGGAGATTCCCATATATATGTTATAAGAGTGGTGGAGGAGCCTTTCTCATACCATATTTTGTTGCACTATTCACTGCAGGAATTCCACTTATGATTCTTGAGTTTTCTGTTGGGCACTGGAGTAAAAGTGCACCTCCTGAAACATTTCAAAAAATCGGGAAAAAATGGGAGTGGGCAGGGTGGTGGAGTTCACTTGTTCCATTTGTAATAACTGCATACTACGTCATCGTGATGGCATGGTGCTTTGCATATATCATCTACGCAATTGATCTCCGCTGGGGAGCCAACGCGGAGCACTTCTTTCTCACAACGTTTCTAGGAGTTACCGAAGGGCCCATGACTATCGGAGGAATAAGTATACCGGCATTACTCGCCCTCATTATCATGTGGGTTCTCATCTTCATCATTCTTTATAAGGGCGTCTCGCGTATTGGCAAAGTCGTTGTTATCACCGTACCCCTAGCATGTATACTATTTGTTCTTCTAGCTATCAGAGGTTTAACCCTGCCCGGTGCGGTTGATGGCGTTAGTTATTATCTAACTCCGGATTTCTCTCGGCTTGTGGATGTAAATGTCTGGCTTGCCGCATACGCACAGGTATTCTTTTCACTCAGTCTCGCACAAGGAATTATGATTTCTTATGCTAGTTATCTCAAAAAGAAATCAGACATCTCGAACAACGCATTCATCACTGCCCTTGCTGATTCTGGAATATCATTTCTCGCAGGATTTGCTGTATTTAGTATTGTAGGATATCTTGCACTGATGCAGGGAGTCGGTATTGAAAGTCTCGGAATCTCGGGACCCGCTCTAACCTTTATTACATACCCTACTGCAATATCACTCTTCCCTGTTGCACCAATACTGTTTGGCATCCTCTTTTATATCGCCTTGTTTACTTTTGGTCTTGATTCCGCGTTTTCAATGGTAGAACCCATAACCGCTGGAATACACCACAAATGGAAGATATCAAAAGAAAAAACGACTGGGTTCGTCTGCATTGCTGGGTTCCTCACCAGCCTGATCTTTGTTACGGGTAGCGGACTGCACTGGCTAGAAATTGTTGATCATTTCATCTCTGACTTTGGTCTTGTATTGATAGGGCTTGTCGAGTGCTTGATCATCGGCTGGGCGTTTCAGATATCAAAATTTAGATTGCACGCAAACGATGTATCTGATGTCCGCATCGGCCGGTGGTGGGACATTTTAATAAAGTTCGTTGTGCCTGCCATACTCATCTTTATCCTCATAATGTCAGTTTACAATCTCATAGTCACTCCCTCAAATTACCCGTGGTGGGCTTTGTTGTTGGGTGGTGTAGCCCCTTGCGGTATTATCTTTTTACTTTCATTTGTTTTTATGAAATTAAAGGGAAAAACGGAGGCAAAAAATGGGTGACGGCTTATCGCTCTCAGCAATTATCATGCTCATTTTTGGCGCCACGATCTGCTATGGCGGATTGGCATATTTTTTATATAGAGCCATGAAAGGGAGAAAAAAATAGATTGGATGACCGACACTACTTTCTTCTTTTTAACAACAACATACTTCCAGTCAATGTCAACGCAGCAAATGCTATGAGTATGACTAAATCAACCCATATCTCACCTACACCCCAGCCTCTTAGCATGACCGAACGAGAAGCATCGATACCGTATCTCAATGGAATGAAATATGAGAGAGGCTGGAGAAATTTAGGTATGGATTCAACGGGCCAGAACAAACCTGCCAGTAGAACCGAAGGAAAGATAATCAAAGGGATAAACTGCACCGCTTGCAACTCGTTCTTTGCCCATGCAGACAAAAGTATGCCAAGGCCCTGATGACCGACGGCAAGTAACATTACAACCAGAAGTGCAAGAAATACATTACCGATGATTGTTATGTTGAAAATAAGCATCGCGGCAACGAGAATTACAATGCTTTGGCATATGCCGATTACTGCAAAAGCTAGAGCATAACCAATGACTATCTCAGCTTCATTCGCTGGAGAGGCCAACAATCTTTGCAGTGTCCCTGTACGGCGTTCGTTAACAAACAGAATAATAGTAATCATCGTCGTAACCATCATGATTGCAAACGATATGACCCCCGGCGCAAAGTAATCTATGAATTCCACGTCGCTACCGCCGTAAGCGTACGTGGTATTGAAACTGATTGGAAGTTCTGTACTTGTAACATTGATATCATCTGACAATTCGCCCAAAGTTTCCATCACGGCCTGATTAACGGTCTTCATGATAGCAGAGGATATGGTTGGATTGGAGCCATCAAGGTATATCTCAACAGATGAATTAAAAGAACCCGACGCATTGCTCAAGCTTTGAAAGAAATTCTCGGTAAAGTTTTTTGGATAGTAAATTACCGCCCATATTTCCCCTTTGTCAACCCGCTGTTTTGATTTTACGATATTGGCAGAATGTTCTATGGCAAGTGTCTCGTCGTTCAAACTATTTGTTATATGCTCAGCTAGTTTTATTCCATCAGGAAGCAACGGCGAAGCTCCCGCAGGCAATCCTTCATCATTGTTCACAACCGTCACTTTAACATTTGTTACATCCCCGCCGAAGGTATAACCAAAAATCAGAATCATGAGAAGGGGCATCATCAAAACAAAAGCCAGCGTACGTCTATCGTGTCTAAATTGAAGAAGCGCACGACGTGTAAATGCGAACGTACGACGCAGATTCATGCTTTCTTCCCCCTAGACAAAACTAAGAAGGTATCCTCCAGCGATTTGGCGCCTGCACTCTTCTGCAAAACACCGGGCTCCCCTTCAGCAATTAATTTTCCCTGCCTCAAAAAACCTACTCGTGAACAATTATTTGCCTCGTCCATGTAATGTGTAGTAATGACAACTGTGACACCGTTTTCAATCAGTTTTCTAAAATATTTCCAAAACGTATCCCTCAATTCGGGATCAACACCGACTGTTGGCTCGTCAAGAAATATCAAATGTGGCTCATGGATTAACGCACAAGCCAAACTCACACGATGCTTCATCCCACCGCTTAAAGTAGAAACAAGGGCATTACGCCAGTCCAACAAATCAACGAACTTCAGCATCTCTTGTTCTCGTCTTTCAAGATGCTCTTTGGACATGCCGTATATCTCACCGAAAAACTGTAGATTTTCGTGAACTGTATTGTCGAGATAGATGGCCGTCTCCTGGGGCATATAGCCAATCTTATTCAGGACTTCCTTAGAAAGCGTATTTTTTCCTAGAACGCTGATGGATCCGTATGTTTGACGCAAAAGACCACACAGAATTTTTATAGCTGTGGTTTTACCGGACCCGTTTGGCCCGATCAGCCCGTATATCTCCCCTTCTTTTATGTTTAAATCCAATTCGTTGAGAGCAACAATCCTGCCAAACCTTTTTGTCAATTTCTTGGTTGTTACAGCCAGCATTCTATTGCCTCTGTATGTTTATTAAAGAGATAAAATAATTCTTTTTTCCAACTCTCCAAGCTTTTCTAAATAATTTTTCTTATATTCAAATTCAAAATCATATATGACATCTTTCAATATAAGAGGTTCCGGCGGAGCCAAACCAAAATCAACCTTTTTGTCAGGATTATCCAACGCATCTGTAATTTGTTTTTTGGTCAATTTTCCAGTTCCGACTTTTTCAATGGCTGAAGCAACCCGTCTCACTTGATTCCAGAGAAATGTCTGGGCATAAAAATCGATTATAAAAAAATCGTCTTCTTCAGTTAAAACAATGTTGTCGATGGTTCTAACAGGGTCTTTGTTTGCCTCTACCCGCGCAAAATTATTGAAATTATGTTCACCGATAAAAATCGAGGCAACAGAAAGTATTTCGTCGAGATTTAGATTGTTTTTGTTTAGATAATATCTGTATATCCTCCATTTTGCGTATCTAGGGTAAAAATCTAATTCAACGACTTTCATTCCATATACAAGAATATCTGGGTCGGCTGAATCATTTATAAGTTTTTGAAAGACTTGTTTTTCGGAAGAGCCTGTATTAAATGCAACGACATTACCAAGCGCTGAAACGCCCCCATCTGTCCGACTTGAAGATCTGAGACGCGCTTTCGTAGCGTCTTCAATAAGACCGTGTTGTATGAGATGTTTTATTAGTTCACCTTCAATTGTTTTCAGATTAGGCTGACGAGCAAAACCATGAAAGTTTCTTCCGTCGTATGCAAATTTGATAGCGATGCGCATTTACTAAGGTGTATGGGTAGACAAAAAAAATAGTTTGTGATTTTTATGGTAACAATAAGCCGATGTCTACCCTACAATATCTTATTAGGGATTACTGAGTATATTACTCCTGTGTAATGATTTATACCAAAAATCAGAAGAAAAAGTTATAATTTGAAAAAGCGAAACCACTAATATAAAAAGATACCGAATTTTGGAATTATTATATATTAGTTAACTATTACTTTTAGTGATTAAATATAAACAAACCCATCGAAGGAAGGAGAACTGGACGAATGAAAGAATCTGACTATGAAAATAGTATCGAGCATGGAAGGCAGTTCTTCGATAAAGAGGATTATAAAAGTGCGTTACGTTATTTTACAAAAGCTTGCGTCATTAAACCTGACAATGATATGGGGTGGTTTTTAAAAGGAAGAACACTGAACAAACTCCACAAAAATCGTGAAGCGAATGAATGCTATAATCATGTGCTGGAATCTTATCCATGTTGTTTTAATACTTTGATCGAAAAAGGACGTGCTCTCGGGACCCTCGGTGATGATTATGCTGCACTCGGCTGTTTCGAGATAGCAACAGAACTAGACCCAGACCACCCAAGGGCTTTACATATGAAAGGAATTGCACATTATTCCATTGGTGAGTATGAGAAAGCGTTAGCTTGTTTTGAAAAAATCGAACAGCGTTTTCCAAAGGATCATCGGAGATGGAAGAGTTTAGCGTATTGGAAAGCAGAAACTTTGAAGAAATTAAAGAAAAACAAGAAAGCGCTTGAGATTAATCCACGTTACGATAAGATAGAAGAAAAAATAAAAAATCTTCAAAAATGAATGCGTGAAAGTTATATATTTTGAGAGTTATTTACCCAATCAGTTACGATGTTTTGTAGTCTTAATCTCTTTGGTGCACGTCCAGGATGACGAATGCGTAAAAACTGCATTTCAATTTTGCCGTTTTTATAGAATGCTCTATGCCACCGTTTTTTACTATAAATTATATCTTCATGTGACTTCTTACTATAACCGAAATTCATTTTTTTAATTATATCATCATAATCACGATTAGTTAAAAATAGAATGTGAGTTGGTTTTATGATCTTGATTTCTTCTTCAAAAATATCACCGCAATTTTCAAAATTATACCAATTGGATGGTTTTTTATTTTTATTGAATAATACCATATGGTGACCGAAACTTTTAATTTCCTTTCTGAAAATCTCCATATCTAAAAAAATACAATCTTTAGCGGAAATTCCTTTTTCTAAAATTAATACTTTTCCGTCATAAAATCCTTTGACCTTCCAATCTAAAAAGGAGGATAATAATAAGCCACATAAAAGACCATCACTATCAGGACTTAAAATGCATTTATGATTCTTTTCAATAACCCACGGATATTTTTTAATTAATTCTTCATAATTAATTTCTTGATCTCTTCCTAACAATAACTCTTGAATTCTACTAGGCACTTTACATCCCATCCTCTAATATTTTATATGTTATTTTCTCTTTACGACATTTATATAATATAATTTCTGTTGATATAACTTTGCTGTCATGCAATATGGTGATAATTGTGACTTTTGTAAATGGAGAGAAGAAACCTAAAGAGCAAATAATAAAATAGTTTCTATAAGGTAAAACTCTAAATTCTTGATATTGTTTCTTTTAGGGAGAAGGGATTGGAATGGAATACAAACTCTCACCGTCAAGTTTGAATCTGCTTGAGGATTGCCCACGTTGTTTTTGGTTGTCACAGGTAAAGAAGATTAAGCGACCTTCTGGTCCGATGTCATCAATTCCGATAAAGATGGACAGTATTATAAAAAAATACTTTAACAAATACAGGGAACTAAATGAATTGCCGCCAATAATTCAAGGAAAGATCGTAGGGAGATTGGCTGTAGATATGCCAAAGACACTAACACATGAGGAAGAGAACGGGATTACATTAACTGGAAGACCAGATGAATATTTCGAGCTTGAAGACAAGAATGTTGTAGCATTTGATCATAAAACAAAATCCAAAGCCCCTGAGGATGTTCATTCTTCTTATCAGTTGCAATTGAACGTCTATTCCTACCTGTTGAAGGCAATGGGTTACAAGACAACCAATAAAGCATATCTGGCATTTTATTATCCTGATGACTGCGAATTGCACAACGGAATGTGTATTCATTGCACGGTTATCGAAGTGAAAACAAACCCGGCTCATGCAAAGGAATTGGTGAATAAGGCCTATAATATGTTAAATGGTCCGATGCCAAAACATAGTGACAATTGTGAATATTGCGAATGGAGAGAAGAAACGCTAAAATTTAAGTGAAAGCCGCAAATTTACATTTTAACAAAGATAACACTTTAAAAACATATTACATATTATTCCTAGAGCCAAATGCACAGAAAAAAGGTTATAGAAGACAAATTAAAAGCAATTAATGCGGAAGACGGGGACAGGATAAAAGTAGAAACAAAGACCACGAAAAAAGAAGGCGTTTTGATGCCCCATCACCAATTCAGCGATGAAGATATAATCACAATCAAACTCGATAACGGTTACAACATTGGTCTCGCGATTGATAAGGATACGAAAATCACTCTTTTAGAAAAACAAAAAGATGTTTCAAAAAGCTCAAAAGAAATTCCTTTTGACAAAAACAAACCAACCGTTTCTGTAATTGGAACAGGCGGAACAATTGCGTGCTACGTAGACTATAGAACAGGCGCAGTGCATCCTGCAACCTCAGCAAAGGAGTTGGCATTTTCCGTACCGGAAGTTTTTGACATATGCAACGTAAAAGTTCAGGTTGCATTCCAAATTCTAAGTGAGAACATAGAGGTTAGTAACTGGCAGGCTCTCGCAAAAGAAATTGCAAAAGAGCTAAATGGTGGCGCAAAAGGAGTTATTATTCCGCACGGAACCGACACGATGGGTTACACAGCCGCTGCTTTATCGTTTATGCTGAAAAATCTTTCCGGACCGGTTGTTCTAGTCGGAGCCCAAAGATCCAGCGACAGACCTTCATCGGACGCCGCTCAAAATTTAATTGCTGCTGCGACTGTTGCATCCAAAGCAGATATTGGGGAAGTCGTAATAACGATGCACGAAGGGATGTCTGACAATAAGATCGCGATTCACAGAGGGACCAAGGTTAGAAAGTTTCATACTTCCAGACGCGACGCCTTCAAAACTGTTAACGAAATCCCGTTTGGAATTGTTGAAAATGGTGAAATAAAGATTTCCAGCAAATACAGAAAGAAGACACCCGGAAAAGTCACCGTCGATGATAAAATGGTTACTGATGTTGCAATGGTCTATTCATATCCTGGTTTGAAACCTGAAGACATACAGAAAAAAAAAGGAATTGTTCTTATCGGCACTGGTCTAGGTCATGTTCCTGAAAAAGTTATGCAGAGAATCAAAGAATTGACCGAACAGGGAACTATATTCGTCATGACCTCACAGTGCATTTTTGGTAGAATAAACATGAGCGTGTACTCTGCTGGCAGGGATCTGTTAAAGATGGGCGTGATTTCTTGCGAGGATATGCTTCCCGAAACAGCATTTGTAAAACTCATGTGGGCAATCGCCCATGGTAAAAACAGGGAAGAAATAGAGAAAATAATGAAGACGAATATAGCTGGAGAAATATCTGAACGAACTCGCAGTGACGCTTTTTTGTAAAAAATTAAATTAATTTGGCAATAGATACAACTCGTCGTTTATCTCTACGACTTTTGCCGTTTTACCCTCAAAGGAAACGTGTTTTGGTTTTTTTAACTCGATTGTTTTGTAGTTTTTTGGGTCCATCAACTGAATCTCGTCTTTCGTCTGACTTACAAGAATCATTTCTTTAATCAATTCTTTTCCACCGACGGCACTTGCCTTTTCAATGGTTTTTGCATCGTATGTTTTTTCTTCCCAATTTGAGAGATTTATCATCTTTGCCTTATCACCATGGACAGAAATAATGTAAAAGTAAGACTTACCGAATTTCAGAAAATCGCCCTTTTTGTATGATGGGAGTCGGACGAGGTAAGTAACTCTAAATTGTTCGCGACTGTCTTTAGTACCAGCGGCTTTTGACGACTGTTTTATCTCCCCGCCGTATTGACCCTGAATTTTTTTTGCGATGACAAGACCCGCGCTTCGCTCACTTATGAAAAAATCGAGACCACCATGCTCTTCGCCCATATCGGTTATGAAAAGAGCGCGATCACCTTTTGCCCGTAAGTCTTCCACGGTAGCACTTACGGTCGATATAATGTCGTCCAGTTCCTGCCTTGTCAGTTTTGTTTTATCTGGTCTTATTTGAACTATCGCCTCGTAATACCCACCTGACTGCCTGGAACAGACATCACAGACGGCTTTTTTTAAACGAACGTGGATGTTGTGCTCCTCGGTAAATTCTAAATCATCCACAAAACCAGAGATGAATACCTTGCAGGCCAAACCACCTTTTTCTTCTTTGCATTCTGTATTAATCTCTACTTTTTCTAATTCTTTGCTGATTTGGAAATTGCTTTTAATTATTCTTCTCAGTACATCTCCTAATAACTCGTTCATCCAAGTGTTCTTAAATTTGTATGAATTACAATGTACACATACAGGTAAATCAATAATGATGGGCCCGTTTGTAAATGAATGTGTTTTAAGATAACACTCTTTGCATACGCCGTTTCTGAATATTGGACCTTCTTTGCCGCATTCTACACAGAACATACAATTCTACCGTTATGAAGGACCACCATTAACTATTTTTCTTGATAGCTTTAAAACCACTTTCAAATGCCTTCCTGTTAATATCTCTAGATTTCGGAGGGACATTTTCTAGAATTGTTTCTAAAAGAATTTCAGATTTAAAAGGCAAAACATCCAACGCTGCAAGAGCACCAAGCAAAACAATGTTCTTAGTTACTAACCCACCTGCATCTCTGGCTATTTTTACAGCATCTATCTTGTACAATTTTCCATAATTACCAAGCTCTTTGAAAATCGAATCAATGTCTGGATATTCTTCCGCCCCAACAGACACAGTAAATGGTATAATGGGAGTAATGCTCGTTACGATCTTCGTGTTCTTATTTGAATATTGAATATATCGTAACGTTTCAACTGGCTCGGAACTAAGTATTGCATCTGCAGTTCCGCTGGCAACAAGTGGCCCGGACACATCGCCTATCCTCACTGTACAACTAACCGACCCTCCACGCTGCGCCATACCGTGAATTTCCGAGACGAAAACATTTAATTTAGCTTTGATAGCGGCCTTTCCAAGTAAGTTTGCCGCAGTTACTACGCCTTCTCCGCCTACGCCGGTTAAAACGATACTTGTCTTCATTCCTTCTCCCCCTTTAAAGAAATGGCACCAAATGGACAAACGGTAACACAGTTGCCACAACCGTTACACTGCTGTGAATCGATGAAAATGTTTCCATCTTCTCCATAATACAACGCAGGGCAACCAAATTGAGACACACAGATTTTACATTTTTTGCATTTGCTTTGATCTATTCCATAGACAAAGACTGCTTCGCCCCTTGTTTTTTTATTTCGATTTTCTAGAAGGATACAAGGAGATTTACTTATAACGACTGAAGGCCCTTTAAACGCAAGCGCCCTCTTGAAAGCTTCAGTTGTTTCCTTAATTTTATTTGGATCCACGATCTCAATGTGCTCTATGCCGCATCCTTTTACTACATCCTCGACTAAAATTCGCTTTGCTGGACGCCCCATGCCATCAAAATCTGTACCAGGGTGCGGCTGATGCCCTGTCATAGCTGTCGTTCTGTTGTCGAGGACAGTTATCACCACATCGTGATTATGATGGGCTGCGTCTATAACCGCAGGTATCGCCGCATGGAAAAACGTGGAGTCACCCATGAAAGATATCGTTTTTTGATCGGTGGCAATAGATAAACCACATGCCATACTTGCGTTAGACCCCATGCATAGAAGTAAGTCTGCCATTTCAAGTGGTTTCTCCCTGCCGAGAGTGTAACACCCTATATCTGTTGGATAAACAACGCCCTTTGGCTGCGCTTTTTTTGCTGCGTAATATGTTGCTCTGTGAGGACAACCCGGGCAAAGGGTTGGCGGGCGACTTGGTAGTTTTATATTTGATTTAGCTGGTTTTTTAATAGGATTTTTAACATTGAAAATCTTTGAAAATGCATCTATAACAATATCTGGATTGTATTCATATAAACGTGAAAAATGGCCTGTTGATTTACCTAATATCTTAACATCAGCGCCAAAGTCAAATGCCATCTCCTTGAATTGGTTCTCTAAAATGGGCTCTAATTCTTCTACTATCACTATGTTTTTACATGATTTGATAAAGTTTTCACACATCTTTCTTGGCAAAGGATGCGTCATGCCTAGCTTAAAAATCCTAACATTAAGTTTTAGATCCTCTGCCGCCTCTTTTACATAGTTAAAAGATACGCCAGATGTGACTATCCCCCATTCTTTTGGATTACCGACGTTAATAATTTTGTTAAATGGGGATTTTTCAGATATTTCTTCTGCTTTTTCAAGCATCTTTAAAAGTTCTGGATGCCGCGCACGCGCTACAGCTGGAGTCGTTACAAGCATGGGGTTTTTCTCGAAATGCCCTTTATCTCTGGATTTCTGAAGTTTTTTAAGTTCAACCGGTCCTCTCATATGATTCAAACGCGTAGTAGTTCTAAGCAAAATCGGAGATTGCAACTTTTCAGATATTTCGAAACCGATTCTCGTCATTTCCTTAGCGTCTTCAGGAGTGGAAGGCTCAAGCATGGGTGCTCCGCCAAATAATGCGAAATATCTGTTATCCTGCTCATTTTGAGAAGAGTGACAGTAAGGATCATCCGCTGAAACGATTATGTGACCTCCTTTGCAACCGATGTAGAGATATGTCATGAACGCGTCGCTTGCAACATTTAGACCGACGTGTTTCATACAGGTCAAAGAACGTAAACCGGAGAGTGACGTCGCTGCTGCAATCTCTAGTGCTACCTTTTCGTTTGTCGAATATTCAAAATAAAAACTTGGGGTTTTGTTTTGTTTGGTAAACGACCTTGCAATCAAAGAAAAAGTATCAGCAATCTCTGACGAAGGAGTGCCCGGATAAGTAGTTGCAACATCAATTCCTGCTTCAAGCGCCCCTCTTGTTATAGCTTCATTGCCTAAAAGTAGAATTTGCTTTCCAGGTTTATCTTCCAATATCTCCATAATATACAATCCCCAACAAAGAGTCTAAGTGACACTGAACCTTGTAAATAAGTATAGAATATAAATCTAACTAATTTAAGTAAAATCAAGGAGAAAAATAAAGAAAGATATACAAAAAATCTACGGTCGAAAGTTTTATAAATAAAAGTTATGTTGATACAAAGGTAAAAACAACGAAATACAAGGAGAAAAATTATGACAGAAAAAGAAATAAATCCTGACGAGAACATCATATACGTTGGAAACAAACCACCGATGAGCTATGTACTTGCAGTAGTTACGCAGTTCAACGGGGGATCTTCAGAAGTAATAATAAAAGCTAGAGGCCGAGCTATAAGTAGAGCAGTTGACACAGCAGAAATTACGAGAAACAGATTCGTCACAAACGCAAAAATCAAAGATATAAAAATTGGAACCGAAAGCATAACAAACGAAGAAGGCAGAAACTCCAACGTGTCGTCAATAGAGATTTCTCTGACTACTACTAACAAGAAGTAAAAAGATAACAAAGACTGCAATTACTATGCAGCGAGTTGCTTATGACGTTGTATGGTAGTTGTAACTTTCTTTTATTTTTATTTAGTTTATTTAATAATCACTTTTTAATTATTATTTTAAAAACCTTTAAGAAAGCGAAATAATTTAAATCCTTTAGTATATTTACCTTGCCGGTTGAAAGGGATGGCAAATTACATAGTTGTAACTGGCGGGGTAATTTCTGGTTTAGGAAAGGGAATAACTACCGCATCAATTGGGAAAATTCTCCAACTTCATGGTTACAAAGTCACAGCGATGAAGATAGACCCGTATATGAACTACGATGCAGGAACCTTGCGCCCTACGGAGCATGGAGAGGTATGGGTTACTGAAGACGGCGGAGAGATTGACCAAGACCTTGGCCACTACGAGCGCTTTTTGGATATCGATATTCCCAAGCACCACAATATAACGACCGGCCAAGTTTATGGTGCTGTTATCGAGAAAGAGCGGCAGGGGAAGTATCTAGGTAAAACTGTTCAACCAATCCCACATGTAACAGATGAAATCAAAGAAAGAATCAGAAGACCTGCCAAAGAATCGAATTGGGATTTCGTGCTAGTTGAAATCGGTGGGACAGTTGGTGACTATGAGAATGTTTTATTCCTTGAAGCAGTTCGTCAAATGAAACTTGAAGGAGACAAAGTACTATACGTGCATGTAACCTATGTTCCCGTACTTAACACCCTGGGAGAAGCAAAGACAAAACCGACTCAACATTCGGTAAAACTTCTTAGAGAAATTGGAATTCAGCCTGATTTTGTCATCACTCGTTCCGAGAAGCCACTCGATGATGTACGCAGAGAGAAAATCGCTCTGTTTTGCAATATGCATCAAGATGATGTGATATCTGATTCAAATATAGACAATGTATATGCAGTGACCCTGCTTTTTGAAAAGCAAGAGCTTTGCAAGAAGATTCTAAAGAAATTAAATCTAAGAAGGAGCAGAAATAATTTCAGGGGTTGGGAGAAGTTCATTAAAAAGATTAGAACTTTGAAAAATCCCGTGACTATTGGCATAGTTGGAAAGTATTTTGATATTGGCACTTCTCAACTTTCTGATTCGTATATATCTGTGATTGAAGCAGTTAAACATGCCGCATGGAATAACAATCTTAAACCTGAGATAAAGTGGATTGATTCCAAGGTTTTTGAAAAAAATCCTAAAAAGTTATCCATGCTTGATAAACTGGATGGAATTATTGTTCCGGGTGGGTTTGGTTTATCTGGTATGGATGGAAAGATAAAAACGATCCGTTATGCGCGAGAGCATAAAATACCCTATCTGGGTCTGTGTCTTGGGATGCAACTTGCAGTTGTGGAATTTGCAAGGGATGTTTGTAATATGGATGGGGCACATTCTACCGAGTGTGACAAAAATACTCCTTACCCAGTAATAGATTTCATTCCAGAGCAGGTAAAAATCATAAGGGATTCTCGCTACGGTGCAACAATGAGACTAGGCGGATATCCTGCAATTCTAAAGGATGGGACAATCATACGAAAGTTATACGGTGAAAGTAAAGTAAGCGAGAGACATAGACACAGATATGAGGTTAATCCAAAATACGTAGAGGACCTTGAAAAATGCGGTTTGGTATTTTCAGGGCGTTCGCCTGACGGAGTTTTGATGGAATTTATGGAATTACCAAATCATCCTTATTTTGTTGGAACTCAGGCCCACCCAGAATTTAAATCGCGACCTATGAAGCCGTCTCCGTTATTTGATGGACTCATTAAAGCAACAAAGAAACAAAAATAAATTTGTATAGTTTTTATGCAAGATAGATACCTACACAAATTTTAGTAAATTGTTGTAGATGGTACTGAAATAAACATGGTCACAATCAGCGTAGCGACAACAATGGCAGTTGCTGTTGAGAGCATTGATGCTCTAACTTTCCAATCTAAATTATCGTTACTGATACCAGTGATATACAACGGCATGGAAATTATCATTGCGCCAAACCAATTAAGGATTTTACCAACGCCCATTATATTTCTTAGAAGAGTATAGTAATCCGTATAATTCGTGTCGCCTCTATTAATAAAAAATGCAGATTGAACTATTATAGTTCCTATGAAAAAGAGCAGTACACCAATACCAGCCAATACTGCTGCTGTTCTTGGTTGAATCAATTCCCTATAAATCATCGGGTGCGGGGCAGGAACTGGCCTCATGGCTTGAGAAGGCGAAAAAGTATTATCCATATTACTCACCATCAATAGAATCCTGAGATCTTATATAAGAGTTATGTTAAAAAAGAAAATCGGTTTTTCGCTTTAGATAAATATCTACTATTTTTTAGCCTGAAGATATTTGTCTATGGCTCTAGCTGATTTTTTACCAGCTCCCATCGCGAGTATAACGGTTGCTGCACCGGTTGCTATATCGCCACCAGCAAACAAACCAGGGACCGATGTTCTTCCATCTTCATCAGCAATAATATTACCGTGTTTTCCGATTTGTAAATCTTCAACAGTTTTTGGGATTAATGGATTAGGGCTTTGGCCTATTGCAACAAGTGCTGTATCGATTTTCATTCTTTCTTCAGAACCAGGAATCGGTACAGGCCGTCTACGTCCTGAATCATCAGGCTCACCTAATTGCATTTTAATGTATTCTACCTCAGTTAAATGCCCATCCTTATCACCATAGAAGCGAAGCGGGTTAGTAAGAAGTTTGAAAATGACGCCCTCTTCTTTTGCGTGATGAATCTCTTCTATACGCGCAGGCATCTCCGCTTCAGTTCTTCGATAGAGAATGTAAGATTTTTCTGCACCTAATCGTAATGATGTTCTTGCGCAATCCATGGCGACGTTCCCGGCACCAAAGGTTACGACAGTTTTTCCGATTTTAACAGGCGTATCGTAATCTGGAAATTGGTATGCCTTCATCATATTCACACGTGTGAGAAACTCATTCGCAGAATAAATGCCATCTAGATTCTCACCAGGAATATTCAGCCAGTTGGGCAAACCTGCGCCCGTTCCGATGAACACTGCGTCGTACTCTTTCATAAGTTCGTCAACCGTGATTGTTTTTCCTATAACAACATCGTAATTTATTGTTACGCCGAGTTTTTTGATATAGTCTACTTCTGCTTCCACGATTTTCTTCGGGAGACGAAATTCAGGTATACCATACATCAATACACCACCGGGTGCATGTAATGCCTCAAAAACAGTGACGGAATAACCCATCTTAGCAAGATCCCCTGCACAAGTAAGACCTGCGGGTCCTGCACCGACCACGGCGACCTTTTTACCTAAAGGCTTCGGATGTTTTGGTATTTTAGCTCCTTTCTCTCGTTCATAATCAGCGATAAAACGCTCTAGCCTACCGATACCTACGGGCTCGCCAATCTTTTTTAGCGTACATTCGCCCTCGCACTGCTCTTCATAAGGACACACACGACCGGACACAGCAGGAAGATTATTTTTTGCCTTTATGACGTCCACAGCTTTATCAAAATCTCCCTTGGCAACACAACTAATAAAACCAGGAATGTCAATTTCGACTGGACAACCTTCCATGCAAGGTTTATTCTTGCATTGCAAACATCGTTTTGCTTCTTCTATTGCAACCTCTTTACTATAACCAAAAGGAACTTCTTTGAAATTTTTAATACGCTCTTTTGGAGGCTGCTCAGGCATTTCGTGCTTTGTTTTTCTAACGCTCATTTTGCACCTGCCAGCTTACAAGCATCGCCTTCTTCATGCACAAAACGACGATTTCGCAGCATCAAATTTTCATAATCAACCTTATGCCCGTCAAATTCAGGACCATCCACACAGGCAAACTTTGTTTTACCGTCAACAGAAACCCGGCATCCACCGCACATTCCTGTGCCATCGACCATAATTGGATTTAAACTCACCAAGGTTTTGATATTATATTTCTTGGTTAGATCAGATACAACTTTCATCATTATGATGGGACCGATGGCCATCACCATGTCGACCTTTTTCTTCTCAATGATTTGTTTTAAAGCGTCGCTCACAAATCCTTTTTGACCTTTTGACCCGTCGTCGGTTGTAATGTAGAATTCGTTACTGTATGATGAAATTTCTTTCTCAAGAAGAAGGAGTTTTTCTGTCTTTGCACCAAGAATCGATATTACATGGTTTCCCATTTCGTGTAACGCTTTAACAATTGGATAAAGGCATGCTATCCCTACTCCACCACCGATGCACACAACAGTGCCATATTTCTTTATTCCAGAAGGCACTCCAAGGGGCCCCACAAAATTTTCTATCGAATCACCCACGTTTAGTTTTCCTAACTGTTTTGTTGTTTTGCCTACTTCTAAAAAAATGATCGTTATAGTTCCTTTTTTTCTATCAAAATCAGCGATAGTTAGAGGAATGCGCTCCCCTTTTTCATCAATTCGCAGAATGATAAATTGTCCAGGTTGAGCTTTTTTTGCAATCAACGGTGCTTTTATCTTCATTAATTTAACTGTATCTGACAATGCTCTCTTTTCTAAGATTTGGTACATCAGATGCACTTCTTAAGATATTTTTGTTATCCTGTATTTGAGGTAATCTTTAATAGTTTATGATATCTTTTAATTGTGACACCTGATTTTTACATCAGTTAAAAAGATAAAGGGCTACAATATGCTAAAATTTATCAAATTAGGTGTTTGAATTGTATTGTCTGTTTGCATCGGATCTCCATGGAAAAAGCAGAAGGTACAAAAAACTCTTCAAAATAATTCAAGAAGAAAAACCTGATACAGTTTTTTTAGGGGGAGATCTCCTTCCAAATCAGTTTGCGCTTGATTCAGATATGAATAAATTTATTGATAATGAAATATTTTCAAGCATAAAAAAAATAAAAAAAGAGGCAAACAAAAACATAAAAATTTTCCTAATCCTTGGTAACGATGACCCAAGGATATACGAGCATTTTTTTGAGTCAGCAGATAAAAAAGGATTGATTAACTACATACACAATAAAACCATCAACTGTGGGAAGTTGTATGTATCCGGTTATGCATACGTGCCTCCCACGCCATTTCAACTGAAAGATTGGGAGCGATATGATGTTTCTCGATACGTTGACGTAGGCGCTATTTCTCCTGAAAAAGGAAAGAGAACAACCGATGTAAATGCAGACGAAATAAAATACGCAACCATGATGGAAGATTTAGAGAGACTATCTAAAAATTCGCCAGTCAATGATACTATTTTTCTATTCCACTCGCCACCATATAATTCATTTCTTGACGTAGCAGATTTACATGGAAAGATGGTAGATCATGCGCCCCTAGATACCCATGTGGGCAGTATAGCGATACAACGTTTCATCGAAAAAAAACAACCATTTTTGACTCTCCATGGTCACGTTCATGAGTCCGTAAGATTGACAGGAAACTGGAAAGAAAGATTTGGGAAAACGATTTCATTTTCAGCGGTTCATGATGGGCCTGAGCTTGCTCTTATAAGATTTGATACTAACAATTTAGAGAGAGCAACAAGAGAACTCATCGCGATTTCTTAGCATTCCTTTTTCAGAGGGATTTTTCTTACAGATTGGTATGGTGATGTTATATGAGTCGCCCAAGAGTTTCTGTTTTTAATGTCTTCATCAGTGATAATATGAACATCTAACAATCCTTCAGTTTCAATACCTGTCCGCTCTTTGTTTTCTTTTGCTAACTTTTTACCCCATTCATCAAACCATGCCATTAGTTTATCCTTTTGTTCTTCAGTACCTTTGAAGTGAACTAAAAGATCGATGTCACTCGTCGGACCGGCTTTACCTTCTTTTGTACTTCCAATGAGGTACATGGCTTCGATTCCATAAAGTTCAGGGTCAAGTACTTCAGCAATCTCTTCTATCTTTTGCGTACGCCAGCTTAAGTGATCTGGTGGTTTTAAATAGGCCAGTGCTTCGCCCGCTTCCCCATCCATTATTACTGAGAATGTACCACCAGGGATTACATCAGATACTTTTATGACACGAACAACATCTTCAAAGTTTTTATAGACGGGCAAAATTTCCAACAGTTTATTTTCTGAATTTAACAATATATCTTCGTGGAATACACTATTCTCCTTGTCAGGATACAGAGGCAGATATCTTATCTCAGCTTCAACTAGATCTTGGAAGAAGTGCGTCCCAAATGAAAGATCAGGGGTGTAATCTCCTTTTTCTTTAGCAACTTCTACCAGAAGAGATGTGTTATTAATGTCTCCGTATTTGACCGGCACGCCAAGTTTAATGTCTCCTCTGCTGCCCCAGCGTCCAGGGCCCATGAGGATAAATTTTCTCCGCGGAAGTTTGCCATTGAGTTCATTAATTATCTTAGCAACCTTTTGCATCTGTTCTCTTTTTTCTAAATTTGTATACTCCTCTGGAACTACATATACTATGTATTCAATGTTTTCTATTTGGCCTGTCGTTACATGTTTTTTTGTGGAAAACAGTTTTCTATCTTCAGGAACGTCTTTAGGAACTGGTTGTCTTTCTATTCCTCGACCTTGACTCTGAGGTCTACACTGAAGTATGTAAAGTTTTTCTCCATCTGAGGCAAACTCTACGTCCACGGGAGTCCCTATTTTTTCTTCTAACAAGCATAAAATGCGTTTCATTTTTTCTAGGAAATTACTTTTCTCAAATAGATTCGAGAACGTCACAACCATATCTGCTTTTTCTGGGTCAAACAGAACGCTAGGCGGGCTGAGCCGCCCACTTTCATGAATGGAAACAATATCGCTTAATTTTGGGAATTCATCGGGGTATTTTCTGAAGAGATCAACAGCATCGACGGTCTCTATAACACCGGTTTCCAGGTTTATTATATCCATGTATCTTGGGGAGTACTTTATTCTCTCCTCAACTAAAGGATTGACTTGTAAGTTAGGTCTTTTTGGGGAAATTAAAATTGGGTAATCGTTTCCTGTTCTATCTACCGCCCTTGTGCCTAAGCCCGGAACTATACGAATCATACCGTCTTCCCTACTTATGCGTGGAGACCAACGGAATTCATTTCTACTGAATGCTACACCTGCAAAAACTGGCATAAAATAAGGCCCGACTTTAGTTCCTACCACATCCTGAATCAATACTCCCATCTCTTCATTAAAATCGAGTAGCCCTCTTTCTCGCCTATACTCTATTGGATCTGGGCCGAAAGTTGAGGCGTAAACCTCTGCAATCGCATCCATGAGCGAACAAAGTCTTTCTTCTTCAGTGCCAATGTTAGGAACGAATAAACTTTTATATTTACCTGAAAAAGAAAAGCCGAAGTTATCCTCAAGAAGACTTGATGAACGCACGATGATAGGTCTGTCTTTAAACTCTCTGATAATCCGTCGTAATCCCTCGGCTAATTCAAAAGGAAAAGAAGAGTTTTTAAAAATCTGTTCTAGCAACGGTTGTTCTTGACGTATCTCAATAGGATCCAAATATTTAACATGAGTAACTTCATCTAAATCATTATAGTGAATGAAATTCAATATTGTATCAGAGCTGATATACCAGCTCTTTGTAAAAGCTATGTCCTTTAGAACATCGTCCTTTTTCATCTCCTCTTTTATGATTTTCTCTGCCAACAAAACTCCTGAGGCTTTACCCCCCAGTTTTCCCGAGCCTTGAGCTGGGCCTATGACATGTTCTAACAGTGAAACGAAATCTTCTATCTCAAAGAAAATTTTTGCAACATTCACATATTCTAATCTTTCCGTGAAGAACCGCCTGATTAACGCTGTTTTTATACTCATTTCGTCTTCAGGAGACATCGCAGTTTTAGCATCTGCTTGAGCAAAAAATCTGATGAGTTCATCAGTAATCTCCACCAGGGGTATACCTGTTTTTTGTGAGGTCAAAAGTAAAGGACGCGCCTTGTCTTGCTTCATCCAATTTGCAAATAAGTTCGAGATTACTTCTGCAGGAATACTTTCCTTTGCTATTTCAAATACCTGTTTTTGAATGCTAATGAAAGCATCAAGGTCCTGTCGTGGATTTGGCATATTGATACCACGCCATTCCACTGCAGTCGAATCCTTGTCAACAGGGGTAAGTTTGCTCAGCAGATTTATTATCTTTTCGTTTTCTATCCTATAAAGATAATACATCATCTTTCTTGTGATCCTCAATAATGTTCTTGGGTCTGTTTTTGTGAGGAGATCAATGATAACCTCCCAATCATACTTTTTTCCAGGGGTTTCTTTCCCTGAAGATAATTCTTTTTCTGCGACTGCCTTGCCCTTTTCAGCAGTATCTAATTTTTTGCATTGATGCTTGAGTTCTTCTCTGATTCGTCGCTCCTCAATAAGTTGTCCGATGAGATCAGAGATCGCATCTAGTAATTTTCGTTCCTCTGCAAGAAACGGCCCTTCATCTACCTGAGGTTTTTCTTCCAGATAACAGACTGCAAGGGAACCTATTTTTTTATCATCTGCAACTATATTACTTACGAGAGCCCATTTTGTCTCCTCAAAATTAGCGGTTTTAAATTTCTTTCCACCTTGCAGAGTTATTTGCGAACAGGTCAAATTTGGGTACTGCAAAGCATAAGGCATCTCCTCCACGATCTGCTGCAATGCCTCATCTATCGATAGTTTGCTATTCTTTACAATGTTAGTAATTTTATAAAAACAATTTAACTCTTTCACTCTTTCTTTAAGTTCATTCATCGTATTGTCGCTAGAGGCTCCGCTGACCCGTTCATCCTGTAGTGGATGTTTTTTATGATCGGTTTTTTGATCCATTTCTATCTCCCGCGTAGTTTCCATTTTATGCCTCATAGCTTAATCTATTTATCTTTTTTTCTTATGACTGCTTTCCCTGACTTTCCATCGATTTTTATCTCAAGTGGAGGGGCTATGACATGCCTAATGTCCTGTGTGTCCTCGGCGACTGGGAGAGAGTCAAGCCATTTCCAATCAATATTCCCCTTTCCCTCTTTAGTTATTAAGTATCCAACCTGGGAAGAAATAAGATCATGGAAAAAATGCGAACCTTGCGAGGGATCTATTGTTCTTTCCTTGAACGGCGTTTCCACAATTACTTTAGCCCCCGCAATATCGCTCCAGAAAACGGGTATCCCAAGCCATTGATCTGCTGAACCCCATCGTCCAGGCCCAATGAGAATAAATGGTTTACCTTCTTCCATCAATTTGCTATTGATTTTTCGAATTTGACCAACTACCAGATTGGAATTAGACATGCCGAAAGATGATTTAACATAAACAATATCTGTTATGTTGTCAATGATTCCGTTGCCCAGAGCATTTTCACTATAACAAACATCTCTTGATGGATCGTACTCCTCAATAGTAATATCATGGGTCGTTCCCAGTGGTAACATGCTTCTTATCTGCAGTATAACCAATTCTGCTTTGCGAGATTCGGTCTCACTTAGATTAACGGCGAACTCGACTTCAACAGGATAGCCTAGAGAAATCTCACTAATACGGAGAAGAAGCTTCAATGCCTTCGCGAGTGGGATGGCATCATAATTGGTAATCGGGCAAAAATCAATGACAACAGAACCCTCATCATAGATTCCTGGATAAAGGCTGTCGTCTTTGATTAAATATGTAGAAGCGATTTTATCCAAAGTGCCGTGTTTCTTAGCGACATCTGAATCTAACTTAATCAAGGATGTTTCTTCATTTCTATTTGCAATTTGGTATATCGCTTTTAGATTAAGCGCGTAAAACTTTTTCTGTGAATATTTCATGAAATCTTTTGGCGTTCCGAACATTGGAACGTTTGGTCGTTCTGGGCAAAAGCAGTATGTACATCCACCATCTACTATGGCTTTTCCCAAGCCAAGAGCTAGATACACAATCCCATCTTCAGGTTTACAAGGACCGGATGGATAATAATTATATGATTTTGCCACTCCAGAGATAGTTGGATAAAAATAACTTTCGTGTTTGGTTCCAACAACCTCTTGGATCAATACCGCCATCTTTTCATCGCCGATATTTTTAGGTGTAGATTTTATGTACGTTCTTGCCTTCTCAAAATAGGTTGAAGCATAGACGTATTTTATCGCGTTACAGACTTCTTGAAATCTATAATCTGTTTCCCAAGATTCATTTGGCAACAGTATGGAGTCGTATATCCCTGCAAAGGACTGCAACAGCGAGTCTTCAAGAACTCCAGATGACCTGACGACTAGCGGCTTTCTCGTTTTTTTAATAAAGGAGCGAAGATCACCTAGAACTGTAGCGGGAAGGCTGGCGGACATAAATCTCGCAGCAATGCGTTCATCAGGAACGTGAAAAAGATCAGGGCTCATCAAATTATTTTGATGAACAAATGTATCAAAGACATCGGTTGACAAAACAATTGTTCTAGGAACGGTAATTTTTAAATCTGGGAACATCTCATCAGACACATACTTTGACACGAGTTTTGCTAAAAATGTCAATCCTCTTGCTTTTCCTCCAAGGGCGCCTTTACCGATACGACTTATATTTGTCTGTGTTTCTAGCGTATCACGTTGAAAACTTGTCACAGTAGCCTGGGTATGGGAGTATCTATATTCCTCAAAAAGGTCCAGTAACCTTTTTCGTAGGTGTTCGCCGTCTTTATGTTCACTATTTTCTGCCTGAAAAAATTTTTCTGCTAATTCAAATTCTCCCCTTATCTTTAGCCATTTTGAGAACTCATTTATTTTCGCATATTTTACTAATATGTTACCTTTTATTGATAGTATGGCATTTCCGAAGTCTTTCATATTTTGTACTCTGGATATTTCTTTGCCTTCATCATCTTCGAAAACGATTGTCTGTGGGCCAAGACACTCTTTTAAAAAATCTTTCAATGAAATGATGAGATTTGGTGCATTTTTAGAAATTAGCTTAATACTCCGGCTCAAAGACTTATCTACATTGATTGGTTCTGATGACTGAATGATTATGGGTAAATCAGGTTTTTCTTTTCTAACTTTAGAAGCGAGTTCAATACCTATCTGCTTGCCTCTCTTTTTGCCGCTATCCTCTTGATTATCTGTAATGACGCATATGAGATTTTCTTTATATTTTTCATAGAGGTTTTTGCCTTCTTTAAAACCAAGGGCATGAACAACATACGGTCTTCTATTATACCACAAGATTCTTTGCTCAGCGTCAATATCGTCTTGCATTATACTATTTTCAAAATCCCAAATTTCATCATAGATTATTGAAAGAAATGTAGAATAAAACTGGAGAGAGTTTTCTAGTAATAATATGCACTTGCAATCCTTAAAAATAGATTTATCTTCCTCTAAATTGATAGAATCTTCGATGCTTTGAACTATTGCCAAAATAATCTTACCGTCACCATTCCATGTAAATGCTTTATCTACTGTTGTTCCCTGATCTTTTTCTACAATATTAGATAATTCAGATATGTTGTTTCCCAACAATACTATTGGAACTTTGGAAATGGTCTTTATTTTTGTTGAGAGGACGTGGATGTTGCTGTCTTTTGGTTTATTAAAAATAATCAGAAGATCAAAATTATTTTCACCTAATATTTTTAAACATTCCTCTCCAGATTCCACATGAACTATTTCAGGCGGCGATTCGCTTTCGTCGTAGGAATGTCTTTCCTTAAAAAGAGTGCTTAATCTTCCCTCTTCTTCCAAAAGGAAATAATCATATGATGAAGAGAGTAAAAGAATTCTTTTAATTCGATATTTCCGTAAATCATCTGCTTTTTTACTGGCGATTTCTCGGACAATTTTTGGTTTTATGCCCGTTATCTCTTCGATACATGATACAATCTTTTTTTCTTTATCATTGAACGAGACGTTCATAATTTACATTACACCCAGCCACGCAATTTGCATGCGTCGGCCACTCTCGAGATTGCAATCATGTACGCGGCGTCACTTACGCGAACCTTTTTGCGCTTTGCCAGTTCCCAGACTTTGTAAAAGGCATCTGTCATTTTATTATCAAGTTTACCAAGGACTTCTTCCTTTGTCCAATAGTAGTTTTCGTTACTCTGCACTTGCTCATAATAGCTACAGACAACGCCGCCAGCATTGGCTAGGAAATCTGGTATTACAGTTATGCCTTTCTTCTCTAGGACATCTTCAGCTTCTGGCGTAACCGGACCATTAGCACCACACATGACTATTTTAACGCTAGGTTTAATCTCATTAACATTTTCCATTGTGATTGAGTTTTCCAAAGCGGCTGGAATTAGTACGTCCACTTCTTGTTTTAGCCATTCTTCCCCTTTATGAACTTTATAGCCTAGTTTTTCTGCCTGTTTTTTGTCAATGGTGCCAAATCGATCTGTAATCTTAATGAGTTCGTCTGCATCAACTCCTTTATCTTTAACATAACTATAGGTACAGTTGTCGCCCTGGTCCCAGCATGAAACAGATGTGACCTTCCCGCCATATTGTGTAAATAGTTCTACGGCATAGCGAGCCACGTTTCCAAAGCCCTGCACAGATGCTGTTGTTTTGGTGATGTCCATCTTCAGTTCTTTTAGCACCTCTCGTAATATGTAGACAACACCGTATCCGGTTGCTTCTGTTCTTCCACGGGACCCACCAAGCTCTACGGGTTTTCCAGTAATTAATCCCGGGTATTGCCCGCCCATAATAGTTTGATATTCATCCATGATCCATACCATGTGTTGTCCACTTGTCATCACATCAGGTGCTGGAACATCACGAACAGGACCTATATCTCGTGCAATCTGTCTAACCCATCCTCGGCAAAGTTTTTCTTGCTCTCTTTCTGATAAATTGTGTGGATCACAAATTATTCCACCTTTACCTCCGCCGAGAGGAATATCGGAAACAGCACATTTCCAAGTCATCCACATGCCAAGAGCGCGAACTGTATCAAGTGTTTCTTGCGGGTGGAATCGTATACCTCCTTTACACGGGCCTCTTGCATCATTGTGTTGTACTCTGAATCCTCTAAATATTTTCATACTGCCGTCGTCCATTCTGATTGGTATTGCAAAACTATACTCTCGCAGAGGGTTTCTTAAAAGCTCTCTGATTGGTTCCTCCAAGTTTAGCTTATCGGCAATTCTATCAAATTGTTGTTGTGCCATTTTAAATGGATTGAAACCTTCTTTTTGTGCTGTCCTATATGGATTATAACCTTCTTTTGCCATATTTAGCCTCCTTCTTTTACTTGAATGGCTGCATTCGCCCGATATCATACCACATATAAATAATTTAGTAACAGGAAAAAATAAGGAAGAAAGGGATGACTATTTCCTTCTCTAGATGAGCCCCTGATCGATCATTGCATCGGCAACTTTTACAAATCCAGCAATGTTTGCTCCTTTGATATAGTTGACAAAGTTGCCTTCTTTTCCGTATTTCACACAAGAGTTGTGGATTTGTGACATTATCCATTGAAGTTTTTTGTCAACTTCTTCTCTGCTCCAGGACAGCCTCATGCTATTTTGAGACATTTCAAGACCGCTTGTGGCAACACCACCAGCGTTTGCTGCTTTGCCTGGACCGAAGAGTATCTTGTTTTCAATGAAGATTTCGGCCCCTTCAGGCGTTGTTGGCATATTTGCTCCTTCTGCAACACACATACAACCGTTGTCAACCAGCGTTTGTGCATCTTCTTTACTTATTTCATTTTGTGTTGCTGACGGGAATGCAATATCGCATTTGAAATGCCATGGAGTTTTGCCTGACTCGTACTGGCAGCCAAACTTCTCAGCATATTCTTTAATTCGACCGCGCTGTACATTCTTTAATTCCATGACATAGGCTAACTTTTTCTCATCGATTCCTTTGGAGTCGTGAATAGTACCAGACGAATCGGAGAGCGTCACTACTTTTCCGCCGAGCTGAGTGACTTTTTCAACGGTATATTGAGCTACGTTCCCAGAACCAGAAACTACGACGGTTTTTCCTTTAAAAGATTCGCCCTTTGTTTTCAACATTTCCTGGGCGAAATAGGTAGCACCATAACCCGTTGCTTCAGGTCGGATTAGGCTCCCACCCCAGTTCAATCCTTTACCAGTGAGAACTCCTGTGAATTCGTTTCTGATTTTTCTGTATTGGCCGAACATGAAACCGATTTCACGACCACCAACACCGATATCCCCTGCAGGAACATCCGTATCTGGGCCAATGTATCGTTGGAGTTCAGTCATAAATGACTGGCAAAATTTCATAACTTCATTGTCCGTTTTTCCTTTGGGATCAAAGTCAGATCCGCCTTTCCCTCCACCCATTGGCAATGTGGTTAGACTGTTCTTGAATACTTGTTCAAATGCTAAAAATTTCAAAATACTCAAATTCACACTCGGGTGAAAACGAAGCCCGCCCTTGTATGGACCGATTGCGCTGTTCATTTCAATACGATAGCCTCTATTTATTTGAATTTCACCGCGGTCATCGAGCCAAGGAACGCGAAACATAATTACTCGCTCTGGTTCAACCATCCGTTCCAAAATCTTGTATTTCTTATACTTAGGGTTTTTCTGAATGAATGGCATTAGGCTTTCTACTACTTCTTGCACTGCCTGATGAAATTCTTTTTCACCAAGGTTTTTTGCTTTAACTTTTTCCATGAATGCTTCGACATCTTTTTCCATAATAATCCTCCCGCTAATTTGGTGGTCACGATATCACCACCTCTTATTAAAACTTTGTTGATTATTTTATCTCTTATAAACATTAATATGTGTGATGCTGGATAAATTAATTAAAAACAAACTTTTAAAAATCTATAATTTTGAAATTTAATTAGCTTTTAATAATGATAGCGCATTCAATATTGTATTATTCCTAATTTTTTATCATGGAGGGAATTTATATGGAGGACAACATTTATACCAAAGAGAATATTTTAGAAATCATAAAGAGAGAGAATATCCTTTTTATAAGATTGCAATTTATTGACATTCTTGGCAATCCAAAAAATATTGTTATACCGCCATCCAGACTAGAAGAAGCTTTGGACGACGGCATTCCTTTTGATGGCTCTTCAGTGGCAGGTTACGCAACTATTGAAGAATCTGACAAAGTCGCAAAACCCGACCCGTGCAGTTTTGTGATACTTCCTGAAGAAATCGAGAAGAGAAAAACAGCAAAATTAAACTGTGATATTTACGAACCAAATGGGAAACGATTTATCGGCGACACAAAGTTCGTCTTAGAAAAAATGGTAAACAAAGCAAAAAAATTAGGATATATTTACAACACGGGCCCCGAATGCGAATTTTTCCTTTTTAAAAAGGATGATGACACTTACACCTTGACTCCTAATGACTCTGCAGGATATTTTGACCTGTCACATCGGGATCTGGCAGAAGGCGTTCGTGCAGATATTTCCATAGCGTTGGAAGCACTTGGAATCAAAACATACACCTCGCATCACGAGGTGTCGCGCGGACAACACGAAATAAACTTTCATTACGATGACGCGCTCACTACAGCAGATCGTGTCATTACGTTAAAATATGTTACAAAAGTAATTGCCAAGACGCATGATCTACATGCATCATTCATGCCAAAACCGGTGTATGGATTAAATGGTTCAGGAATGCACACGCATCTGTCTCTCTTTACAATGGACGGAAAAAATGCTTTTCACGATAAAAAAACAAATCATTTAAGCACACTGGCGAGACAATTCATAGCTGGTTTACTGGAACATATTAAAGAAATTACTGCCGTGCTTAACCCAACAGTTAATTCATATAAGAGGCTAGTTCCGGGATATGAAGCACCTACCTACATCTCATGGGCGCACAGGAACAGAAGCGCACTAATCCGCATTCCTACCGGCAGAGGGGGAAACAGCACAAGGTGTGAACTAAGAAGCCCAGATCTTTCTGGAAATCCTTACCTACAATTTGCTGTGATGCTTGCGGCGGGTTTAGAAGGAATTGAGAAAAGAATAGAACCACCCGATCCTGTAGAAAAAAACATTTATTCATTATCGGTACAAGAAAGGGAAAAATACAACATTCATAATCTGCCTGAAAGCCTCGGTCATGCCCTGGCGTTTATGGAAAATAGCGAAATGTTAAAAGAGACGCTCGGTCAACATATATTTGAGAACTTTTTATACGTAAAACGCAAAGAGTGGAACGAATACAGAATGCAAGTTACTAAATGGGAGACCGACAAGTACCTGCCGATTATATGATTTTAAGGTTTGCTGTATACAAATTTATCCCTCTTCCTTTTCATAGTTAAGCAAATCTTATAAATTAACTGCATATTCTCTCTGCGAGGTGGATTTTGAAATGAGTTTTGAAATGCAGATAGTTAGTAATACTCCTCTGGTTGGCGAAGAAGACCCAGATCTAGTTGCAAAGAAATTCTTCGAACAGATTGGTTATTTGTCAAAAGGTGCTGATCCTGATATCCCGTATAAAATTTTTAATGATTTTTTCTTAAAACATCCGAATAAGGCATGGTATGTTGATGAAATTTCTGTAAAACTTAAGACCTCAAAACCTACTGTTTACAGACATTTGAACAAGTTAAAGGGATTTGATATACTCGAAGAGGTACAAGTTTTTGATGAGGGCACCAAGCAGAACAAAAAGGCATATCGTTTGAGATATGGAAATATTCAAAAAGCTTGGAACTTTGTCGAAGCGCATCTAAAAGTAGCGATAGAGAATTACGGAAAAACTGTAGAACATCTACAGAAACTTATTGATGAACAAAAGAAGTGATAGAATGGACGAAGAAAAAAAGATGGAATTAACAGAAGGATCTGTGTATAAAATAACATCTCTTGGTTCAAGAGATCATTTACTCGAAACTGAGGGAACATTTAAAGGATTTATTTCTATAGGAATGGACGAAACAGGTCTCCTGATGGAACTCAACAAAAGTCACGGCATCATGGTCGGCAAAATCAGGATTGTCCCGTTGCATGTTATACTCTTAATTGACGTATTAGATGTAAAGGAAAATGAAAAGAAAGACGAGTATAAAGGAATGGCTAATTACGTAGGATAAACTACAAAACAGTTGATTTCTTTTTATTAATTTGCTAATTAATATTTATCATTAGTTATTTATATGAGTTAGCACTTATTAAACAAAGAATTTATGCCCAAATCAAATAGCCCCATCATCAAGCTTGATGGTGTAACTAAAAGATATAGTGAATACGGGGTCGCGGTAAAAGCGTTAGACAATATTTCATTAAAGATTTACCCTGGTGAATTCGTTTCCATCATCGGCCCTTCGGGCAGCGGCAAATCAACCCTTCTTCATTGCATGGGTCTTTTAGACAGGCCTTCTTCAGGTAAGATATACGTCGACGGAAAAGATACATCCAAGATTTCTGGTAAAGAAATCGCTTTATTCCGAGGGGAGAAACTTGGTTTTGTGTTCCAGAATTATAATTTAATACCGCGTTTGACCGCTTTAGAAAATGTAATTTTACCTGGGCTTATAATGGATAAAGATCCCAATATACTTGAGAAAAAGGCCAAAAATTTACTAAAAGAAGTGGGGATAATTCATCGCGCTGATCACAAAGGCATACATCTCTCTGGTGGTGAACAGCAGAGGGTTGCAATTGCTAGAGCTCTAATTAATGATCCTGTACTTATTTTAGCGGATGAACCAACCGGTGCTCTAGACAGTGACAGCAGTAAAGAGATAATGGAGCTTCTTGAGGAAATGAATAAAAAGAGGGGGGTGACCCTGCTTTTCGTCTCTCATGACACTCAGATTGCGAGCTATGGCAAGAGAACGATCGTCATAAAAGACGGCAAGGTAGTTGGAGACACAAATGGAGATACCAATAATTTCAAAAAAGTCTTAAAACACCTCGGCAAACATGACTCTGGAGGAGGCGATAATGGGCGTTAGCAGCCGTTTGGCCTTTGGCGAGTTAAAGGATCATAAGAGAATATACGCGATAATAATTGTTGTAATTGCTCTTACTATGACTTCGTTCATGCTTGAAAATGCGTACTTGAATTACATGAATCAGGTAGTGGATGATACCACCAAGCTCATTACATCCGATGCTGTAGTTGTTGACAAAAACAGCAATATAAGAGATCTATATGGAACTGTTGCTGAATTAGAGAACGCTGGAGAAATATCAAGAGAAATAGAACAGAAATTACCTGGATACAAAACTACTATCAGAGTTACCGCACAAGGTACTTATGGGCTTGGTACTGAAGGAGAAGCCGTAGATGGATGCACCATCCAGGGCATAGACCCTGAAAGAGACAGCCAAATTTCAGGCATTGAAAATAAAATCGTTAAAGGCAGATTTTTTAGAGATGACGACCCGATTTTAAAAGGCCACACTCCGCTTTATATCGAAATAAAAGGACCCGGAAATTTACCTAATATAACATATGGTGCCGGTGAAAAGTTGTTGAAATACGAATCACCTTACCCGGTAATTGTTGGCGCTGCAGCTGCAAAAATTCATCCTTCAATTGATGTTGGAAGGACTTTGTCGCTTACATTAAGTGTATCCGGGAGAGAAACAAGCTATGCAACCGTAACTGTAAAAGTAATCGGTTTATACGAAAGTGGAACCCCTGCTTTAGACGCATTGATGTGGTTCATGGACGCAGATTCTTTAAGAGAGATAAAAAGATATGGAGAAGTAACTGGCAAAGACTGGGTTATACCTGGCATTGGA
>Ga0315277_10001599_pt1 | contig 32664 bp, 35 predicted proteins | sample YL17G05_15_MG_FD_203695 | JGI IMG/M metagenome (GOLD analysis project Ga0315277, IMG submission 203695) | Sediment microbial communities from Yellowstone Lake, YNP, Wyoming, USA - YL17G05_15 | ecosystem: Environmental > Aquatic > Freshwater > Lake > Sediment | place: USA: Wyoming | collected...
TTGAGGCCAGCGATCTCGCCGGCGGCCTTGGTGGCCTGGCGCTGGCTGTCGTTGAAGTAGGCGGGAACGGTGACCACCGCCTCCTGGACGGTATCGCCCAGATAGGCCTCGGCGTCGGTCTTCAGCTTCTGGAGGATCATGGCCGAGATCTCGGCCGGCGAGTAGGAGCGGCCGCCCATCCAAACGCGGGCATCGCCGTTCTCGGCGGCGTCGAGCTTGTAGGGCAGGACCTTAGTGTCCCGCTGCACTTCGGCATCATCGAAGCGACGGCCCATAAGGCGCTTGATGCTGAAGATGGTGTTATCGGGGTTGGTGATGGCCTGGCGCTTGGCCACCTGGCCGGTGAGGCGCTCGCCGTTCTTGCTGATGGCCACCACCGAGGGCGTCACGCGGCCCCCCTCGGCGCTGGGGATGACTACGGGCTCACCGCCCTCCATGACGGCCACGCAGCTAAACGTCGTTCCCAGATCGATTCCAATTACCTTAGGCATCGCTCGTGCCTCCGCTCTTTCCTATTCGCGTTCGTCATTCACAAGTCCTTGTAGCTGCAGACCTTTAGGTCTGCCGGGGGCATCCGGGCAGGGCTGTCCGCCTCGCGGACTCCGCCTTCGGCGGAGAAGCCCTGCAGCTACGATTCGCTCTCTTCACTCTCCGGTGGCTTCTGCTCCTTGCCTTTGCCCACGATCACCATCGCCGGGCGGAGGACGCGGTCGTGCAGCTTGTAGCCGCGCTGCACCTCGGCCACCACCTTCCCCTCCTCGCCCTCGCCGTACATCACCGCCTCGTGGAAGCGCGGGTCGAAGGGCTGGCCCTCGGCCTCGATCTGGCTCACGCCGGCGTTCTCCAGCACGAGCTGGAGCTTGCGGTAGATGAGGCGGATGCCATCGAACCAGGTGAGGCCGACCAGGTGGATGTCCAGACTGGTCAGCGCCCTCTCCAGGTCATCGAGGACGGGCAGGATGTTGATGATAAGGACAGCGTTGGCTATGCGCATGGCCTCGCCGCGCTCCTGCTCCACCCGCCGCTTGTAGTTGACGAAATCGGCCTCGGCCCGCTGCCAGTTGGCGAGAAACCGCTGGGCCTCCTCCTTCTCCTGCTGGAGCAGGGCCTTGGCGGCCTCCAGGGTCTCCGGCTCCGCCGCGGCCTGCGCCCGGGACGAACCCACCTCCGGCGGTTGTGCGTCGGGCGCGTCTTCGCCGATGTCTTCCTTCTCTTGCTCGTCAGCCATCGTCTTTGCCAGAATCCTCCTACGAATAGTACAGGCTCACCAGCTCACCCAGGAGCGAGCCCATGTAGCGGACCATGGAGGTGGCGCGCGGATAGGGGAGACGGGTTGGGCCCAGCACCCCCAGCGCGCCCGTCAGACCGCCCGGCCGACCGTAGCGGCTGACCACCAGGCTGCACTGACGCATGGCATCCTGCGGGTTCTCGGCGCCGATGATGATGGTGACGGCGCCAGGAGCGGCCCAGTGGAAGGGGATGAGCCTGGGCAGGCTGTGCACATCCAGGACATCGAGGAATTCCAGCATCGTCTGCGCTCGGGAGAACTCGGGCTGGCTTAGGACGTTGCGCAGGCCGTCCAGGCAGACGGGCTCGTAGCTGGACTCGTCCTCCGCCTGGAGGAGACGAATGATGGCCTGGCTGACCTTGTCTTCGAAGGGAGATAGCTCCACTGTTTGCTGCTGCATCTCTCCCGCCGATAGGTCGGCAAGCAGCGAGCTGAGCCTCTGGGCCACCTGGGTGAGCTCGTCCTGGGAGAAACTTCGGTCGAGGGCGAGGGTCTCCTCACAAAGAGGCCCCTCCTGAAGCACAACGACAAGGAGAGCCAGTACATCGCCCAGCCTCACCAGCTCCAAGCGGTGCAGGCGGGCGCGGGCAGAGTGAGGGGCAGTGACCAGGGCCAGGTTCTCCACTGAGCGCGCCAGGATGGCCGCCGCCAGCTCGGCCCAGGCATCGAAGGCTGGCCCCACCTGATAGAACTGATGGCGGATGGTGCGCTTGAACTCGTCCGACAGTTCCTCCTCCACCATCAGGCTCTCCACATAGTAGCGATAACCCCTATCGGAGGGGATTCGTCCGGCCGAGGTGTGAGGCTGAGCGAGATAGCCCTCCTCCTCCAGGCGCACCATCTCGTTGCGGATAGTGGCGGGCGAAGCCTTGAGGCCGTACTTGCGCGCAATCGTCCCCGAGCCAACAGGGATGGCGCTGTCAATGTATTCCCCGACGACGAACTGGAGGATGCGCGCCCTTCTATCGCTCAACATATCAAGCCCTCTACAGGAAAATTAGCACTCTCAAGCTGAGAGTGCTAACTCCTATTCCACTTTAGCATCGGCCTGAAGAGGCTGTCAAGTGTTGACCGCCTGCCTATGCCTTTGCTATACTCGCCGCGCACCTGGTTGGCGGCAGCCAGGCGGGTGCTGGTTAGGGGAGCCTACAGAAGCGGGAAGGAGCTGACCACGATGGCAGAAGAGGAGACCCCTGGAGACGAGGAGGAGCGTGGCAAGAAGCACCCTTTGCGTATGCTGATAGCCTTGCTCACCGCCGTGGGCGGGGCCGTGGCAGCGCTCATGTGGTGGCGCCGCCGCGGCGCCAAGGAGGAGGAAGGCGAACCGCCTCCCGAGTAGTTTCCCTTCCTCATCGCCCTAGAGGCGAGTTTACCGATCGAAGGGGAGGTTGGGTAGCGCTGTCCCCCGATGGAGATCATCTGGCTCGGTCATTCGTGCTTTCGCCTGCGCAGCCGTGAGGCTGTGGTCATCACTGACCCTTGTTCCCCTGCCACCGGCTACTCAATCGACAAACTCACGGCCGACATCGTCACCATAAGCCACGACCACCCTGGCCACAACTACCGCAAAGCGGTGGCCGACACACCCATCGTCATCACAGCGCCCGGCGAATATGAGATAGCCGGCGTCTTCATTGCTGGCATCGCCACTTACCACGACGGCCAGAAGGGCTCCCTGCGAGGCAAGAACACTGCCTACATGATCGAGATGGACAACATTCGCATCTGCCACCTGGGGGACCTGGGCCACCTGCCTACGCCGGAGCAGGTGGAGGATATGAGCGGGGCGGATGTGTTGCTTATCCCTGTGGGCGGCAACAACAGCATCGACGCTGCCGCAGCCGCCGAGGTGGTGGGCCTGCTAGAACCGGCGGCAGTGATCCCCATGCACTACAAGACGGCCCTTTCAGCGGCCCCTCTGGATCCCCTTCAGCGCTTCCTCAAGGAAATGGGCCTGGCCGAGGTGGAACCGCTGGCCAAGGTCTCGTTCAACCCGAGCAACCTGCCCCACGAGACTCAGGTGATAGTGCTCGACTACAAGCGCTAGGCGCCACTATCCCCAAATTGTGGCGGCGCGTCCCTTCGCTCCGCCAAGATTCTTCGCTCCGCCCAGAATGACGCCAGGCCATGCTGTCACCCTGAGCATAGCGAAGGGTCTAACCCCACATGGCATACTACGCAGGAATGTCGCTGCAACTCGGTGGTAGCAGACGTAGCCAGCCGAAGGTTTGGCCTGGCCTTTAGGGTAGATAGCTCAGGGGATCGACGGAGGCGCCGCCCACCCTTACCTCGAAGTGGAGGTGAGGGCCGGTGGCCCAGCCAGTGGAGCCCACCGTGCCGACGGCCTCGCCCTGGGCTACCCATTGCCCCTGCACCACGTATATCTCCGTGAGGTGGGCGTAGAGCGTCTCGTAGCCGTTGTCGTGGCGGACGATCACGTAGTTGCCGTAGCCGTAGCCCGAGGATGCCAGCACTACCTGGCCTCCAGCCGCCGCGGCGATGGGAGTGCCGCTGTCGGCACCGATATCAAGGCCCGAGTGGTAAGTACCACCACCCCTGGGCGCGCCGAAGTAGTCATTGATGGAGCCCGCCACCGGCCACATGAAGCCGCTGTACACGGCTCCAGCAGCGGCCGCAGAGTCCCCCGCATAGCCCTCATCGGGAGCAGCGGCGGCAAAGAAAGGCTCGGGCGTCACTGCCGGCGGCGGAGGAGGAGGAGGCACCGCCCCGGGCAGCAACAGAACGGCTCCGTCCAGAACGCTATCGGCGTTGCCGAGCTGGTTGCCACTCAGGCCGACAATGCTCTCCACATCCGCCTGATAGACGTCAGCGATGTCGAGCAGGGTATCGCCCAGCTGGACGGTGTAGAGGATGCCGTCCCTGCTGGGGATAGTCAGTTCCTCCCCAACGTAAAGGAAGTTGGGATCGGTGCGCAGTTCAGGGTTGTTCCAGAGCAGGGACTCCAACTGGAGACCATGGCGAGCGGCGATGGAGGCCGCCGTATCGCCCTGCTGGACGATATAGGTTAAGTAGGCGGGCTCCGGCTCAGGGGCTGCCTCCACTGCGGCTACTGCGGCCGCCCGCGTGTCTGCCGTCTGCCCCTGCTCTTCCACTGGCGGGGTCTGCGGCGATGCGCTGGCCGCCACCACATCGGCAGAGCCCAGCCCCGCATCGGTGTTGATCAGAGCAGTGGCACGCAGGTAACCATCTCGATAGGAATTGGTGCTAACTTGCTTCGATGGGGAAAATGGCACCTGGGCAGCGGAATTGCCCTGGATGATAGCCCGTGAGCCAGGCCAGGCCGCTAGAAGGGTAGCAACGACTATCGTTACCAGTACTATGCTGTGTAGATAGTACCTTCGATTTCTGCTTATTGTAAGTGTCAGATCGGCTAGTTTGAGCGGGTTGCCTCGGCCCGTCGCATCAGGAACGTCCTGCCGACGGGGGATAAGCATCCTTCTAATAACTGACCTCCCCCATTGAAAGGCCTCCTAGCAGCTTGCCACCTCCACAGCCTTCCCCCGCCTGCCTCCAAACAGCCGATGCTAGGACACCACAGTTTTGGGTATTATACACCATTTGTCAAGCTCTGCCCAATTTCCATATCTGAAGATGGCGCCTCGCCAAGTGATTGGGCCGTTCATGGTGAGCTCGTCGGACCATGAGCGACCAGAGGCCGCCTGACGCCCCATGTCTCACGCTAGAAGGCCTCCACCGCCCTATCGAACTCGCCGGGCAGGAGCGTCACCAGGACGGGGCCACGGTCGAGGAAGACGTGAGCGATGGCTGAACCTCGGATAGTGCCGTCCAGGCCAAGGTAGGGGTAGGTGGTGAACAAGATGAGGAACACCTCGACGAGGATGAGCCCCTTGAGAAGCCCGAAGGCGGCGCCTGCTAGGTGGTCGAGCCAGCCCAGGAGGAGCAAGCTCGCCGTCTGCTTCAGCAGAATGGCCGCCAATTGCCCGGCCAGGGCCATCGCCCCGAACAGCACGACGAAGGCCAGCACTCTAGCGGCCCTGTCGTCGTCGATGAACAGAAGCACATCCCTTGCAAGGTCATCGTAGTAGAAGCCGGCGGCCAGCACCCCCACCACGAAGGCAATGACGGTCACCACTTCGCGGATGAAGCCAGCCCTGAAGGCGGCGAAGGTGAACCCGGCGATGACAATCACGATGGCCGCGTCCAGCCAGTTCATTGTTCTTTGCCTGTTCTAGCCAAGAGCTACATGCCCGCCATCAGAGAGCGAAAACCACGGTGGCTCCAGATCAGAAGCGATAAGAGAAGGCCACCGAAGAGCAAGCCTCCCAAAACATCGCTGGGCCAGTGGGCGCCCACGTACACTCTCTGCAATGCTGTCAGCACGATGATGCCAAGGCATAGCGCCTGCACCAGAAGGCGCAAGAGCCGGGAGGGTATCAGCACGCCAGCCAGGTAGAACATGAAGCCGTACACCAGGATAGCGGCGGCGGCGTGGCCGCTGGGGAAGGACGTACTCGACGTCTTCTCGCTCACCTCCACCAGGTGGCCCGCTGGCCGCGGCCTGTCCACCAAGAACTTGACGCCTCTGTTTAACAAGGATGCTACCAGAGCCGCCACCAGCCATATCGCCGCCGAGCGATTGGTCAACAGCCACAGCGCCAAAGCGCTGCCAAAGACAACGGCTGCCACCAAGGGCAGCTCCGCCAGTCGGCTGGCCCAGTCCAGGGCATCGCTGAAGGCAGCGGCGTCGATATCCTGGAGGCGATGAGCCAGCCACAGGTCGGCGGGGAAGTAGTCGACGGCGGCAGCGAAGCCAGCGGCGATGATGAAGCCCAGGGCCGCCAGCAGCCACAAGTTCCAGAATAGGCGCCCCCACTTTTCGATGGTCAAACGTTGGGCCGTCGCCTTGTGCGTCATCCTCGCGCCATTATGGGACGGCGGCCAGGTTTACGCAAGCTGAGGCCGATGCTATGATCCGTTCTGCTTGCGGCAGGCGGGCAGGAGGTGCAGCATCGACGACGCCAGGTTGCGACAACTACTCACCGACCTGCAAACAGGAACCCTCTCCATTGATGAAACGCTGGAGCGTCTGCGGCGATTCCCCTACGAGGACCTGGGATTTGCCGCGGTCGATCATCATCGGGCCCTGCGCAAGGGTTTCCCGGAGGTAATCCTCGGCCAGGGGAAGACTGACGAGCAAGTCGTGGCCATCGCCGAGAGGCTTCTCAGCCAGGGCGATCGCCTGCTGGTGACGCGCGCGAATGCTTCGACCTATGCTGCCCTCAAGGAGCGCATCTCCGATGCCGTCTATCACGCCACCGCCCGGGTGATCAGCGTGAATCGCCGCCCACACCCGCTGCTGGACGGCGTGGCCGTCGTCTGCGCTGGCACCTCCGATCTGGCGGTGGCCGAGGAGGCGGCAGTCACGGCAGAGCTTGTGGGCAGCCGGGCGGAGCGCATATATGACGTGGGCGTAGCTGGCCTGCACCGCCTGCTGGACCATCTAGCCGTCATTCAGGGGTCGAAGGTGGTTGTGGCCGTAGCGGGCATGGAGGGGGCACTGCCCAGCGTGGTGGCCGGTCTGGTGGCGGCGCCGGTCATCGCCGTGCCCACATCGATAGGCTACGGAGCGAGCTTGCAGGGCCTGGCTCCCCTGCTGGCCATGCTCAATAGCTGTGTCCCCGGCGTGGCGGTGGTCAACATCGACAACGGCTTCGGCGCCGGCTATCTGGCGGCGATGATCAACCGCCTGGCCTGGCAGGAGCGAAGGGATTGAAGGAGGCGTAGCGTGGTGACAAGGCTTCGACTGGTGATGGTTGGTCTAACAGCTCTGGTAGCCTTCCTTCTTGTTGCTACTATGGCCTGCGACGGCGGTGGGGACGAAAGTGAGGCTACGCCCACTCCTGCGGCCAGCGAGGTGCAGGATCAGCTCAAACGGATGGTGCTCCAGTTGGAGGACCTGCCCTCAGGCGTGATCCTGGCGGAGGATTTCTTCGTGACCGCTGAGCAATCGGCCGTCGAGAGTGATGACCGCGAAGGGCGTCTGGCCAAGCTGAAAGAGTGGGGCTACATCCTGGGCTACGATGCCACCTATCAGCCCAGTCCGGCGGTCGCAACCGTTGTGGGACTCATATTGGCCAACGGCACGGCCAGCCTTTACGGCAGCGCGGAGGGTGCCAGCGCCTCGTTCGCCGATGCCGTGCAGACGGCGCGCACTACCGACTGGGCCGGTCTGTTCGGCGGTGTTGAGGGAGTGAATGTGGAGGAGATCGGCAGCCCTGCGCTCACGGATGAGATGCTGTGGCTGCGCATCACGGCCAAAGCCGCGCCGGAGGTACAAATTGGGGAGGAGACCCTCGCCCAGGATGTGATCCTCTTCAGGCAGGGCACAAGTCGGAGCAGCCTGATGATCGCTTGGGCCATGGACGGCGGACGCAGCGACTTCATACAGACCCTTGTTGAGGCGCACGCCCAGCGCTTGAAGGATGCCCTCCCCTAAGGGAAAGCATTGCTATTCCCCCTTCCGACGCCAGAACAATGACTAGGGTTGGCTATCTAGACTGCTTCTCAGGCGCCAGCGGCGACATGATCCTGGGCGTCCTGGTGGATGCAGGGCTCTCCCTGGCGAGCCTGAGGGCGGAGCTGGCTAAGCTGCCGCTGACGGGCTATCGGCTGAGCGCTCGCAGGGTGCGCCGGGCGAGCCTGGCCGCCACTCAGGTGAGGGTGACAGTGGCTGGGAGGCAGCCGCCAAGAAGGCTGTCCGACATCCTGGGCATCATTGAAGGCAGCTCTCTCCCTCCTGCCGATAAGGAGAAGGGGGCGGCCATCTTCCGCCGCCTGGCCGAGGCGGAGGCCAAGGTACACGGCCTGCCTCTGGCGGAGGCGCACCTGCACGAGGTGGGGGCGGTGGACGCCATCGTGGACGTGATGGGGGCTGTGGCTGGCCTGCGCCTGCTGCGGGTGGAAGAGCTGTTCGCCTCGGCGCTGGCCCTCGGCGGCGGCACGACAGGGAGCGCCGCGGGCGTCCTGCCCGTGCCAGCGCCAGCCACTCTGGAGCTTGTGGCCTCGGTGGGGGCCCCCACCGTTGCCCAGCAGAGTGGAGAAGAGTGGGAGCTCCTGACCCCCACCGGCGCTGCCATCATCACCACCCTCGCTCGCTTCCAGCGTCCGGCGATGAAGGTGGAGTGCGTGGGCTACGGCGCCGGCGGGCGGGACATCGCTGACTGGCCCAACGTGCTGCGCCTGTGGCTGGGCACGGCTGCGGAGGAGGCCAGACAGCTCATGCTCTTGGCGGAGACCAACATCGATGACATGAACCCCGAGATCCTGGGCTACGTGCAGGAGCGGCTGTTTGCCAGCGGCGCCGCCGACGTCTGGGTCACGCCCATCCAGATGAAGAAGGGACGCCCCGGGGTCCTCCTTTCCGTCCTCTGCCCGGTGGAGGCCGAGGATGCCATCGTGTCGCTGCTCCTACGGGAGACGTCCACCCTGGGGGTGCGGCTGCGGGAGGTGCGACGGCGGCAGGCCGAACGGGAGGTGCTGACGTTCGAGTCCAGCCTGGGGCCGGCGGTGGTGAAGGTGAAGCGCCTGCCCGGGGAGCCACCGCAAGCGGCGCCCGAGTACGAGGTCTGTCGGCGGCTGGCCGAGGCCAGCGGCTTGCCACTGGCCGAGGTCTATCGCATCGTCCAGGCGGAAGCACAGGCCCTTCTGGGCTGGATGGCAGGCTAGCCCATCGACGACGTCCAGGCCAGGTTGGCGTATTTCTCCCGCTCCAGCCGCTGAGCCAACTGCTCCTCTTCGGCGGTCAGGCGGCCGCGGCGAAACTGCACGCCCCAGGCGCGGCTGAATCCCTCAACCAGCGCGCGGGCCATCTCGCGGCGGGGCACCCTTCGCCCCAACGCCTCCTCCAGGGACATCGCCACCGAGGGCTGCCCACCGAGGGACGCCAGGCGGATGCTCCCCTGCTGAAGAAGGGTGCCTTCGCGCCGCAACTGAGCGCTCCCCACCAGCTTGGCACCGTCAAGGGCCAGCTCATGGGGTGCCATTGCCTCGAAGCACCAATCGCCCTCGGGCAAGCGACCCTGGGCGGCGGCCTCCTGCAGCGGCGGCAGGCCGAGAATGGCCAAACCCTCGGCCAGCGCGCGGGCGATCTTGGCGTACGACTGGTGGATGCTTCCGGCCACCAGGGGATGGCCGGTGGGGGCAATGATGCTGTAGCAGATGTCGCCCCGATGGAGGACAGCCCGACCGCCGGTGGGCCGCCTCACTACCTCCAGGCCGTCATCTCGGCAGGTCTCGGGCGGGGCGGCCTGAAAACGACCCAGCGACAGGCAGACCGGCCGGAAGCGGAACAGGCGCAGGGTGGGCGGCGAGTGGCCGTGGCCGCAGACGGTGAGAATGGCATCGTCTATAGCCATCTGGCGGGCGCCTGACGCCCAGCCACTATCCAGAAAGCGCCAGATGGCAGTGCTCACCGTGCTACAGTCCCAGAACGCGCTGGGCGTTCTCGTAGAAGATGAGGCGTTTCTCCTCAGCGCTGAGGGGCAGGCCATCGATGCGCTGGGCGTCCTTGATGGGGTGGAACCAGGGCCAGTCGGAGCCGAAGAGCACACGGTGGCAGCCGACGCGGCGGAACGTCGCCATCGCGTCGTCGTCGGACAGCATGTGGGAGGGCATTGTCCCCTCGATGACAGCACTGGAGTCGAAGTAGACGTTGGGGTAGGTCCGCATGACCTCCAACGTTTCGTCCAGGTAGCCGTGGGCCATGTGGGCGAAGACAAGGGTGAGGCCGGGGAAGCTGCGCAGGACCTCGACGAAGTTGGCGGGATGGGCGTGTTGCTCGGGGTCGCCGATCAGGGCGGCGGTGCCCGCGTGGCTGATGATAGGCAGGCCGAGCTCCTCGATCTTGTGATAGGCAGGGTAGAGGCGGCCGTCGGTGGGGAAGAAGCGCTGGTTGACCGGATGGAGCTTGATGCCCCTTGCCCCCTCCTTGACCCGGTCGTCTATCTCCTGAACCATGGTAACGCCGTCCATGCTGGGGTCCAGGCCGATGAAGGGTACCAGGCCGGGGTTTTCGCGGGCCATGGCGCAGGTCCAGGCGTTGCGCCTCTGCAAGCGGGCGATCGCGTCCAGGCGGATCTGCTCCTCGGCCTCGGCGCGCTGGGCTGACGACAGGTCGGGGGGAAGCTTGGTCAGGGCAGCCTGTCGCATTTCGAACACGGGCGTCATGTTCACCATCACCGCCTTGGCGATGTTGCCCTCTCGCATGAGGGGGAGAAGCTCCTCGATGGTGCCGGCGTGGCCGCTGAACCCCGCGCCGGACTGGGCCTGCCAGCCGATCTCCGGCCGGGGGAAGGTGTGGAGGTGGGCGTCGATGATGGGGTAGTCAAGCATGGGAAGTGGCTCCTTGCCGGTCCTAGGCCTTGGGGAAGCCCAAGCCACGCTCGCGCAGGCTGACGAAGCTCTGGCGGCCGATGACGATGTGGTCGAGGACATCGATGCCGAGGAGCTGGCCAGCCTCCACCATCTGGCGGGTCATCTCCACGTCGTCCTGGCTGGGCGTGGGGTCGCCGGAGGGGTGGTTGTGCACCACGATGAGGGCAGGGCTGCCCTCGCGGACGGCCCGAAGGGAATCGCTGCTACGCCGAACACGGTCTATCACTGGCACTCAGCCACCAAGATTGTCGCGGCCATCGCCACCATGCAGCCAGTATAGCAGGACTTGATCGACTCGGACGACTCGACAAGCGATCACCTGCCATTCTTCGAGCCGGAGTACCCGTCTGCATCCAGCGAACCCATGGCCGTTGCGAAGCCGCTCAACCACAGCTCGGGAATCCAGCGGAACGTGCCAGCGATGGTCGGTTGTGCTACACTTGGCGTAGTAGGAGCCGAACGAATGAGGAGACAATAATGCCACGACGGAAGCGGACACGAGATGCGGACGAACTCAAGTCGACGTCACCATATGTGACGATTATGTCCCGAATTGGGCCAAAAACGGCAGAGGCGGTTCTGGGACTAGCTAGAACCCTGAATTCGCAACCGCTCACACGCGGAGATGACTTTCTGCGGCTGCTCGCCGACTTATTGAGAGATTGGCCAGATCAGGAGGCTGCAGCGGTTCTGAATGCAATCTCGACTCGCGTAGAGACCGGAGAACCTGTTGACACCGAGTCATTGGCGCGCTGGATTCGCGTCCACCACCATGACGCGGCAAGTGTACGCGACTGTCTCCTCGTGGAACCGCCTTCTGAGATAGACATTCTGCGTCTGTTGTCACGTGCGGGCAGCCAGAAGCTCGTGTTCCTCGCCAAGTGGCAGCTTGCGCAACGCGACGTTGTGCTCAAGAAGTTCCTAGCGACTCAGTCGATGGAGCGAGTCTTCCCCCGCGAGCTTCAACCACACCCGCTGTCCATGTCGCATCCGAATATCATCGAAACACACCTTCTAAAGAATGACAAGGGCGAGCCGTTCTTGGCAGAGCGTCGACTGCCGCTTGTGCTTAGCGATGACTGGTCCTCACACGGAATTCAAGAAGCGGCCAACCTGCTTCGAGACATAGCTAGCGCCCTGGCCTTCCTCCACGAAAAGGGCCTAATACACGGGGACGTAAAACCGGACAACATCGGCTGCGAGAACAACCTGTACATCCTCCTGGATTTCGGCATCTGCCGACCCGAGGACGCGTTCGCGGAGGATACAACGCCGACCGGCAGCCTTCGTACACGCGCGCCCGAATTGATCGTCGCGGGCCGAGATAAACATTCAAAAGCGTCCGACGTATGGGCACTAGGAGCCACGGTGTTCAACGCAATTACCGGGCGTTTCCCATTGTTCGATCAGGGCGAAACGCCACCGCGAGTGTCGAAGCCCGAGGATCGTGATGCATTCATAGCCGTGTTGAGTGGCCGGGTGGAGCGCGAGTGGGAGCAGCGGGTAGATTGTGCTCTGGTGCCAGAACCCTTGCGCGGACTTCTTGCCAATGTTCTGAAACGGAACCCAAATGAACGACCGGCCGCACACAGAATCGTCCGAGTGGCTGAGACCGAGCTATCCGCATTACTCCGTCACAGGGCCGGTGCTACCATCTTCTCGCCCACGGAAGAAATCGAACAACTCAACCGGTTCCTTCCGTCCAAAGACGTGCTGGAGCTCATGCCTGATAGTCAACGGCAAGTCCTTCAAGAGCAACTTAAGCGTTTGGCCGACGCGAAGGGACTAACCGACGATCAGAAGGCTACCCTAGAATCGCTTCGAGTGGGGATCACGTAAATCTGTGGCGAGGCGAAGTGTTCAGCGCGTTCAAGACCCTGTTCATGCCCTCATGGAGTTCGAGGGCATGGAAACCTCGGTCGTCGAAGTCCTACGTGCCAAAGAGCTCCAACGGCTCCGCAAGATCCGACAGTTAGGTCTGGCACATCTGGTCTTCCCAGGGGCTGAGCATTCACGCCTCGTGCACAGCTTGGGTGCGGCCTACTTGGCTGTCCGATTCGCTCGACAGCTTTCGCATGCTACATCCGAGTTCTTGATCCCAACTCTCCGCCCTAGCGAGTCGTCTGTGAGGGACCTAGCCGTCGCAGCCTTATGCCATGACCTCGGTCACGGTCCCTTGTCGCATGTTTGGGAAAAGAATGTAATTGGGGAGGATTTCGATCGCAGGGCTTGGGCGAACGCTTTGGGCGTGGACATATCGGACTCAGATCTTCAGCAAAGAAAATGGCACGAGCTCGTCGGACAAGCACTACTCGCTTGGCCAGAGGGGGAGTTGCATCGCATCTTGGAGAACCAGGAGCTCAATTCAAGTGACCGGATTCGACAGCTATTAATGGGACACTACTACATACCTTATCTAGCCCGCCTATTGTCGAGCGACGTTGATCTCGACCGTGCCGACTTCCTGCTGCGTGACGCGCATCAGACCGGCGCCGTCTATGGCAGGTTCGATCTGAATTGGCTCCTCTCGACCGCGACAGTCGGCGAGACGCCGCTCGGCCGCCTGACTGTCGGGTTCGATTCCCGCAAGGCACCGCCTGTAATCGAGCAATTCCTCGTAGCACGGCGAGCTATGTATCATACCGTTTATCTGCACAAGACGGTTAGGGCAGCCGAGGCGATGATGTCGCTTCTGTTGAAGCGCCTCCAACTCGTCATGCGTGAGAGAGACTTGGCAGTCGACAGTCGACTCTTCGCTCCGTTCAGGAAGGTCATTAGAGGCGAGCCGCTATCACCACCTGAGGTGCTCGGTCTTGATGACTACTCCCTGTGGGTCTTCATTCAGCAGCTATCAGAAGCCGAAGGGATAGACATCACGGTTGCCGACTTGGCGCGTCGAATCGTTGCACGGGATCTGTTTAAGCTCGTTCCATGCGCTCCCAAGCGGTTATGTGCGTTCATTGTCCAACCAGGCGCTTATGAGCGCCTCCATCATGTTCTCACGGCGTACACAAGGGGAGATGCTCAGTACTACGTGTACGTCGATGAGTCGTCATTCGAGATATTGTGTCCGGATGAACAGAACTGGTCGTATTTCGTCGATAGTGACACGCGGAGAGCTTATCCCATACGGGACCATGAACGAATTCAACAATATCGCAGGCAGCCGGAAACCTTGATGCGGCTTTTCGCTCCCCGCGAGGCGATTGAAGACATCGCGAAGCTCGTGGAAAGCGGCTAGGAGAACTAGCCTTGACGTGGGACCTGTGGGCAAACGAACGCCTCCGTGCAGGTTAGGCCTTGGGGAAGCCCAGTCCGCGCTCGCGCAGGCTGACGAAGCTCTGACGGCCGATGACGATGTGGTCGAGGACATCGATGCCCAAGAGCTGACCGGCCTCCACCATCTGGCGGGTCATCTCCACGTCGTCGCTGCTGGGCGTGGGGTCGCCGGAGGGGTGGTTGTGCACCACGATGAGGGCAGGGCTGCCCTCGCGGACGGCCTCTCGGAAGACCTCTCCCACCCGCACCAGGGTGGAGTTGACGTTGCCCTTGTAGACCTCGGGCATGGCCAGCACCTGGTTCTTGGTGTTCAGAAGGAGCACCCGCAGATGCTCCTGCTCGAGCAGGTCCATCTCGGCCATGACCAGATTGGCCACGTCCTGGGACGAGTGCACTGCCGCTCGCTCCTGGGGCTGGGTGGAGAGCAAGCGGCGGCCCAGCTCCAGGGCGGCCTTCACCTGGGCCGCCTTGGCCTCGCCCAGACCCCGCTGGCTGCACAGCTCGCCGAAACTGGCCTTGGCCAGGCCGGTCAGGCCGCCGAAGCGGGCCAGGGTGCGGCTGGCCAGGGCCAGGACATTCTCGGAGGGGGTGCCAGTGCGCAGGATGATGGCCAAGAGCTCGCTGCTGCTGAGGGCGGCGGCGCCCCGCTCGCGCAGCCTCTCGCGCGGGCGCTCAGACGCCGGTAGCTGGCGGATGGTGGGTCGGTATTCTACGGCGTCGGGCATGGAAGGCCCGCCGCTAGGGAGCCGCGCGGCCCGGCGTGGGGCTGGGGCTGGCTGGCCTTGGCACCTGGAGCTTCTGGCCGATATCGAGGGTATTGGGGTCTGTGATGCCGTTGATGCGGGCCAGTTCGTCGGCGGTGGTGCCGAACTGCTGGGCGATGGACGATAGGGTGTCGCCAGCCTGCACCAGGTATTCGCTGAAGGGCGATGGCTGGGGAGTAGGGGTGGACACCGGCGATGGCGTGCCCTCGGCAGTGGCCGAAGCCGCGGCAGTCGCTGTGGGTGTGGCAGTGACAGTCGCCGTAGCAGTAGCTGCTTGCGTGGGCGTTGCCGAAGAGGTGGCCGTAGGGCTGGCTCGGGCAGGGGTAGCGGCGCGGGGGGACGGCGTGGTTGCCGGTGGGGGAAGGACAGTCCCCCCACCGGATTCCTCTCCGGGCAGGCCTGGCGGTTGTATGAGGAGCCAGAGGGCGAGGATGGAGGCGACGAGAAGAGCCAGCATGGAGCCACGGAAGACCGTGCCCGAGGGGATGGCGCTGGCCGGGTCCTGACAGGCGGCGCACATCTCATCGCCGTGCTCCTCGCAGTAGGGCTTGGCACAGCGGGGGCAGCGACGGGTGGCCTCTTTGCCGCAAACGTAGCAGGTCATAATCGGCTCATGGCTCAGGGGTCACGGATCATGAACCCTCGGCCCGTGACTCATGAGCCCCGTCTATTCTACCGCATTTCGACCGTCGCGCCTGCCTCCTGCAGTTTCTTCACGATACTTTCGGCCTCGCTCTTGGGTATGCCCTCCTTGACGGTGGCCGGAGCGCTCTCCACAAGCTCCTTGGCCTCCTTGAGGCCGAGGGGTGTTACCTCGCGAATGGCCTTGATGACGTTGATCTTGTTGGCGCCAAAGTCCTTGAGGGCAACCGTCCACTCGGTCTTCTCCTCCTCGGCCTCTGGCGCGGCCGCGGGCGCAGCGGCGGCCGGCGCTGCAACGGCCACGGGGGCAGCGGCGGTAATGCCGAACTCGTCCTGGAGCCGCTTGTTCAGGTCGCGCAGCTCGAGGATGGTCATCTCCTTGATGAGGTCGAGCACCTGATCTACTCGTTCAGCCATATCCTTTTCCTCCCTCTCTTACTTAACGAATGATCGCCATGCTAGGCCGTCTCCATCTGGCGGGCGCGCGCCTCCAGCAGACTCGGGAGCTGGCTGGCCACCGCGTCCAGCAGGCGGGCCAGTTCGGCCAGAGGTGCCTCCAGCAGGGCGGCCAGGGTTGCCAGGGGCGACTGCAACTGGCCGGCTACCTGGGCCAGCAACACCTCCCTGGGCGGCAGCTTTGCCAGCTCCACGAGCTCAGGGGCGGGCAGGATCTGCCCCTCCAGGTAGAAGCCGCGGACGGCGAAGGTGGCGGGCGCCTTCGGCAGGTATTCGCCGAAGGCACGGGCGACGTCCATGATGTCCCCGTAGCCGAAGGCGAGGGCAGTGGGGCCCGCGATCAACTCACTGAGGACGGGCTTGCCCGCTCGCTCGGCAGCCAGGCGGGTGAGGGTGTTCTTCACCACCTTCAGGTCGATGCCGGCGCTGCGCATCTTTCGCCGTAGCTGATCCATCTCCGGCACAGTCAGGCCGCGATAGTCGCCCCCCACGGCGATGGTGCTGCGAGCGATGCGCTCTCGCAGCTCCTCCACCATCTGTTCCTTCTTGGGCGTAGGCATAAGCGCTCCTTAGCAGCCCTAAACTTTAAAGCCCCTGCCACAGCGAGGCAAGGGCTTTCCTTTTTCCCTCCGAGGGCCGTACCACAGCTTCCGGCCGCGATACTCCCTCGTTGCCTCGGCGGGCATCGTCCGGGACGTTTGAGGGCCATCGGCCCGCCCGCTGTCTGTGGCCTATCGCTCTATTCGATTATAGCCCCTAGCTAGTGCTCAGGGATAGGGTGGGCAGGAGGTCGAGCTTTATCCCTGGGCCCATGGTCGTGGTCAGGGTTGCGCTCTTGATGTACTGGCCCTTGGCCCCTGGCGGCCTGGACTTGACGATGGCTTCCACCAGGGTGGCCATATTCTCCAGAAGTTGCTCTTCGCCCAGGCTCACCTTGCCCACGGGCACGTGCACGAGGGCGGTGCGGTCGAGGCGAAACTCGACCCGACCCGCCTTGGCGTCGCGGACGGCCCTGGGCAGGTCCGCAGGCTCCACCACTGTGCCGGAGCGAGGGTTGGGCATGAGCCCGCGCGGGCCGAGGATGCGACCGAGGCGAGTGACCTTGCCCATGGCATCCTTGGTGGCCAGGGCCACATCGAAGTCGGTCCAGCCGCCCTCGATCTTCTTCACCAGGTCATCGCTGCCCACGTAATCGGCACCCGCCTCCTCCGCCAGCTTGGCCCCTTCTCCCTCGACGAACACTGCTACCCGCACCTTCTTGCCGAGGCCGTGGGGCAGTACCACCGTGCCCCGCAACTGCTGCTCGGCGTGGCGGGGGTCGAGGCCGGTGCGCAGATGTAGCTCGACGGTCTCATCGAACTTGGCGAAGGAGACCTCCTTGGCCAGCTTCACCGCCTCACGGGGGTCATAGCGCAGGCTGCGGTCTATTTTCGCCAGGGCTTCCTGATACTTCTTGCCGTGCTTGGGCATGGCTAACCTGCCGTCTCCCCCACCTCTACGCCCATGCTGCGAGCGGTGCCTTCCACCATGCGCATGGCCGCCTCGATGTCATCGGTGTTCAGGTCCCTCATCTTGATCTCAGCGATCTCCCGCAGCTTTTGGCGGGGGATCTCCCCTACCTTCTCCCGCTTCTGAGCGGGGCTCCCCTTTTCTAGCCCCAGCGCCTGCTTGATCAACTCCGAGGTAGGGGGCGTCTTCAGAACGAAGGTGAATGAGCGGTCCTCGTAGATGGTGATCTCCGCCGGGACGATGGTTCCCGCCTGGGAGGCAGTGCGCTCGTTATAGTCCTTGCAGAAGGCCATGATGTTGACCCCATGCTGACCCAAGGCTGGGCCCACCGGTGGGGCAGGAGTGGCCTTACCCGCATCGAGCTGGATCTTGAGGACGGCGCGAACCTTCTTAGCCAAGCTACAGCCTTTCCACCTGGAGGAAGTCCAGTTCCACCGGCGTCTCCCGCCCGAAGAAGGAGACCAGAACCTTCACCTTCCCCTTCTCCAGGTTGATTCCGTCCACGGTGCCGATGAAGTCGATGAAGGGGCCATCGGTGATGCGCACGCTCTGGCCGAGGGCGAAGCCCACCTTGACCCTGGGCTCCCCGGACCGCATCTGGCGAAGGATAGAGGCGACCTCGGCCTCCTCCAGAGGCGTGGGATGATGGCCGGAGCCGACGAAGCCGGTGACACCAGGGGTGTTGCGCACGACATACCAGGCACGGCTGGAGCGCGCTCGCTCCTCGGCGGGGACCGAGGAGTCATCCTCCTTCTTCAGCTCTATCATCTGCACCAGCACGTAGCCAGGGAAGATCTTTCGAGGGACGGTGCGCCGCTGGCCATCGCGGATCTCGATCTCGTCCACGCAGGGGACCACTACCTCAAAGATGAGGTCCGCTACGTCCATGTTCTGGACTCGGTGCGCTAGGTTGGCCTTGACCTTGTCCTCGTAGCCGGAGTAGGTGTGGATGACGTACCAGCGGCGGCCGTCGTCCGGCCGCTGCTCCTCCTCAACCGCGGTAGCCTTCGCCACCGACTCCTGGGAAGGGGCGGCCTCTTTCACCGCCGAGGTTTTCTTCCTGCGCGCTGCCACTTATTCCACCGCCCTATCGCAATAGGATGTGCTCTACCATCCAGGCAAAACCCACATCGAGACCGCCCAAGGCAGCGCCGATGGCAACGGACACTACCAACACGACTACGGTGAGGTGGAGGGTGTCATGGCGGCTGGGCCAAACCACCTTGCGCAACTCCGAGATGATGTCGGCGATCCAGCGAGGACGCCAGGAGAGGATCCCGCCCTTGGCCTTGGCGGACGCCGCCCGCGGTGCCGCGCGGGGGATGGCAGCCCGGCCCCCTCGCTTGGGGGCCTTGGCGACCGCCGGATGACGTCTCATGGCGCGACCCATTTCAGTACTCTCTCCTCTGGACCCTACCTAGCGGCAGGCAGGCTGGCCTGCCGCTAGCGTACCTCCCGGTGCAGACGATGACCGCGGCAGCGAGGGCAAAACCGGCGAAACTCCAGCCGGTCGGGATCGTTGCGACGGTTCTTGGTCGTCGTGTAGTTACGCGAGCGACAGTCTGTGCAAGCCAGACGGATTACTACCCGGTCCTCTTTCTTAGCCATGAAGTGAAGAAGGGCCTCCCCCTAGCTCAGCAGCTTGGTGAGAACGCCAGCGCCTACTGTGTTGCCGCCCTCGCGGATGGCGAAGCGCACCCCTTCCTCCAGGGCCACGGGCTGGATCAGTTCAATGGATAGCCGCACATTGTCTCCGGGCATTACCATCTCCACGCCCTCGGGGAGGGTAACGACGCCTGTGACGTCGGTGGTGCGTATGTAGAACTGAGGGCGGTAGCCGGTGAAGAAGGGAGTGTGGCGGCCGCCTTCTTCCTTGGAGAGGATGTACACCTCCCCCTCAAACTTGGTGTGGGGCCTGATGGAGCCGGGGACAGCCAGAACCATCCCCCTCTCTACGTCCTCGCGCTCGATGCCGCGCAGGAGGCAGCCTACGTTATCCCCGGGCTCACCGCTGTCCAAGGTCTTGCGGAACATCTCGACGTTGGTGCACACTGTCTCGCGCGTATCGCGGATGCCCACGATCTCCACCGACTCCCCTGACTTCACCACGCCCCGCTCGATGCGGCCGGTGGCCACCGTGCCCCGCCCCTTGATGCCGAACACATCCTCGATGGGCATCAGGAAGGGCTTGTCCCGCGGCCGCTCGGGGACAGGGATGTAGCTATCTACGGCGTCCAAGAGCTCCCAGATGCACTTGAACTCTGGCGCATTGGGGTCCTTGCTTTCGCTCTCCATGGCCTTCAGGGCACTACCCCGGATGATCGGTATCTCATCTCCTGGGAAGCGGTACTTGTTTAGGAGCTCCCGCACCTCCAGTTCGATGAGGTCCAACAGTTCCGGGTCTTCCATCATGTCTGTCTTATTGAGGAAGACCACCATGGCTGGCACTTCCACCTGGCGAGCGAGTAGCACATGCTCTCGCGTTTGGGGCATGGCACCATCGTTGGCTGCTACCACCAGGATGGCCCCATCCATCTGGGCAGCGCCGGTGATCATGTTCTTGATGTAGTCGCGATGGCCTGGGCAGTCGATGTGAGCGTAGTGGCGCTTCTCGGTCTGGTACTCGATGTGGGCGACGGCGATGGTGATACCACGCGCCTTCTCCTCCGGCGCCTTGTCGATGCTCCAGAAGTCCGCGTATTCGGCTAGGCCTTTGAGGGCGAGGGCCTTGGTTATGGCCGAGGTTAAGGTGGTTTTGCCATGATCGATGTGGCCGATGGTGCCCACGTTTACGTGGGGCTTGGTTCTTTCAAACTTCTTCTTGGCCATGCCGCCATACCTCCTTGGCAATTGGAGCCCACAGCCGGATTCGAACCGGCGACCTCGCCCTTACCAAGGGCGTGCTCTACCGACTGAGCTATGTGGGCAGGCTTGATACCGATTGGAGACCAGACCTGTCGCCTCCAGCCTCCCCTTGTATTTACGGCTTCCTGGTGGCGGGGGGAGGATTCGAACCTCCGAAGCCATTTGGCAACAGATTTACAGTCTGCCGGTTTTAACCACTCACCCACCCCGCCATTATCTCACATCATCGCTGGAGCCCAAGGGGGGATTCGAACCCCCAACCTACCGATTACAAATCGGTTGCGCTACCATTGCGCCACTCGGGCGCCCCCGCCAAAGATAAAACCGCCGAAAGTTTGGCCCAACAAACATTGGTTCGCCCCAAAGAGGCGACACCACAGGTAGTATATGCAGCGCTCTCGCCAAAGTCAAGGCAGTGTACTCGTCCTGGCCAGTTCGCCGCTGGTGGTTTGATTGTCGCCTCCCCATGCCCCCCGACCTGTCGGGGGGGGTTGTGTGTGAACCCGAGAGCCCGGAACCCCCCAGAAGCATGCCTTAACGGAAAGCTGCTGCCACTCTTGATATCTGAGCCAGGGTTTCTCCCAGCCTGCTGGGGCCGTGAGGGAAGAAGAGGGCCTGCCTCTACATCGCGTCCTTGAGGCTGGCCAGGAACTCGGCGTTGTTCTGGGTCCTACTCAGACGGTCGAGGGCCAGTTGGGTGGCATCGGTGTTGCCGCTGGCATCGGAACTCACCAGGGCGAGCATTCGCCGCAGGAGAACCACCTGCTTGTAGGTCTCGGGGTCGAAGAGGAGGTCATCGCGGCGGGTGCTGCTCCGGGTGACATCAATGGCCGGAAAGATGTGTTTCTCGGCGAGGCGGCGGGCGAGATGTATCTCCATATTGCCGGTGCCCTTGAACTCCTCGTAGATCACCTCGTCCATGCGGCTGCCGGTGTCGACCAGGCAGGTGGCGATGATGGTGAGACTGCCACCCTCCTCGGTGTTGCGGGCAGCGCCAAAGAAGCGCTTGGAGGGATGAAGTGATGCCGGGTCGATACCGCCCGACAAGGTGCGGCCGCTGGGAGGCACGGCCAGGTTGTAGGCGCGGGTGAGGCGAGTGATGCCATCCAGGAGAGCGACCACGTCCTTGCCGCACTCCACCAGCCGCTTCGCCCGCTCCAGGCCCATCTCTGCCACCCGCGTCTGATCCTCTACGGCATCGTCGAAGGTAGCGGCGACCACCTCCGCCTCCACCACCGTGCGACGCCAGTCGGTCACCTCCTCCGGCCGCTCGCCGATGAGAAGGACCATCACATGAATATCCTCGTAGTTGGTGATGATGGCCTTGGCGATGCTCTTGAGGAGCATTGTCTTGCCCGCCTTGGGCGGCGAGACGATCATTCCCCGCTGGCCGTAACCGATGGGTGCCACCAGATTCACCAGGCGAGCCGATAGCGCCTTCGGAGTTGTCTCCAGATTGATCAGCTTGTCGGGGAAGACAGGCGTAAGGGCACCGAAGTGGGGCCTCGTTCTAGCTATCTCAGGGTCGATGCTGTTGATCGCCTCCACCCGCAGCAGGCCATAGTACTTCTCGCTGTCCTTGGGCGGCCGCACCTGTCCCGTAACGTAGTCGCCGGTCCTTAGGCCGAAGCGGCGAACCTGGGACTGGGAGACGTAGACATCGCCAGCGCCGGGGCGTAGGCCATCGCCCCGCAGAAAGCCGTATCCCTCCTCCACAATCTCCAGGACGCCGCCGGCCAGAAGGTTGCCCTGCTGCTCGGCGCGGGCCTGAAGGATGCGAAAGATGAGGTCCTGTTTCCTGAGCCCAGTGTGGCCAGTGATTCCCAGATCCTTGGCCACATCCATCAGCTCTTCGCGGGTTTTAGCCTCCAGTTCGGCTAGATCCATCGTGATCTCCTGCGTAGTTTATTTTTGTGAATGCCGAGCAAATCAATGGGGAGATGTCACGCCGTGCAGAAGAGGCACTTTTAGGATACTACAATCATCGCTGTCACGCAAGTGGGTGTACTCGTCCAGCAATGGGCCATCAACCCAGGCCGATAAGCCTGTCCAGCCCCACAACCAACTCCTGACGGTTCATCACCTCTTTGACCGCCAAGAGCACACCGGGCATGAAGGACTCGCGGCTGGTGGTATCGTGGCGAATGGTGAGGGTCTGCCCCAGGGTGCCCAGAATGACCTCCTGATGGGCCACCAGCCCCGGCAGCCGCACACTGTGGATGGTAATGCCGTCAAGAACGCCGCCACGAGTGCCCGCCAGCGTCTCTTTCACCGTGGCGGGGTGCCCGAACGGGCGCCCGCGAGCGGAGAGCATCGCCCGGGCGGTAGTCAGAGCGGTGCCGGAGGGAGCATCGGCCTTCTTCTCATGATGCAACTCGATGATCTCAGCGTAGTCGAAGTGGCGGGAGGCCAGCTTGGCCAGGTGGATCATGAGCACTGCACCGATGGCAAAATTGGCTGCCACCACCGCTCCCAGCCCCCTCTGGCGGCACTCACGCCCCAGCTCTGCCAGAAACTCATCGGAGAGACCAGTGGTGCCGATGACTAGCCGAGCCCCCACGTCGAGAGCAGCGCGCGCTGCGATGGGCGTCCACTCAGCGTTGCTGAAGTCAACAACCACGTCGGGGCGTGTCCGCGCCAGCAGAGCGGCCGCGTCGGCTCCCAAGGGCACCAACCCGGAGCTGTCGGGGAGAGAGAGAAACTCCTCGGAGGAGAACTTCTCCAGCACTCCCACCGGCTCCAGGTCAGGGTCTCGGCAGCTGGCCAGGAGAACCTCCCGTCCCATGTTGCCGGTGCCGCTGACCGCTACCCTAATCGCCACCTGAAATACCTCCCCGATGCGGGAGCGAGGCCTGCCCCGCTAGCGCCTGCCCTGGGACGGACGAGGCGGCGGGGGCGGGCCCGGCGGACGGGGCGGCTCGCTGCTGGGCCCACGCCGGTCATCCCAGGGGCGACTCTCCCGCGGCCGCCTGTCCCTGAAGCCGCCGCCACCCTGACGCCGCGGCGGTGGTGCCGATGGCCGACCATCGCCGCGAGGCCTCCGGGGGGGACCGCCACTGGGCGGGCCGCCGCTGGGGGGGCCGCTGCCGCCTCGCATGGGGACTCGCTCTCCCTCCCGACCGCCACGGCCAGCATCAGGCCGCGGCTCCGGGGCCGGGGCGCCTTCCAGGACCGCTCGCCGCGACAGGTTGATCCGCCCCATCTGGTCCACCTCGACCACCATAACCATGATCTCATCGCCGACCCGCACCACTTCTTCAGGCCGCGCAACTCGATACTCGGCCAGATCGGGCAGTCGCACCAAACCTTCCTTGCCAGGCAGGATCTCCACGAAGGCCCCGAAAGAGGTGAGGCGAGTAACATTGCCGGTGTAGATCTCGCCTATGGCCACCTCCTTGGTCAGCCCCTCTATTATCTGGATGGCCCGCTGGGCCATCTCTTCGCGGGCGGAGCCAATGAGAACCGTGCCGTCGTCCTCGACGTCGACGCTGCACTTGGTCTCGTCAATGATCGAGCGAATGACCCGCCCACCAGGGCCGATAACCTGCCCGATCTTGTCCTGCGGAATCTGAATGCGATACATGCGGGGGGCATAGCGGGAAAGCTCCGGCCGGCTGGCAGGGATCGTTTCCCGCATGCGCTCGAGAATCTCCAGGCGGGCGTCACGGGCCTGAGCCAGAGCCTTCTCCAGTATCTCCAGGGTGATCCCTTTCACTTTGATGTCCAGTTGAAGGGCCGTTACGCCCTCGGTGGTGCCCGCTATCTTGAAGTCCATATCCCCCAGAGCGTCCTCCAGGCCAGCGATGTCGGTGAGGATGACGTAGCGGCCGTCCGCACCCATCATCAGACCCATCGCTACGCCCGCCACCGATGCCTTGATGGGCACGCCAGCGTCCATAAGGGCAAGAGAGCTGCCACAGACGCTAGCCATGGAGCTGCTGCCGTTGCTGGACAACACCTCTGACACAAGGCGAATGGTGTAGGGGAACTCCTCCTCGCTGGGGATGACCGGCTCCAGCGCCCGCTCGGCCAGAAGGCCGTGGCCCACCTCGCGCCGGCTGGGGGAGCCCACCCGCCGCACCTCGCCTACCGAGAAGGGAGGAAAGTTGTAGTGGTGGAGGAACCGCTTGGTGTCCTCGGGCTCCAGGCCGTCCAGCCGCTGCTCCTCGCGCTGGGAGCCCAGGGTGGCGATGGTCAGCACCTGAGTCTGGCCGCGGGTAAAGAGCCCCGAGCCGTGGGTGCGCGGTAGCAGCCCCACCTCGCAGCTAATGGTCCGAATATCCCTGGGCAGGCGACCGTCCAGGCGAACCCCCTCTTGGAGGATCTTCTTGCGCACCTGGCTCTTCACCGCATCATCGAAGGCGGCCAGCACCTGCTCGGAGGAATAGGTGTCGCCCAGGCGTTCCAGCAATTCCTGCCGCCTTTCCGCCAGGGCCTCCTCCCGCTCCTCCTTCACAGCCGCCAGCATCTCCCATCCCTGCCCACCAAAGAACTCGGCCACCGCCTCGCGGACGCCAGCCGCCATCTCGGCAGGGACGAAGGCGGCTGAGGGCTTCCCTTCCGCGGCCACCATCTCTTCCTCCAGAGCAATGACCTCCAGATTCACTTCGTGGCCGAAAGTAAGCGCTCCCAGCATCAGCTCTTCGGAAACCCCACGGGCACCCCCCTCCACCATGACCAGGGCATCTTTGGTGGACGCCACCACCAGGTCGAGAAGGCTCTCCCTAAGCTGGGAGAATGTGGGGTTGGCCACGTATTGGCCATCCAAATAGCCCACTCGCACGGCACTCACCGGCGTGCTGAAGGGGATATCCGACATGCAGAGGGAAGTGGCCGCACCGATGAAAGCCAGGATGTCAGGGTCGTTCTCTTGGTCAGCGGAGAGGACGGTGACGATGATCTGAATGTCGTTGCGGAAGCCCTTGGGGAAGAGAGGCCGAAGGGGACGGTCGGTGAGCCTGGCCGCCAGGACGGCCTCGGCACTGGGCCGCCCCTCGCGGCGAAACCAGCCGCCAGGGATCTTGCCGGCGGCGTACAACCGCTCCTCATAGTCGATGGTGAGGGGGAGGAAGTCTACCCCCTCGCGAATTTGCGAGCTAACGCAGGCGGTGACCAGCACCACCGTATCGCCGTAGCGCACGGTGACCGCCCCGTTGGCCTGCCCAGCCAACCGCCCCACCTCAATGGCCAAAGAGCGCCCACCTATCTCCCGTTCATACAACTGTGGCATGATAGCATTCGTCCTCCCGAGTGTTCAGGAACCTTTCGCGGCCCCTCCGAATAGCAACCCACAGGGTTTGGTCGTCGCCTCAAAAGGGCGTTGCAGGGGAACCCTCTCCTGTCAGCTAGTCTTTTGGCTACTTGCGAAGGCCTAAGTTGGCGATAAGCCTGCGGTAGCGTTCGACGTCTGTCGTACTCAGATAGCGCAACAGCCGCCGCCGCTGTCCCACCAGTTTCAAAAGGCCACGCCTGGAATGGTGATCCTTACGATGGACCTTCAGGTGCTCGGTGAGCTGCTTTATGCGCTCACTGAGAAGGGCCACCTGCACATCCGAGGAACCGGAGTCACTCGCGTGAACGCGGTGGGCGGCGATGATTTCCTGGCGTCTTTCCTTAGTGAGCATCGCCCTCTGATTTGGTAGTTGGAGGCATACCTTCCTTCTCTTTCATCGGCTGAGTATAGCACAGCACTGTAGCTCGTGCAAGGCAATGTGCGCTATACTTGTGCGAGCACGGTGGGGTGTAGCTATCATTACCTAATCATCTATCATGGCTAGGCTAGCCATAGTAACTGATAGCGCCTGCGGTATCCCCCCGGAGATGCAGGAAGAGCACCAGATCGCCGTTGTGCCCCTGGTCTTCCTCTTCGGGGAAACCACCTATGTGGACAATGGCTCTCTGAGCTGGCAGGAGTTCCAAACCTTGCTGAAATCAGCGCGGCGGCTGCCCACCACTGCCTCGGCACCACCGGGGGCCTTTTTGGAAGCGTTTCGCGAGGCCTACCAGCAGGGCTCTAGGGAGGTTCTCTGCATTGTCACCCATAGCCAGCTCACCGCCACCTACAATGCCGCCTGCGATGGCGCCGCCCTGGCCAGAGAGCAGATGGCCGACCTTCGGGTGAAGGTGATCGATTCCCGCTGCGCCGCGGCAGCGCTGGCTTTCGTGGTGCTGGCGGCGGCCAGGTCGGCGGCCAACGGCGCCAGCATGGAGGAAGCAGCCGACAAGGCCGAGGCCCTGATCCCGCGGCTGTATATGCTGGGCGTTCTGGATACCCTGGAGTATCTGGCAAAGGGGGGACGCGTACCGCAAGTGGCCGCCTGGCTCTTCGCCCTCCTCCAGGTGAAGCACATCTTCCAGCTCCACGACGGCCAAATAAGCCGGGTGGGGGCAGTGCGCACCAAGCCCAGGGCACTGGCGCGCCTGCTGGGGCTGGCCCGGGAGCGCATGGAGCCGGAAAAGCCCCTTCACGTTGCCGTCCTCCACGCGCGGGCAGCGGAAGAAGCCGAGGAGCTGGCTGAGAAAGTGCGGGCGGAGTTCCGACCGGCGGAACTCTTCATCAGCGAGTTCAGTCAGGTGATGAGCATCCACACCGGCCCCGGCCTGGTTGGCCTGGCCTTCTACAATGAGCCATAGAGCTGTGCAAGAACAACGGCAGCAGCTCCTGGAGGACGCCCGCAAGATCGAGCAGTGCATCCAGCCGTTGCCCCCGCCCCGAACCAGCCCTGTCCTGGTAGTGCTGAGCGGGCTCCCTGGCAGCGGCAAATCGTACTTTTGCCGCCGCCTCGTCTCTCGCTATCCGATGGCCCTCCTGAAGAGCGATGCTCTACGCAAGGCGCTGTTCGGTCAGCCCGCCTACTCCGCCGAGGAAAGCCATCGCCTCTTCTCCGCCTGTCACCTGGTTCTGAGCCGCCTTATCGCACGGGGAATCCCCGCCATCTTCGACGCCACCAACCTGCGCGAGGTGCACCGCAGCCAGGTCTATCGCATCGCCGACAAGCACAAGGCCAAGCTCATCCTGGTGCATCTTCAAGCGCCCCCGGCCGTGGTGCACCAACGCTTGGAGGCCCGAGTCAAAGGCCTCCATTCCGACGACCTCTCCGACGCCGGGCCAGAGGTCTATGAACGCCTGCAGCGCGATGTAGAGCCCATCGGCCGTCCCCACATCAGCGTGGACACCTCGGCCGACATCGAGCCGGCCATCGCCGCCATATTGCAGCAGATAGCGGAACCATGAGGCCTGCCTGTGGGTAATAAGCCTATCCTAGTGGTGCAGGCCCACATCAGCCCGGATGTCCTGCCAGAATTCGAGCGGTGGTATCGGGGGGCGCACCTGCGCCACATGTTCAAGATCCCCGGCATCACCGCCGGCTTCCGCGTTCACTCCCCCCGCCCCGGCCCCAATTGGATTACCGTTTTCGTGCTCGGGGACGAGTCCATCATCCAAAAAGCCCTCGCCAGCAGAGAGGCTGCCCAGGCCCGCGCGGACTGGGAGCGCTGGCTGCCCCACGCGAGTGATCTCTCGGTAGAGGTCTACGCAGCGCTCAAGCCCCTGCCGGCCTATCGTCACTGGGACTAGCAACCCCCATCGTGGGGGCTGCTTCACCAAGGGCTTCCTAAACCGGCGAGGGCCTCGCCTTCTCCTCCTCGGAGCGTGCCAGCCAAGGCAGGCGCCTGACCAGCCGGCCCAAGGGGGCATAGGCCCAGCGTTGCAGGGCCACAGCGATCACCAGCCCGATGAGGGCAACCTCCATGCCAATAAGGGCGTCGAGGAAGTAATGATTGGCAGTGACCGCGATGGCGAAGATCTGCATCACCGGCAGGGCAAGACCCACCGGCCAGATGAAAGGATAACGGCGAAATGACCAAATGATCCCGATGCCCAGAAGGAAATCCCAGCCGAAATGGAGGCTAGGCACCGCCGCATAGGGGTTCACGAACGGCTGCATGGACTGGGCCTGGTAGCCGTACCCCAGATGGACGTTCATGGTGTCCACAAAGGCCCGCAGATCGCCATCGAGGACGACGTGGAACTCTTTTGCCAGCTCGGCCAGGAGGCGGGGAGGCGCCACGGGGTAGAGACCATAGATGATCAGGGAGATGGCTCCCGAAGCCAGGAAGGCATCGCGCAGGACGGTGTACTTGTGCCTGTCTGCGAAATACAAAACCAGGCCAAAGGCGATAATCAGGGGAAAATGCAGCCAGAAGTAGACGTAGTTGGATATCTGGACCAGGACGCGGTTGTCCATGATCCACTCCTGCATGTGCGGCTCCCAGAAAATGCCCAGCCACCTCTCGGCATCGATGACATCCTTGGCATTCTGGAAGGCTTCGTGGGGTCGGTCGATAACGCTGCCCCGCACCAGAAAGTAGAGAAGGAAGGCGAAACCGACCAGCGCCGCCTCCACAAGGTCGCGCCAGCCAATGCGGCGTTTCGCCCGCCGCAGCAGGGCAGCAAGCGCCCCCAGTGTGGTCTTTTCTCCCTCCACGGCGAGGCTTTAGCAGCCTACCTGACTAGGCTTCGGGCGACCGAGCCAGGTGCTGAAAGATACGATCGGGGAGGATCAGCCGCCACAGTCGGGGGCCGTAGCGCTGGAGAAGAAGAGCAAGGCCCAAGCCCACCAGGGCCACCACCGTGCCGGCCACGACATCGATAATAAAATGATTCCCCGTAGCCACCACCGCCACGAACATCGCCACGGGCATTGTCACTCCAAGGGCTATGCCCCAGAAGTGTCGAACCGTCCAGATAATCCCAATGCTCAGAAGCAAAACCCAGCCGAAGTGGAAACTGGGTATGGCCGCGTAGTGGTTCACAAAGGTCGCCGGATTCATGTCGTAGTGGATCCTGGAAAAGGCCGACATGGTGTCCACCACCTGGTCGCTCAGCGGCCAGGGGAGAAGCCGCGGCGGCGCTGTAGGCAACAGGTTGAAGATGATCAGGCCGATGCCCCCCGAAATGAGGAAAGCGTTGCGCAGGAGCACGTAGCGTTGGCGGTGGAAGACGAACAGCCAAACCCCCACGCCCACGATGAGTGGGAGGTAACCATATATGTAGATGGCGTTGAAAAGGTATACCAGGAAATCGCTGGACAGGACCCAGGCCTGCATCTTGCCTTCCCAAGCCCACAAGCCCAGGCGTTGCTCGAACTCCATGATGCCGATGGCGCGGGACGTAGCCTCAACCGTTCGCTCCACCACAGCACCCCGCACCAGCTCATAGAAGACGTAGGCCACGCCCATTATGAGGAGTTCAACGACGCCAACCTTGTTGACGAAGCGGACAGTTCGACCGATCGCCGGAACCACGCGCGCAGACACGATTCAGATCCCCCTCTTAGCCCTAGTTTCATTTAAGCACGGCCTTGACGGTTTGGCAATGCCCCTACCCTCCCGTTGCCGCCCAGAGGCGTTTTCGCTATGATTCGCCTGCGGCCTGACGTCCTTTCGGGGCTGCTTGAGGGAGCGCCATCATGGAGATCAAGATCGAAGTTGGAGATATCAGCCAGCACCCGGCCAGGGCTATCGTGCTCAACCTGTTCGAGGGGGTAAAGAAGCCCGGCGGGGCCACCGGCGCTGTGGACAAGGCCCTGGGGGGCGCCATCAGCCAGCTCATCGCGGACGGGGAGATCAAGGGCAAGCTGAACGAGCTGACCCTCATCCACACCCTCGGCTGCCTGCCCTCGCCGCGCGTGCTGGTGGTGGGCCTGGGCAAGCAGCAGGAGTTTAAGCTGGACAGGGTGCGCGACGCCACCGCCACTGCCCTGCGCCACCTGCGGCGCATCGGCGTCAGGACGGTGGCCACCGTCGTGCATGGGGCGGGCGTCGGCGGCCTCGACCCCCAGCGGTGCGCCCAGGCCATCGTCGAGGGGGCAGTGATGGGCCTCTACCGCTTCACCAGGCACAAGAAGAAGAATGAAAACGAGCGGGAGATCGATGCGCTTACCCTGGTGGAGTTCGACGGCACGAAGGCTGCCAGCCTTCGCCGAGGCGTAGCCAGCGGCCGCATCCTGGCCGAGGCGGCCAATCGCGCCCGCGACATGGCCAACGAGCCCGCCAACTACCTCACGCCGGCCATCATGGCCGAGCAGGCCCAGGCCATCGCTCAGGAGGTCGGCCTGGAGTGCGAGGTGCTGGAGCGGGAGCAGATGCAGGCGCTGGGCATGGGCGCCCTGCTGGGCGTGGCCCAGGGCAGCGCTCAGCCGCCCAAGATGATCGTCCTGCGCTATCGCGGCGACCCCCGCCGCAAGGCGACGCTCGGCCTGCTGGGCAAGGGCATCACCTTCGACTCCGGCGGCATCTCGATCAAGCCATCGGCCGGCATGCAGGAGATGAAGGGCGACATGTCGGGCGGGGCAGCGGTCATCGCGGCGATGTGGGCCATCGGCAGGCTCAAGCCCAGGATCAACGTCACCGCCGTCGTGCCCGCGACCGAGAACATGCCCTCGGGCTCGGCCACCAAGCCCGGCGACGTCCTGCGGGCGATGAGCGGCAAGACCATCGAGGTGGTGAACACCGACGCCGAGGGTCGCCTCATCCTGGCCGACGCCATCGCCTACGCCCGCCAGCAGGGCCTGTCGCCCATCGTCGACGTTGCCACCCTCACCGGCGCGATGGTCGTCGCCATCGGCAGGGCGGCCACCGGCTGCATGACCAACAGCCAGGAGCTCTGCCAGAAGGTGATCGCCGCCGGCGAGACGGCGGGCGAGAAGTTCTGGCAGTTCCCCCTGTACGAGGAGTACAAGGAGCACCTGAAGAGCGACGTGGCCGACATCAAGAACGTGGGCAAGCGCGGCGAGGCGGGGTCGATCAGCGCCGCCCTCTTCCTGGCCGAGTTCGTGGGCGACACCCCCTGGGTGCACCTGGACATGGCCCCCACCGACCACGTGGACAAGGACAAGGGGGCCTGGGTGAAGGGAGCGACAGGCATCCCGACGCGCACCCTGGTGAACCTGGTGCTGGCCCTGGCGCGGGAGAGAGCGACGACGCACCGCGTGCGGCGGAGCCAGTAGAGGGAGGCGCTGAGGCATGGACGAGCCTGAGGGTAAGCCCCCGCACGCCGGAGAGCGCCTCACCCGCGAGGACGTGGAGCGCCTGATTGAGGAGCACGGCGGGCCCGAGGGCCTGGACCTCTCCGACAGCGACCTACGGCAAGCCGACCTCAGCGAACTGGACCTTCATGGAGCCGTCCTCTGGCGTGCCAACCTCCAGGGGGCCGACCTCTTCAAGGCGAACCTCCAGGGAGCCCGCCTCTTCGGAGCCGACCTCAAGGGAGACGCCCTCGTCGACGCCGACCTCAAGGGAGCCGACCTCGGAAACGCCAGCCTCCACGGAGCCAACTTCGAAAACGCCGACCTCCAGGGAGCCGACCTCGAGGGGGCCAACCTGCAGAGAGCCTACCTCGTGGGGGCCAACCTCCAGGGAGCCCGCCTCTTCAACGCCGATCTCCAGGAGGCCGGCCTCTCCCGCGCCAACCTCCAGGAAGCCAACCTCCAGGAAGCCAACCTCCAGGAAGCCGACCTCCGGGGGGCAGACCTGCGGCGGACGCACCTCGCGTCGATCAGCCTGCGAGACGCGAATCTGCAGGACGTCGCCTGGGGCGAGTACGAGCTGGGGGAGGAGCTCGCGGGCGAGTTTGGCCTGGCGGCTTCCGTCTACAGGGCCCTGAAGCAATGGCACACGGAGGCCGGCATGTACGACGTCGCCGGGGAGTTCTTCTATCGCGAGATGGAGGCCCGCCGCAAGCTCGCCGCGAGGGGCGACCCTGCCCTCGGGGAGAGACGCCGCCTCCCCTACGCCCTCAGCCTGAACGCCCTGCGGTTCCTCTACGGCTACGGCGAGCGGCCGGTGCGGGTCATCGGCTGGGTCGTCGCTGTCATCCTAGGGCTGGCGTTTGTCTACTTGCTACCTGGGGTGCTTGCCGGCGGCTTCCGGGACGCCCTCTACTTCAGCGCCGTGTCGTTCACGGCGCTGGGCTACGGTTGGGCGGCGGAGCCGCAGGGCTGGGCGGGCAAATTCCTGGGCGTCGGCGAGTCGCTCCTCGGCGTGTTCATGATGGCCCTCTTCCTGGTCACCTTCACCCGCAAGATGACCCGCTGAGGCGGGGGCGCTCGCCGCTCACCCTGAGCCTGTCGAAGGGGGAGCGAGGGCTCATGGTTCGACAGGCTCACCATGAGCGGCGCAGAAGAGGCGCCGTCTCTCGCCGCGGATACCGCAATCTTCAGGTTTTGCTGTGTTCACCCCTTGACACGATTCCGAAGGCATGAAATAATCATAGTGTATAGTTGTGATACAATTAATCGTTTCATTTTGCAACGGATGATAACATGTTTCAGCCAAAATATCGCAAGACTCAAGTGATAGGGGCCGGCGTTGAGGCCATTGATCGAACCAAGTGGCTCATCGAGAACATGCTGATCATGCCCAAGTACGAGCTCTGGATTCAGCGTC